>Ga0210390_10003760_pt1 | contig 12963 bp, 10 predicted proteins | sample IncBWH11OmetaG_FD_161050 | JGI IMG/M metagenome (GOLD analysis project Ga0210390, IMG submission 161050) | Forest soil microbial communities from Barre Woods Harvard Forest LTER site, Petersham, Massachusetts, United States - Inc-BW-H-11-O ...
AGCTGAGCGCGATCGCCTTGGGGTGGCCGAGGTGGAGGTATCCGTTCGGCTCGGGCGGGAAGCGCGTCACAACCTCCGAGACTCTGCCCTCGCGCACGTCGGCGGCGACGATCTCGCGGATGAAATCTCGTCGTTCGGGAGAGGCTGGAGTGTGGGCGCTTACGCGGCTGTCGCTCGTCACCTCGATTAGAGTAGTGCAGTACGTCGCCATGTCCGGCGCAGTCCGGGCACTCACGCTCAGGTGACAACCTCACCGCACACCCGGAGCCGCCGGCACATCCGGCAGGCGAGCGGCTTCCCACGCTTTGATGAATTCCTCGGACCTCGCCTCGCTCTGCCTGCGGTCCAGCTTGACCACCCCCACGGCATCTGGCAGGTGAAGACAAAGCTCCCGCACCGCGTGGGCGAGATGGGACATCCGCGCAGGCACTTCTGGCGTCAACAGGAAGTATATGGCCGACGCGTAATACTCAGCCAGAAGCTAACTACGCTCAGCTAGCCAGGCATGCAGCCTCCGGCGCGATTCCGTCCACCCGTCACCACTGCCTACCGGTCCAGCCGACACGAAACATCAGAATGGCAGGTCACCTGGCAGGACACCAACCCCAGAAGCCCCCGCCATGTGACGACGCCCACACCAGCCGTTGGTCACGTCGCGGCGACTGCCAGTACCTCTTCTTTGTCACCACAGCGGTCATCGGGCGCGTTTCCGACGCTGAACTCGCCTGCTGTGCCCGCGCGTTTGACGAGGCGGCGACGATCATGCCGTCTACCGACAGCGGAGTCAGCACAGCGACCCAGCCCGGCTGGCCGTGCAGTGCGACGAGCATGTGCATATGGAGGTACGAGACGATACCGGCGATGAGAGCCAGCAGCCCCACGCAAGCGTCGTCGTCCACCTGATCCACTGGTCGGCACGCCCGCTCATCGCGCACCGCCGAGGACCAGTTCACCGATGAGCGCCGGTATGTATGTAGCTGCCGACTCACCCCTCGGACACCCATACCGGGGAAATTTTTCCGTACAACAGGCATCACTTGAACACGCGGCCGCACCCCGTGGCCGCCGGGCCGTCCTGGCCCCTACCCGCGGGGAGGCGTCCATGACGGTCCCGCTGATCGCGCCCCTCATCCCGCCGCGGGCCCGACCAGGTGCACGGGAACAGGGCAGGACCGCCCCGGCCCGCCGCCTGCCGGTCGCCGCCGCGCCGGAGGTTCCGCCGGTCCCGGAGGACGTGGTATACGGGGCGCCGGCGCCGTCAGGCATTGGGAGGCGGCTGTTCCACGATGTTGTTGGTGTACGCCGTCGCCACCCATTGCTCCAGCGTGGGCCCACTCGCCATCTGCCCCTTGACCTGTGAGTTGACCAGGACCACCAGTTCCATGTCCAGCGGCAGGAAGAACGCTTCGCACTGCTCCTCGTAATCTGACTGGCCGGTCCAGCCACCGTACTTGACGTAGTAGGTCCCGACGTTGGTCGGGACGGTGGCGTTGATGCCGAGGCCGTTCTCCAGCATCAACTGGGCCTGGTCGGCGGTGACGATGGTGCCGCCGCGCCGGAACGTCCCCATGACCGCAAGCAGCTCATTGAGCGTCATGTGCCATCCAGCCCCGCCGACCATGTAGGTCAGGTCACCGGAATTCCAGCCGTGGCCGGTCACCGGGAAGTCGTAGGCCAAGGCGTCCGCCGCATCGTGGGTGAAGTCCGGTCCGCTCACCTCCGAAGGCCCGAAGATCTCGTTGGCCACGTACGCCGCGTAGGCCGTGATCGTGCTGCAATCCCAGAGGCAATCGACCGAGCCCTGCCATCCGGAAAAGACACCGTCCACCGGGACGTCGCCGTTGACCGTGGCGAGCAGGATCCGGCACAACCCGTAGTTCAAGTTCTGGTAGCTGTAGCTGCCCAGATTGTAGGTCCCGACCTCGATTTGTGCCTTCATCCACGCGAAATCCGACCGGCTATTGGAATTGTTGTACGCCAGTCCCGACGTATGCGCCAGCAGATCGAAGAACGTGATGTCTGGGACGCCGGGGCCCTTGACCCAGTAAGCGGGCAGGTAATCGATGATCGGCGTGTTCAGCTGGATGTCGTGGTCACCCAGCAGTTTGGTCATCGCGATCGCGGTCGTGATCTTGCTCAGGCTCGCGACGTGCATCCGAGTGTCTGGTGTCCAGCCTTCGCCCCCGTCCTGTGGCTCCTTCGCGGAGCCGTAGTTGGCCTGCTTGATCCTCGAGCCGTTCTGGTTCAGGCCGATCGAATAGCCCGCGACGTTGTCCATCAGCTGGCCCTCCAGGGCCTGCATAAATCCGTCCACGTCAAAGGTGTAGACCGGTGGCGGCGTCCCCATCTCTTCTCCCCTTCCGTACCCCGGGTCAAGAATCCGCCCGGAACGCCTTCGCGGTCAAGAAACCGGCGCGGGAGTCCCTTGCCCGGCCGCTCGTCGTCTGATTTACTGCGTTCCTGACGGAACCGCGTTGACGGGTCGGTGTTCTCATCCGTGAGGGATACCGGGACATGCCAGGGGGTGCACCGTGGTGTGGTACGTCTGTACGGTCAACCAGGTCGGCCCGGCGAGCGACGGCACGGAAACTCCGGCGCCGGTCGTCTACATCAATCTGACCGAAACCGGCGGCGCCTTCGAGAATGTCTGGTTTTATGCGGCAAACGGCATTCAGCGACAGCTTCTCGAGGTAGGGACTTCCGCGATAGCCCAAGGCCGAGACGTGGCGGTGGGTGCCGTCGAGCCCAACCCGGGTAACAGCCCGTATACGGAAGTCAGTCGCTTTTACGGATTTGTTCCGCCGGTGGTTCCGTTGGCGCCCGTTGATTTCCACCTCAGGAGTCTGATATCGGCACCGATGGGCGGGCCGAATCAGTTTACTCTGGCTGTCGGCTGGGACGGTGATTACGACAGTGAGGTTTCTTTCGAAATAAACTGGAAAACGCTCGACGGACTGCTCACCGAATCACAGAGCGCAGCGCCCAACTCGGACGGCGCTACCATCACGCTCAACGGCGGGTTCACGTACGAGCTCTCCGTCGTCGCGGTCAATTCCGTTGGCAAGTCAGCGCCGTCCAACACCGTCACCATCGCGATACCGGCTGGTCCGCCTGACCCACCCCAGGTCTCGTATGCGCAGCTGTCGGCGGCGGTGGCGCCGCTCCTGCATGATGCCTCGAATGTAGGGCTTCTGATCAAGGGCAGCAAATTTGCTGCTAACGAGACGGTTGCGGTCGCCCTCCAATGGACGGCGTTCGGCAGCACGGGTCCTCATGTGCTCGCCCCGGTCACTGCTGACTCGTCCGGAGCTTTTGAAGCGTGGTTCACCGGCGTTGATCCAAATATAAATGGATTGTGTCCAGTTCTGGTACCCCCCGGACAGCCACAGCCGGCTCAACGCTTCTTCGTATGCGCTAGCGGTCAATCAAGCAGGCAAACTGTATCTGCGAGTGCAGGCCCCTTCACTTGCGGATTAGGTTAGAAGGGGAGACGAGCATGGCCTGGGTAACCTGTAAGGTTAACGAAGTCGGACCGGCGAGCGACGGTACGGAAACTCCGGCGCCGGTCATCTACATCAACTTGACCGATATCGCCGGCAGCTTCGCCAACTACTGGTTTTTCATCGAGGACGGCATCCAGAACGAAGCGCTCGCTGTAGCGATTGCCGCGATGAACTATACCAAGAAGGTGGTTGTAGGCCTGGATCCGCCCAATGCCGGCAACACCCCGTACACGGGCATCTCGCGTCTCTACCTTCAAACGTCCTGAGCAGCGTCGGGCCGAACGGGTGGCTAGCTGACGCCGCGGACGTTGACGTAGAGAGCGTACAGAGAGGTGTGGGCGGCCAGGAACAGACGGTTGCGGGCGCGCCCGCCGAAGGCGAGGTTGGCGCACCGCTCGGGCAGGTCGATGTGGCCGATCGGGGTGGCGTCGGGGGCGAAGACGCGGACCCCGTCCAATCCCTCGCCGCCGCCCCAGCCGCACCACAGGTTGCCGTCCTCGTCGATCCGCAGCCCGTCCGGGATGCCATCGCCGCAGTCGATGAACGTGCGCTGCTCGCCCAGCGAGCCGTCCCGCACGTCGTAGGCGACGATCCGGCGGTGCGGGACGGCCCGCGACTCGACCACGTACAGCACCGATTCGTCGGGGGAGAAGGCCAGGCCGTTGGGTGAGCGCAGCTCGGCCGCGGCGTCGAGGCGGCCGTCCGGGCCGAGCCGGTACAAGTAGGTCGGCAGCTCCGGCTCGGCCCGGTAGCCCTCATAGTCGCCAAGGATGCCGAAGGTCGGGTCACTGAACCAGACCGCCCCGTCAGCCGCCACGACCACGTCGTTGGGCGCGTTCAGCCGCTTGCCCTGGTAGCCATCGGCCAGCACGGTGATCGTGCCGTCGTGCTCGGTGCGGGTAACCTGGCGGCCGCCGTGCTCGCAGGTGACCAGCCGTCCTTGCTGGTCTCGGGTGCTGCCGTTGGCGTAGTTGGACGGCTGGCGGAATACCGACAGCGTCTCGTTAGCCGCATCCCAGCGCAGCATCCGGTCGTTGGGGATGTCGCTCCAGACCAGCGTCCGGTGGTCGCCGAACCAGACCGGGCCCTCGGCCCATCGGCACCCGGTGGCCAGCCGCTCCAGCTTGGCCAGGGGCAGCACATAGGGCTGGAAGCGCTCCTCAAGGACGCGCACCGCCGGGTCGGGCGCCCGCATCGCCGGCTTCCATTCGGTCATCAGGTCCCTCCCCAGTGATCAGCGCCCGGGCCAGAGGCGTGTCCACCGTACCGGTCCCACTGATGGTGCCCGGCGTGCAGGACCCCAGGATCCGGACTGGCTCGATCACCCCCGCGGGGCGCACCGGTACCTTGCCGCGCCCGTCCAGCACGGGGCGAGCCGCCGACAGGACTCGAAGCACCCGCCCCGTTCGGCCCGAACTGGCCAGGTCTGGCCGTCGCGGCCGAGCTGAGTATGGGAGTAGATGCCCGGCCGGAAGTTCCGCTGACATCGTCAGGCCACGTGACCAAGGGCGAACTCTGCCGCGAGCACGCAATGGTTTTTTGGTGTAGTCGCACCTCGGACACGACCCATTTCCCCATATTGTTCGCTTTTCGGGGCGAATGTCTCCGGGCTGATCGTCACGTCGGCTCGGAGTTTGTCTTGTCCAGGCAGATAGGTGACCTTGAGGCCGAGCTGTTCGTAGATGGCTGCCTTGACCGATGGCTCGGCGTCGTGGATGACGTCGTGCAGATCGCCGAGGCCAGTGATGAGGGTGCGGATGTCGTCTTCGGTGAGCTCGCGGGCAGGCTTGGGGCGGTCCCGGCTGGCGTCGCGGGCGAGCACGGCAGCGCGCTCGGCCTGGACCTGGCGGGTCCACTCGGCGACGGCCTTCGGGTCGGCTCCGGCGTCGAGGGCGGCCTGGTAGCGGGCGAGCCGGGCGTCGCAGTTGGCGATGAGGGCCTCGGTGTCCTGGTCGGGCGGCGTCAGCACAGCGGGAGGTGTTTCCTGGGCGGCCTGCATCTCGTGGATGGTCTGCTCAAGCCGGTGCGGCGCGAAGATGACTAGGAGCCATCGGTCGATGGCGGGCAGCACGTCGGCCTCGCGGAGGTAGACGTTGCCGGGGTGGCGGACGTGGCTGGCTAGGGCGTATTCCTTGGGGTAGCGGCATCGGTAGTAAGGAGCCTGGTTGCTGTACTGGCCTTGCATGCGGCGTCCGCAGTACCCGCAGTACAGCCGCCCGCGCAGGACATAGGGGCGGATGACGCGCTGGTGCGCCTCTCTGCTGCGGCGCCGGCTGCGCCCGGCGTCGGCCATGAGGGCCTGCGCGGCCTGGAAGTCTTCGGCGAAGATCAGTGGCTCGTGGGCGATGATGTCGGACCAGACCCAGCTGCTGGCCTGGTTCCAGCGCATCCGGGTCTCATAGCCGGCGGCGACGTCGTCGACGTCTAGGAGGATCTCGTCCTTGCGCTGCTTGTTCCAGACCTGCCGGCCGGTGTAGCGGGGATTGGTCACGATGACGCGGACGGCGGACTTGGACCAGCCTTCCCCGGTGCGGTGCCGGTTGCGGACCCGGTCGTGCTGGGACGGGGAGGGGATTCCGCCGCGAAAAGGCTTGATGAGGGCAGCGAGCGGGCCAGCACACCACCAGGCCAGCCCAGGTGTTCAGGCCAACGGCCAGCGAGGTGGCGACGGAGGTGAAAGCGTTGCAAAGGCTGCCAGCGTGTTCGTGCTGCAAGCGGGTCTTCTCCGCGCGGCGGGTGAGGCCAAGAGGGCCGGCGAACGCGGCAGCGCCAGCGGCGTGGGCCGCCCATGCATCGCCGCGCGCCGCGCCCGTTGGCAGATCAAAGGCGTGGTGATATCTTGATAGCACCATGCCGATGAAGCCGGGAAGCAGCAAGAGCCTGCTGCTACGCCTCGACCCCGACCTGGCCGGGCGGCTGCAGACCGTGGCCGACGTCGAGGGCCGCCCGGTCTCCGACATCATCCGCGAGGCCATCGCCGCGCTGGTCGAGCAGCGCCGCAGCGACGAGCGGTTCCTGCGGCTGCTGGAGGACAACCTCGCGCGCCACCAGCAGGCGCTCGAGCTGCTGCGGGACGACCCGCAGTGATCGCGCTGGAGGTCGCGGACCTGATCCTCATCGCCACTCGGACGCTCGGCCTGGACACCGCTCAAGTGCTCGACCTGCTCGACCCTGCCGCCGCCGAGCACGCCCTGGCCCAGGCGCGGCCAGCCGGCGACCCGGCCGCCGATGCCGCCGCGCTGCTGCACGCACTGGTGCGGCAGCGGCCGCTGCGGCGCGGCAACCAGCAGGTCGCGCTGGCGGCCATGCTGCAGTTCCTGGCCCTCAACGACCAGGAGATGGACCCGGACCCGCCCGGGCCCGTCGCGGCCACGGTCACCCAGCTTGCGGCCGGTGCGCTCAGCACCCAGGACGTCGCGGACTGGCTGGCGCCCCGGCTGCGGCCCAGCCGCCGTGCCGCGGCCCGCGTCAAGGAGGCGCCGATGCGAGCACACCCGGCGCTGCCGCTGGCCGAGAGGATCAAGCGGGCCACGATGCGGACCCGGCCCAAGGGCGAGTTCACGCGGTTCACCGACCGGGCCAGGCGGGTCGTCGTCCTGGCGCAGGACGAGGCCAGGGGCCTCGGTCACGGTTCGGTCGGCCCCGAGCATCTGTTGCTCGGCCTGCTGGTCGAAGGAGAAGGCGTCGCCGCCCGGGAGCTGGAGTCGCTGGGCATCTCGCTGGAGGAAGCACGGGAGAGAGTCGAGGAGATCGTCGGCCGCGGCCAGGGCGCGCCGGCGGGCCACATCCCGTTCACGCCGCGGGCCAAGAAGGTGCTGGAGGGGTCGCTGCGGGAGGCGCTGCAACTCGGGCACACCCACATCGGCACCGAGCATCTTCTGCTGAGCCTGCTCGCCGAGGGCGACGACATCCCAGCTCAGGTGCTGGCCGGCCGGGGCGCCAGCTCTGACCTGGTCCGGGAACGGGTGGTGGCTTTGCTGACCGGCCGCTACGAGCAGGCAGATCCGAAGACGCGGCTGGTCCGCCTGCCCGTCCCCGGTGGCCTTGCGGACGTCAGCGAGCAGCTCCGCCAGGTGCAGCGGCAGAAGACGGCCGCGTTCGAGGCGGGTGACCTCGAGGGCGCCGCGGCGCTGCGCGAAAGGGAAAAACAGCTGCGCGCCGAGGAACTGCGGCTGGAGCACGAGTGGGCCGCCGGGATAGACGTCTGGGCCGTCATCGCGGAGAACCAGCGGGTGCACCGTGAGCTCGACCGCCTGCGCGACCTGCTCCGCCAGCACGGCATCGACCCAGGCGGCGGCACCGCGCGAACCGCCTGAGACCCGGCCCGGTCCAAGCGGCCACGCGTTCCGCAAAAAGCGATCCCTGCCGCACGAAAAGCGCATCACCAGCAGCAGCTGACTGGACTGGCGCATCAGGCAGCAGCCCCGAGTCCATCGGCAACCCCACCAGCCACATGGGACAATCGCCGTAGTGCACCCTTGGGTTCGCCCTGAGGACCCCTGAGTTCGCGCGAACCGCCGGGAAAGATCGGGGCGCGGAAGATCAAAATGTCCTCGTGCACGATCAGGTGCCAGGGCTGGCCGTGGCGGCGGGCGCGGCGGAGGTTGTCGAGCTGGAGGAACGACGGCCGGGCGATGAGCCGGCCGCTGCGCAGCCCGGCGAGCAGGGCGACGCACCGGGCGACCGGGATCAGGCCCGCGCTGGCTCCGGCGGCGATGACGGCGGCGGGCAGGTCGACCAGCTCGCCGTGCTGACGCCAGGGCCGGGCGGTGACCACGGCCAGCCCGCCGGGGCGCAGCAGCGCGGCGCAGCCGGCCAGGATCGCGGTGAACCCGGCGAGCAGCTCGTCCAGGCCCTGGTGGGCGAGGTTGGCCGGGTCCTGGCTGTAGCGGTTGTCGTACTTGCGGACCCCGCCGTCCTGGCCGTGCCGCTGCTCGGCCTTGACCTGGCCGTGGACGCTGGGGCCATAAGGCGGGGAGGTGACGACGAGGGCGGCGCGGCCCGCCATGCCCGGCGGGAGGAGGGCGGCGAGCTGGCGGGCGTCATTCCGGCGGCGGCGAAGTCCGGGTCGGGTTGCGGGTGCCACCGCCCGCCGACCTGGCACAGCGGGATGCATTCCAGGGCCTGGTTGACGATCATCACGGGAACGAACTGGTCTCGTCGTATCCGCCGGTGCAGGCTGCGGGCAGGTTGCAAGACTAGCTGTCGCGGGCCTGTCCAGGTCGCAGGTCTCCGCGATGGCCGCCGACCTGGACGAGTAGGTGAGCGCTGCGAGGGCTTGGTCGACCACCGCGAGCGAGTACGCGGTCAGGGTGTTCTCGGCGGGGACGGCGGCAAAGTGCGGATTCGAACCGAAGAGCAGCGTCGCGGAAGCTTCCGACGGGCGTTTTACCGTCTGCCCTTCGTGTGGGCACCACGTTCGCTGCGACCCGGCACTGACTAAAGCCCGCAACTGCAGGGCCGTCCGGTAGACGCCAACAGATGAGGAAGGTAAAGCGCCGTCAGGCGGCACAGATGCTCCGAAAGCTCACTCGGTCCTGCGTGCTGCGCACGCTGTCCGATCCGAGGGTCAGGCTTGCTGGTCCTAGTCTTCGGCTCGGCCGCCGAGGACGTCGGCGATGCGCTTGTTGGCGGCGTCGGCCTGGCCGTCGATGCAGTGGGCGTAGATCTTGAGCAGGACGGCGACGCTGTGCCGGCGCGGCGGGCGACCTCGGTGGCGGGCACCCCGGCGTTCAGGGCCAGGGACACGCCGGCGTGCCGCAGGTCGTAGGGCCGGGCGGCGAGCGGGGAGGCGTGCTGGGCGGGGGTGAGCGCGGCGGCGCGGGCGCCGGCCCAGACGGCGCTGTAGGCGCTGTAGGCGCTGTCTTGGATGAGCCCGCCGGCGCACGGTGCGGAAGATCCGCGACCCGCCCGCCGCTATTATCCGCGCGAAATGCTGAGGTTAGCGGTACGGCGCTGATGCTCTTGCCGTGGTCTCCACGCGGAGCGGAGGGTGTGCGGTCTGTCAGGGTCGAGCCGCGGTGCCGGTGGCCGCCAGGCCGGCGCGGCGGCCGAGGTGCTCGGTGGCGAAGCGGATGGCGATCGAGCCCTCGCCGACCGCCGAGGCTACTCGTTTGACGGAGTTGCTGCGCACGTCGCCGGCTGCGAACACGCCCGGCAGGCTGGTCTCGAGCAAGTAGGGGTCCCGGCCCAGCTTTCCCCAGGCGGGCGCGTTGCGGGCTTGCCGGCTGAGGTCCGCACCGGTGACGATGAAGCCGTGGCTGTCGAGCTCGATCGATTCAGCCAGCCACTGGGTGTGCGCCTCGGCGCCGATCAGGACGAACAGGGCCGCGGCGGCAAGCGTCCGCCGGGTTGACGTGGTGAGGTCTTCGACGGTGACGCGCTCGAGCCGCCCGGCGCCGTCCGCCTCTCGCACCGCGCAGCGGGACATGATCGTGATGGCGGGGTGCCGGGCGATCCGGTCAATCAGGTACTGCGACATGCTCGCGGTCAAATCCTGACCGCGGATGACGACCGTGACCGGGTGCTCGTGATCGGCCAGCCATGTTGCCGCCTGGCCGGCCGAGTTGCCGCCGCCCACGATGACCACCGGGTCGCCGGGCCTGATCTGGTCCTGGGCGGCCAGCGGGGTGTAGAACACCCCGGTGCCCTCGAAGCGGTCCAGGCCAGCCGCGTCGAGCTGGCGGTAGGTCACGCCGGTGGCGATGATCACGGTCCGGGCGGCGAGCTCATCGCCGTCGTCGAGCCGAATGACGTAATCATCGCCGTGTCCCGTCAGCCCGGCTGCGGTGCGGGGCACCAGCAGTGTCGCCCCGAACCGCAGCACCTGGACCAGGGACCGTTCGGAGAACTCCTCGCCGCTGACACCCACCGGGAAGCCCAGGTAGTTCTCGATCCGGGAGGTGGCGCCGATCTGCCCGCCCACCCCTATGCCGTCGATGACGGCGGTGGCCAGGCCTTCTGACGCCCCGTACACCGCGGCGGCCAGGCCGGCCGGGCCGGCCCCGACCACGGCCACGTCAAACGTCTTCCGCGGCACTGCCCCCGTGCCGAACCCCGCAGCGCGCGCCAGCTGGCCATTCGGCGGATTGCGCAAGACCTCCCCGCCGCGCATCACCACGACCGGGGCGTCACCCGGGCCCAGGCCGTGGTTGGCGAGCACCGCGCCCGCAGCCGGGTCGGAGTCCAGGTCGACCCAGACGTACAGCAGGTGGTTGCGGGCCGCGAACTCCCGCAGCCGCCGGGCATCCGGTGACGACCGCGAGCCGATGATCTGCAGGCCGGTGCGATGCTGCAGCAGCCATTGCCTGCGCCGCAAGATGGTCTGAACGATCAAGTCAGATAGCCCTTGATCCTGGGCGATCACCTCCTGCAGACGATCAGTCGGGACCACCAGAACCGATCCGGGTTCGGTGACCACCGCGGTCGCGAACACCCGCTCTCCGGTCAAGATGCCTAGCTCGCCCAGGAACCGACCCGGGCCGACAGTGACCAGCTCCCGCTCTACCCCGGCATCGTGGTCGACCACGGTGACGGCCCCGGACAGGACCACGGTGAAGTCGTAGGCCCGGTCTCCCTCACGAAACAGCACCTGCCCGGCCGTCGTCGGCCGCTCCTGGCCGTAGCGGCACAGCAGCGCCAGCTGCTCAGCATCCACCGGCGGGGACAGGTACGGATCTGACCCCGCATCCGGCGCCGTCATCGCGGCCCGTAGCGTCAGGCCAGTATCGGCATCTGCGGAATGCGTGTCTCTCATTGACCTACCTCCTCGGGTGAGCTGCAGCTCTTCCCGTTGCCCACCAGGCCGTGGCCGGGGCATGCCACTCGGCGGTGCCGTTTCGTGCGGTCATCTTGTCCTCTCTTTCTCGCTCTCGTTGCTTTCTCGCTCTCGTTCTCGCCCGTGCACCCCTCATCGGAGGGTCAGGGTAGCTGCCGGCACAGCGCAGGAACTCTTCTCTTTGGCTTCTCCTGGGCAATTGGCGCCAAAAGGCGAATACGCAAGCTTTGCTGATGCTCACGAATACGGCCGCGGATTATCGCCGGCCAAATGCCTGGCGCGACCACATATGGTTGTTTGAGCTATGACATCCACGCTATGTTCGGTGCGCACGGGTGTGCATCCGCCAGGGTTGATAGTCGTGACCCGATGGCGGATAGCGTCTTGATAGCCGGCCAGGCCGCAGGGACACGGCAAAGTCGTGAAATGGGGCTGTGAGCTGCTGTTTCATGGCAGCGGGTGATGTGTCCGGCGTGCCTGCGGACGGCAGGCGGGCCCGGGCGGAACGATGGAAGTTCCTACGCTAACGTCGCCTGCCTCAAGGGACCCGCCCGCCGATGCCATCTTCGCCTATCCCGGCTGCCCGCTGCCACTACCTGCTTGATCTCCTTGCCCAGGTCCCGGACACGCGGAAGAGGCGCGGGCGGCGGCATGCGCTGGCGGGGCTGCTGGCCGTCGGGATCGCGGCGGTGATCGCGGGGTCGCGGTCGTTCGCCGCGATCGGGCAGTGGGCCGCCGATGCCGGGCCGGAGGCCCTGGCCGTGCTGGGCGCGGCGCGCGGCCCGGCGGAGGAGTCCACCTTCCGCCGGGCGTTCGCCCTGGTCAGCGCCGATGTGCTCGACCAGGTGCTCGGTGCCTGGCTGTGGACCCGGGCCGTGCCGGCCGGCGGCCGGCTGGTGATCGCCATCGACGGCAAGACCGTCCGCGGCGCGAAGAGCAAGGAAGGGAAGGCGCCGCACCTGGTCGCAGCACTGGCGCACGGCATCGGCGCGGTCCTCGGCCAGGTCGCCGTGGACGAGAAGTCAAACGAGATTCCTGCAGTGCGGGAGCTCCTGAAGGCGTTCACCGACCTGGCCGGGGCGATCTTCACGATCGACGCGATGCACACCCAGCATGACACCGCGCAGGCCATCCTCGGCCGGGGCGCCGATTATGTGATGACCGTCAAGGCCAACATGCCCACCTTGTACCGGCAGCTGAAGAAGCTGCCCTGGACCGCGATCCCCGCCGTCTCAGCCGTGAGCACGGACCACGGCCGCCGCGCCCGGCGCACCATCAAGGCCGCGCTGGCGCCGGCCTGGATCGAGTTCGACGGCGCCGCCCAGGTCGCGCAGCTGCGCCGCACTGTCACCGCGAACGGCAAGAAGACCGTCGAGGTCGTCTACCTCATTACCAGCGACCGCGACGCCGATCCAGCCACCCTCGCCGCCTGGGTCCGCAGCCACCGGGAAATAGAAAACCGTCTTCACTGGGTCAGGGACGTGACTTACCAGGAGGACAAATCACTGGTCAGGACGGGAAACGCGCCTCGCGTCATGGCATCACTGCGCAGCCTGGCCATCAGCCTGCTGCGCCTGGACGGCCACATCAACATCGCCGCCGCCAACCGCCACCACGCCCGCGACCCGCAGCGGACGCTAAAGCTGCTTCAGACCGCATGAACGACTTTGCCGGGTCCCTGGG
>Ga0210390_10003762_pt1 | contig 12958 bp, 12 predicted proteins | sample IncBWH11OmetaG_FD_161050 | JGI IMG/M metagenome (GOLD analysis project Ga0210390, IMG submission 161050) | Forest soil microbial communities from Barre Woods Harvard Forest LTER site, Petersham, Massachusetts, United States - Inc-BW-H-11-O ...
AGGGTGACAGGGTGGGAAGCGGGGCGTCCCGCGAGCGCGGCCCGCAGTCACATCCGCTTGCTCGACGCGGACGGGCGAGAGGTTATCCGGAAGCGCAGTTACCCTTGGGTTACCCTGGACTTATCGACGAATGTAATTTTCGGCTAAGCTATTGTTTTTATTGGCAGGAGAGGAGGGACTCGAACCCCCAACCCCCGGTTTTGGAGACCGGTGCTCTACCAATTGAGCTACACTCCTACTAAGCGCCGTTCATGCCGCAACCCGCCCTTCGACGCAAGGGTGGACGCGGGTCCCGCCTCGGCTTGACTTCCCCGCCTCCCATCGCCAGTTTCCGCGCGCCGCGCCACCCCCCCGTGCGGTTCGCCGCAAGGACCGGATGCGCACCTATCTCAGCTTCGAAACGGCGGTCGCCGACATCGAGGCCCGTCTCGACGAAATGCGCGCTGTGGCGGAGAAAGGCGATTCGCCGGCGCTCGCCGAGGAAATCAGCAAGCTCGAAGCCCGAGCCGAAAAGGCGCTGGCCGATCTCTACGCCAATCTGACGCCTTGGCAGAAGACGCTGGTGGCGCGCGCGCAGGGGCGTCCGCGGTTTGGCGACTACATCAAGGGCCTCATTACCGAGTTTACGCCGCTCGCCGGCGACCGGTATTACGGCGAGGACGAAGCGATCGTCGGGGGCCTCGGAAGATTTGAGGGTCAATCGGTCTGTGTCCTCGGCCAAGAGAAGGGCGACGACACGGCGAGCCGGGTGCGGCACAATTTCGGCATGGCGCGCCCGGAGGGCTACCGCAAGGCGGCGCGGCTCATGCAGCTTGCCGATCGCTTCGGCCTCCCGGTGATTTCCCTCATCGACACCGCGGGCGCTTTCCCGGGTGTCGAAGCCGAGGAGCGCGGCCAGGCGGAGGCCATCGCCCGGTCGACCGACACCTGCCTTTCGCTCGGCGTGCCCAACGTCGCATTGGTCATCGGCGAGGGCGGCTCCGGCGGCGCGCTGGCGATCGCCGCCTGCAACACCGTGCTGATGCTCGAACATGCGATCTACACCGTGGCCTCGCCCGAAGCGGCTGCCTCGATTCTCTGGCGCGATTCCTCGCGCGCGCAAGAAGCGGCGACGGGCATGAAGATCACCGCCCAGGACCTGATCAAGTTCGGCATCATCGACGGAATCATTCCCGAGCCGCTCGGCGGCGCGCACCGCGATCCGGCGGCGGCGATCAAGGCAGCCGGCCACGCAATCGGAGACGCGCTCAAGTCGCTTCACAACCTTGGCCCGGACGAACTCCGGGACGCGCGGGCGGAGAAGTTCTTGGCGATGGGGCGTAAGATCTGATTGTCGCTTCAGATGGGCCCGCAGCCGGCCGTCTTGTCATTCCCGCGCAAGCGGGAATCTAGAGTCTCTGCCAAGCCTTGCTGGATGCCCGCTTTCGCGGGCATGAGAGGCGTAGCGTCGGCTGGTCGCACGTTGCTCTAGAACGCATAAGGGAGGGGCTCACATGCTGCAGACCTGGCGCTGGTTTGGGCCCGACGATCCCGTCAGTCTCGAAAATGTGCGTCAGGCCGGCGCGGCCGGCGTCGTCAGCGCGCTCCATCACATGAACCGGGGCGAGGTCTGGAGCGAAGACGAACTTTTGAAGCGGCGGGCCGAGATTGAAAGCGGGGGCCTCGTTTGGTCGGTGATCGAGAGCATCGGGGTCGGCGAGGAGATCAAGACGCGCTCGGGCGCATATCGCGCCAAGATCGATAACCACAAGCAGTCGATCCGCAACGCGGCGCGTGTTGGCGTGAAGACCTTCTGCTACAATTTCATGGCCATCACCGACTGGACGCGCACGCATCTCGACTGGCCGCTTCCGAGCGGCGGGACGGCGCTGCGCTTCGACGCGGTCGACTACGCGGTTTATGACCTCCACATCCTCAGGCGCCACGGCGCCGAGTGCGAGTATACGCCCGAGCGCATCGCGACGGCGCGCGTTCGCTTTCAGGCGATGACGCCGCACGAAATGCACGATCTCGAGCGGACGCTCATCGACTGGCTGCCGGCGCGCGATTTCACTTACAACCGGCAAAGCTTCAAGCACGCGCTGGCGGCCTACAAGGACGTGTCGGTCGAAGACCTGCGCGCCAACCTCATCGCGTTCGTGCGCGAGATTGCCGCGGTCGCCGAGGAGGAAGGCGCGCGCCTCGCCATCCATCCCGACGATCCGGCGTTCCCGATTTTCGGCCTGCCGCGGGTTCTGTCCACCGCCGAGGACGTGCGCAAGCTGTTGGAAGCCGTTCCGTCTCAGGCCAATGGCCTCACGCTCTGCGCCGGCTCGTTCGGCTCCAACGGTCAGAACGACCTCGTCGCCATGGCGAAGGAGTTTGGTCCGCGTGTCCATTTCGCCCACCTGCGCAATGTCAAGCGGGAGCCCAATGGCTCATTCTTCGAAGCGGACCACCTCGCTGGCGAAACCAACATGGTCAGCCTCGTTGCAGCGCTGATGGCGGAGGAGGACCGTCGCCGCGCGGAGGGACGCGGCGATACCGAAATCCCGATGCGCCCCGACCACGGGCACTTGCTCGGCGACGACGGAAGGAAGCGCGTCAACCCCGGCTATTCGTTCATCGGCCGCCTCAAGGGCCTGGCGGAGCTACGGGGAGTGATGCAGACGGTCGAAGCGTTCCGCAGCGGGCGCGTGGCTTGATGCGCCCGAACCGCGAGAATATTGCGCTGCTTGCGTCAGACCAGCCAGGAGACGATCATGTCGACACCATTTCAGATTTCCCTCGCGCCCGATCAACTATGGCAGGCGATCAATCCAATCACGGCCTATCAGCAGGGTGCGCAATTCGGCCTCATCAACATCGATCTCGGCGGCGCAGGCGACTCCGACCTCGAACGAAAAATCTTGAAGACGGTCGGGAGCTACGGGCGGCAGCTCGGCCGCATTGGCGACGCGCTGGAAGTCATTCTAAAGCACGTGAAGCTCGGGGATCTGAAACCCGAAGAACACGACGCACTGGACATTCTCAAGGGGCAGCTCGCGTCGGTGCGGCAGGCGAAGGCGGAGCAGCGCGCAAGCGCGCAAACTAACGCGTCAGACGCCACTCAGACACGAGCACGATAGGGAAACGCGAAGCGCGCCTACGCTTACATGCCCCCCAGATGATCGGCGACGGCGAAGATATCCTTGTCGCCGCGCCCGCACAGGTTCATGACCATCAGGTGGTCCTTCGGGCGTTTGGGCGCGAGCTCGATCACCTTCGCCAGCGCGTGCGCCGGCTCCAGCGCCGGGATAATGCCTTCCAGCTTCGAGCAGAGCTGGAAGGCGTGAAGCGCTTCCTTGTCGGTTGCGGCGAGATAAGTCACCCGGCCAACGTCATTGAGCCAAGAGTGCTCCGGCCCGACGCCGGGATAGTCGAGCCCGGCGGAGATCGAATGGCCCTCGAGAATCTGGCCGTCGTCGGTTTGCAAAAGATAGGTGCGGTTGCCGTGCAGCACGCCCGGTCGCCCGCCATTGATCGAAGCAGCGTGGCCGTTCGGAACGTCGAGCCCGTGACCGGCCGCTTCGACCCCGAACATCTCGATCTGCGGCTCGTCGAGGAATGGATGAAAGAGGCCGATGGCGTTCGAGCCGCCGCCGATGCAGGCGACTAGGCTGTCCGGCAGACGGCCCTCGAGCTCGAGCATTTGCGCCCGCGTCTCTTCGCCGATGACGCACTGGAAGTCGCGCACCATGGCCGGATAGGGATGCGGGCCGGCGACAGTGCCGATACAATAATAGGTGTCACGCACGTTGGTCACCCAATCGCGCAAAGCCTCGTTCATCGCGTCCTTGAGCGTGCGCGCGCCCTGCTCCACGGGCCTCACTTCCGCGCCCAGCATCTTCATGCGAAAGACGTTCGGCTTCTGGCGCTCGACGTCGACCGCGCCCATGTAGACCACGCAGTCGAGGCCGAACCTCGCGCAGGCGGTGGCGGTCGCGACCCCATGCTGTCCGGCGCCCGTTTCGGCGATGATGCGTTTTTTGCCCATGCGGCGGGCGAGCAGGATCTGGCCGAGCACGTTATTGATCTTGTGCGCGCCGGTGTGGTTGAGCTCGTCGCGCTTGAAATAGACCTTGGCCCCGCCAAGCTTCTCGGTCAGCCGCTCGGCGAAATAGAGCGGGCTCGGGCGCCCGACATAGTGCTTGAGCAGGTGATCGAGCTCGGCCTTGAAAGCAGGATCAGCCTTCGCCTCCTCGTAGGCCTTTTCGAGCGACAGGATAAGCGGCATCAGCGTCTCGGGGACGAACCGTCCACCGTAGATGCCGAAACGGCCGCGCTCGTTCGGGCCCTCGCGATAGGAATTGGGCTTCTCGAGCTTGCTCATTCACTCTACTCCGGCAGGCGCTCGCGCGAAGGCGCGCCGGGCCGCGGCGACGAACGCCCTGATCTTGGCCGGATCCTTGACGCCGGGCGCGCTCTCGACGCCGGAGGAGACATCGACGCCTCGGGCGCCGCTCAGCGTGATCGCCGCCGCCACCGTCTCGGGGTCGAGGCCGCCGGACAGCAGCCACGGACCGGGGAAATGAAAACCCCGCGTAAGACTCCAGTCGAACGGACGGCCGTTGCCGCCCGGCAGCGCCGCGTCCTTCGGCGGCTTAGCGTCGATCAGCAGGGTATCGGCGACGCCCTCGTAAGCCTCGGCGGCGGCGAGATCCGCACCCGTCGCCACGCCGATCGCCTTCATGGTCGGGCGGGCGCAAAGCTCGCCGATTCGCTTCACCCGCGCCGGAGTTTCGCCCCCGTGCAATTGCATAAGGTCGGGCGACAAGGCGTCGGCGATGCGCTCAAGCGTCTCATCATCAGCGTCGACGCTGAGCGCGGCGACCTTCGCCCGTCCCTCTACCCGTCGTCCCAGCGCGCGCGCGGTCGCCCAGTCGATATGGCGCGGGCTCTTGGGGAAAAACACGAACCCGACCATGTCCGCGCCAGCCTCGAGCGCGGCGTCCAGGGTGGCGGCCGTGGAGAGGCCGCAGATTTTGACCACCGGCGTCATCGCGCGCTTCTTTCGGTCAAAGCGCTCGCGCTGTCAAAGGGAAGGGAGGGTGGCTTAGGGGTCGGGCGGCTCATTGTGTTCCGGCTTCGCCGCGCCGAGGTCGCGCTCGAGTGCGTCGATTTCTCCTTGCGCCACCGCCCGCATCTTTGCTTCCGCGCCGCGGTAAAGAGCGACGATCCGCCGGCCCTGATCGGTCAGCGCGGCGCCGCCGCCCCGCGCCCCGCCGTGATGCGCCGAAACCACGGGCTCAGCGAACAGCTGGTTCAATTCGTCGACCAAGAGCCAGGCGCGACGGTACGACATCTGGTGGGCGCGGCCGGCGGCCGAGATCGATCCGGTCTTCTCGATCGATTCCAGGAGCGCGATCTTGCCTGCGCCCAAGCGGCGGCCAAGCTCGAAATCAAGCCGGATCGTCAAACGAGTGGCCATTGCTCCCCATGCCTTCGCAGCTTTCTACCCCGCGTGGGCGAATTCCCAATAGAGTTTCCGGGCGCGGCGGAAGAACGGCCCCGGCTGCAAATCGCGCCCGTCAATGCGCTTGACCGGCGTCACCTTGCCGTAATTGCCGACGACGAAGATCTCGTCCGCGCCATCGAAATCGGCGAAGCCGAGGGTCGCCTCCCGCGCGTCCACACCGTCTGCGCGCAGGAGCGCCAGCACCCGCTGCCGGGTGACGCCGTTGAGGAACGTCCCGTTGGCCATTGGCGTCATCACCTGGCCGTCTTTCGCAATGAACACGTTCGCCGTCGCCAACTCAGCGACATTGCCCAGCATATCGCACATGAGACAATTGTCGAAACCACGCGCGCGGGCCTCGATGAGGGCGCGCGCGTTGTTGGGATAGAGGCAGCCTGCCTTAGCGTCGATCGGCATGGTGACGGCGAGCGGCTTGGCGTAGGGCGAGCGGGTGATCGATACGCCAGTCGGCTGCGGCAACGGCGCCTCGTAGAGGCAGAGGCAAAAGCGGGTCGACTCAGCGTCGGGCGAGACCGCGGAAGTCGGCGAGTTGTGCTCGGCCCAATACATCGGGCGGATATAGAGTTCAGCGCCGGGACTGAACTTCTTCATCCCCTCCTGCGCGAGTTCGACGATCGCCTCGACGCTCATCGTCGGCTTCAGACACATGGATTTGGCCGAGCGATTGAGCCGAGCGCAATGCTTGTCGAGATCGGGCGCCACCCCCTCGAAGGCGCGTGCGCCGTCGAACACGCTCGAACCCAGCCAGAAAGCGTGCGTGCGCGCTCCGACGATCGGGTGGTTGCCCTCGAGCCATTCGCCATCGAGAAAGGTGAAGGTTTGCGACCAGGCGGACATCGGGTTCTTGATCCATCGGGTGGGGCCGGAGGAGCGGAAATGTTCAGGCCCGGCCGAGCCACTCTAGATGGGTTCGGGCGGCCGGAGCCAGCGCGAATCGAGCCCATGCCCGTCAATCGAGCGGCACGACCTCCGCGGCCTCATCCCCGAGCCGCGCCGCCGCTTCGCCGACCCGAGCGCCCGCGATGACGAGATCTGGCGCGATTTCCGCCAGCGGGACGAGGACAAAGGCCCTTTTGAACAGTTCGGGATGGGGTAGCGTCAGGCGTTCGGTCTTGAGCGCAATGTCGTCATACGCGATGAGGTCGATGTCGATGACTCGCGGCCCCCATCGCTCCGTCGGCTGGCGGCCGAGCTCGACCTCCAGCGCCTTGATGCGTTCGAGCAGCGCCTGCGGCTTGAGGGTCGTCCGGCCGAGAGCGCAGGCGTTGACAAACCAGTCCTGGTCGGTCTTGCCCCACGGGGCGGTGCGGTAGAGACGGGAGACCGCGGTCAGTTCGATCCCCGGCTCGCCCGTGATCGCGCGTAACGCCCGGCGCAGGCTCGCAACCTTATCGCCGACATTGCCGCCGAGGGCGAGGACAACGCGCGCTTTTCCGTCGTCCTTAGACTCCGGCGCAGATAAAGGCGCGGCCGCGGCCTTAAGCGCCGTAAAGACCGCGAGCGCCGCGCGGTTTTCGGCCACGTCATGTACGCGCAATACCGACGCCCCGCGAATGAGCGCAATCGTGTCGGCGGCCAGCGTGCCTGGGAGACGCCGATCAACCTCGGCGTCAATAATCCCGCCGATGAACGACTTGCGGGAGAGCCCAACCAGGATCGGCGCCCCAAAGCGTCGGAAGCGATCGAGATTCCAGATGCAGGCATGGTTCTGCTGCCGCGTCTTGCCGAAACCAACGCCCGGATCGAGCAGAATTCGGCCTAAGGCTACGCCGGCGCCCGCCGCGATGTTGAGCGATCGCTCGAAGAACCGCTCGACGTCGTCGAGAATATCGATTGCGGGATCCGCCTGCTTGCGGTTGTGCATGACGACGATGGCCGAGCCGGTCTCCGCGACGGCGTCCGCCATGCTGGAATCGCGCTGCAGTCCCCAGATGTCGTTGATGACGCAAGCGCCGAGCCGCGCCGCCTCGCGCGCCACTGCCGCCTTGCCGGTGTCAATGGAGATCGGCGCGTTAAGGTCGGCCAGCGCGTGGAGCACCGGAACCACTCGCTGGAGCTCTTCGTCTTGAGAAACGGGACTATGGCCGGGCCTTGTCGATTCGCCGCCGACGTCGATGATCGCCGCGCCCTCGGCCACCATCGCTCTGGCGCGGGCGACGGCCACAGACGGGTCGATGTGACGTCCGCCGTCGGAAAACGAATCCGGCGTCACGTTGAGAATGCCCATGAGCTGCGGCGAGTGTTTCAGCGCGCCGAGGAACTGATCGCGGTGGAGAGAGCGGCGGTCGATGCCCATGAGCGTCGGCTACCGCCTCTTCGCGGCTTCCGCAACCTTCTCTGGTGAGGCTTGCGCCGGGGCGACGCGCCGCCCCCGCCCGTCCTCCCTCACGCAGCGAGGCCCGCCAAGATGCGCGCCCAGGAGCGCGCCCCCTTGTGGAACGACGCCCGGTCGTATTTCTCGTTGGGCGAGTGGACGCGGTCGTCGTCGAGCGCGAAGCCGACCAGCAGGCTGTCCATGCTGAGTTCGCGCTTGAATGAACCGACGATCGGGATCGACCCGCCGCTGCCGACCAGCGCCGCCGGCTTGCCCCATTCGGCCTCCAGCGCTCGCCGGGCGATCCGCAACGCCTGGTTCTTGATCGGCAGCGAAATGGCGGGGCTGCCGGCATGGCTGATGAATTCGGCCTTCACGTCCGGCGGCAGGCGCGACGTCACGAAGGCGCGGAAGGCCTGGACGACCCGCTCGGGGCTCTGCTTGCTGACGAGCCGGAACGTGATCTTGGCGCTCGCCTTTGCCGGCAGCACGGTCTTGGTCCCCTCGCCGGTATAGCCGCCGACGATTCCGTTGACCTCGCAGGTCGGACGCGACCATAAAATCTCGAGCGGCGCGCGGTCGCGCTCGCCCGCCGGCGTCGTCAGCCCGACGTCGCGCAGGAACGCCGTGGCGTCGAAATCGAGGGCGTGCCACTGGTCCGCGATCTCCTGCGGAAGGTCTTCGACGCCATCGTAGAAGCCAGGCAAAGCGACCGCGCCGGTATCATCGTGCAGGGCGCCAAGAATCCGGGACAGAACATGGATCGGGTTGACGGCCAAGCCGCCGTAAAGGCCCGAATGCAGATCCCGATTGGCGCCGGTCAGTATGACCTCTTCGCCGACAATCCCGCGCAGCGCGATGGTGATCGCCGGCGTGGACCGGTCCCACATCCCTGTATCGCAGACCAAGGCGATATCGGCCTTCAGCTCTTTGGCGTTCTCAGCGAGAAAGGCCGGCAGCGACGGCGATCCCGTCTCTTCCTCGCCTTCGAACAGCGCGGTCACATGGCACGGCGGTCCCCCGAATTGCTTGAAGGCGCGACAGGCCTCGAGAAAGGTCATGAGCTGGCCTTTGTCGTCGCAGGCGCCTCGGGCCACGATCTGTTCGCCCTGCGGGCCAGCCTCGAGCTTCGGCTCGAACGGCGGATTGCGCCACAGGTTCAACGGATCGACCGGCTGCACGTCATAGTGGCCATAGAACAGGACATTCGGCGCTTCGCGGCGAGCAGCCTTGACGCGGCCCACGACCATCGGACGGCCTGCGCTCGGACGCTTGGTCGCCTCGAATCCGAGATCGCTGAGTTCTGTGACCAGCCAGTCCGCGGCCCGCTCGCAATCGGGGAAATGCGCGGGCACGGCGGAAATCGAGGGGATCGATAGAAAAGCGAACAGGCGATCGAGCGCCGCCTTTTGGCCAGCGTCCACCGCGGAAAGAATGTCGTCAATCGTCGCCATCTGCGCTCCCCGTGCGGCTGTTTCGCCGCTGTTATCGGATCGTTTCTCTTACCACAACGGCCGAGTTTTCGTCGTGTGATGGTGTGGACGGCACCCGCGCGGCATCTGGCTCAATGAAGAGCGGCGCCAAAACGGTTGTCGTTAGAGCAACCGTTTTGCAGGAGCGCCGTCGGTGGGAAAGTCTATCATCAATTTGTCATCTGTCACGACCGTTGGGCTCGATCCGGCCAAGCACGTTTTTCAGGTTTATAGCGTTGATGCTTCGGGGTGCGTTGTGGTCGCCAAGGCAGGTGATGTGCAGGAAAGCGGATTGATCGCGAAGTCCGCAGCATTGTCTGCGCAGTCAAGCGCGCGCGTCTGATCAGGGCAACGGATCAGCGGACAACATCATGGCCGGCAGACTCTATTCTCCGCGCCAAAGGCCGAAGACAGGACCACGCCCGCGCTGTCCCATTGCCGAAAAAAGCCCTTGATCAGCGGGCGACATCCGGACAGGACAGAGCCCGCGCCAGCCATATCCCCGGATTGCATGGTGTTGCGGCCTTGCCCCGTCTTAGGCGGTGCAACATAAGCTGCGTCAATACGTCGCGGCCAGCGCCGGCGCGGCGTCACCGCGAGGAGGAACGCGCGGCAATCCCGGATCGGAGTCTATCGCGACGCCTCGGGGCCGTTGACTCGATCACGAACCAGGCGTGGGCCCGAGGCCACGGTCCAAACGCTAGGAAATTGGCCACACATGTGGATCGTCCGAACCGCACTCGACCGAACTTACACATTCGTGGTGTTGGCGCTGCTGATCCTGATTCTCAGCCCGCTGGTGATCCTGCGCACGCCGACGGACATCTTTCCGAACATCAACATCCCCGTGATCGCGGTGGTGTCCGGCCAGTCGCGGAATTGCGGGTCGATCGCTGCCACAGTCCTCGTCGCGGCGCCAACGTGGATCGTCATGTCGATGCCTTGACTTGTCCGCCCCCGAGGTAGGCGTCGCGGATGCGTTCGTCGCTCCACAGCGTCGCAGGGTCACCGCCGAGCGCGAGCCGGCCGGTCTCCAGGACGTATCCCCAGTCGGCGACCTTAAGCGCCATGTGCGCGTTTTGCTCGACCAGCAATACTGTCGTTCCCCGCTTATGAATTTCGCCGATGATCTGGAACACCCCCTGCACGACCACGGGCGCGAGGCCGAGCGACGGCTCGTCGAGCAGTAACAGGCGGGGCTTGGCCATCAGGCCGCGGGCGACCGCGACCATCTGCTGCTGACCACCCGAGAGCGTCCACCCCAGCATGCTCGCGAAGGGCTTGATGCCGGGAAAGACATCAAACATCGCATCAGCCTCGCGCCTGATCGCGGCGCTAGAGGCGTTTCCGTTCGAGGCGCCGAGCATGATGTTCTCGCGCACAGTGAGGCCAGGAAAGACACGCCGCCCCTCGGGCACATGCGCGACCCCGAGCTTGACGATGGTGCGAGGGCTCAAGCCCGCGATCGGCTTGCCGTCGAACAGGATCGAGCCAGCGCGCGGCGCGACCAGACCGGAGATCGCGCGGAGCGTCGTCGACTTGCCCGCGCCGTTCGAGCCGAGCAGCGCGACGACGGCGCCCTCGTCGATCGTGAACGAGACGCCGCGCAAGGCCTCGATCTCGCCGAAAGCGACGCTGAGATCTCTAACTTCGAGCAGCGCCATCACGAGACCCCGAGATAGGCCGCGGCGACGTCGGGTTGCCGCAGCACATCGGCCGTTTCCCCATCGGCGATGCGGCGGCCAAAATTGAGCACGGTCAGATGCCTTGCGGCCCCTGCGATCAAGGTCATGTCGTGGTCGATGAGCAGAATTGTGAGGCCTTGGGCGGCGATACGGTCGAGCAAATCGTGCAATGCCTTCTTCTCGCTCATGTTGAGGCCGGCTGCCGGCTCGTCAAGCAGCAACACCGTCGGATTGGCGGCCAGCGCGCGAGCAATCTCAATCAGGCGCTGATGGCCGTAGCTGAAGCTCGGAATAGTCTCGTCGACGCGGTGCCCCAATCCGACGAAGTCGAGCGCGGCGCGGGCGCGGCGTCGAAGCGCGTCGCGTCCACCGCCGATGAGCGTATTGCCGTGGCGCTCGGCGCCGACCACGACATTTTCGAGCGCAGTCATCGACCGGAACAGACGAATGTTCTGGAAGGTGCGGGACAGGCCAGCGACCGTCCGCTTGTGCGCGGGCAGCGCGGTCACGTCGACGCCGTCGACGAAAATCGCGCCGGCGCTCGCCCGGTAGAGTCCGGTGACGACATTGAGCGTCGTTGTCTTCCCGCTGCCGTTCGGGCCGATCAGGGCATGCACGCCGCCGCGCCGCACCTGAAGATCGACTCCGTCGACCGCTTTTAGTCCGCCAAAATTCTTGGACAGGCCTCTAACCTCTAGGGCGATCGGCGCACCCGAGTCGACCGGACGCAAGGCGAGCGGTTCAGGCGGCCTCGACGGGGCACGCTCGCGACTTCGGAACAAGCGGCTAACGTAGCCCCAAATGCCGTCGGGCATGAACATGACGATCAAGATCACTGCGACGCCGTACACTGCGAGATAGAGGCCCGGCACGCTCTTAAGGAAGCGCAGCCACTCCGGGATGAGGATGAGCAGGCCCGTGCCGATCGCCGAGCCGATCGGCGAGGAGACGCCGCCAAGCAAGGCCATCGTCAAGAGGACGATCGAATCGGAGAAGGCGAATTGATCGGGGCTGATATAGGAAAACCCCCCGGCGAATAGACCTCCCCCGAGCCCGCCCAGCATAGCCGCGAGCGCGAAGGCGATCAGCTTCGTGCGGAAAATGTCGATTCCGCTGGCGCTCGCGGCGAGCTCGTTGTCGCGGACCGCGCGCATCGCACGCCCGAGGCGCGTGTCGGGGAGACGCCAGACGAAATAACCAGAAAACGCCAGAATGGCGACGACGAGGGCGAGAAAGGCTTGACCCGAGGCAAAACCGGTCGGCCGCGGGATCGAGCTCACTCCGTCCGGCCCGTGGGTGAAACCGATCGCGTTGAGAAGGACGACGGTCAGTATCTGTTGGAAGGAGATGGTCACCATGGCGAGATAGTGACCGCCGAGGCGCAGCGTCGAGAGGCCGAGGGTCGCGCCCGCCGCGAGGGCGAACGCCATCCCTCCGACGAGGCAGAGCCAAAACGGCAGGTGGTAATCGACCGTCCCGAGAGCAACGCTGTAGGCGCCGAGCGCGAAAAACGCGGCCTGCGCCAGATTGATCTGGCCACAAAGCCCCAGCACGATCGACAAGCCGAAAACCGCGATCGCGTAAGTCGCCGCTTGCATCAGGATGTTGCCGATATAGGCGTCGGTCTTGACGGTCGCGGTGAGCGCCACGACAGCAGCCACGACGAGCGCATAGACGAGTCCCCCGATCGCGGAGCGGCTCATCTCAAGCCTTTTCCGCCACGCGCTCGCCGAAGATGCCTTGCGGGCGGACGACAAGGAACAGGATCAGCGCCAGGAACGCGAAGGCGTCTTTGAACGGCACGGAGATATAGGCGGCTCCGAACGTCTCGATGATTCCGATCGCGAAGCCGCCAAGGATCGCTCCGGCGACATCGCCGAAACCGCCGATGATCGTCGCAGCGAAGGCCTTCAGCGCAATCGTCGACCCCATCTGGATCGACACGAACAGCACTGGCGCCACCAGAATGCCCGCGATCCCGCCAAGGACT
>Ga0210390_10003763_pt1 | contig 12957 bp, 10 predicted proteins | sample IncBWH11OmetaG_FD_161050 | JGI IMG/M metagenome (GOLD analysis project Ga0210390, IMG submission 161050) | Forest soil microbial communities from Barre Woods Harvard Forest LTER site, Petersham, Massachusetts, United States - Inc-BW-H-11-O ...
GCGGGCGGCATCGGCTTGGCGGGAATGAGAGAGCGGCTGGCCGAGTTACACGGCAAGTTGGAAGTCCAGGCCAGCCCGAAAGGCACGTGCATTCGCGCGCAGTTGCCCACTCGGGAGTGTTCTCCCAGGGACAAAATGGCCGAGGACGTCACCATTTCGCCCGCATGATATTGCTTTGTTCGTGGGCCTTGGCCAGCTTGCTAGTACCAGCGCGCACCAAAACTAAGCGTGAGCGAGCCCGAAAAGAGGAGGGGGCGCGAACTAGGCGCGCCCCCTTTTGGTCAGGATGAGAATGTTGAATTGCCTGCGATTGTGAATCTTCGCCAAACGCAGCACCATACCGCGTTTGCTGTAAAAAACAGGTGAACGCCTTGCTAACTATCAGCGGACCGCGCGGACCGCAGGAGCGGAGGCGAGTTTCTTAAGAGATTCCATGTAGGGAGCCTTCGCGACACCGCGCTCTGTGAAGATTGCATGAATATAACGATTGGGCGTTACGTCGAAGGCCGGATGCGCGGCATTCACATCGGGAGCGATGCGCACGCCTTGAATGTGCCTCACTTCTTCGGCGCTGCGCTCCTCGATGGGGATGTGCTCTCCATCCGGGATGGAAAGATCGAACGTGGAAATGGGCGCGGCGATATAGAACGGAACGTTGTTTTCTTTGGCGAGCACCGCAATTTGATACGTGCCGATTTTGTTGGCGGTGTCGCCGTTGGCGGCGATGCGATCCGCACCGGTGACGATAGCTCCAACTTTGCCGGTCTTTAGAAAATGGCCGACCATGTTGTCGGTGATGAGCGTGAGTGGAATGCCGCCGCGATGGAGTTCCCAAGCGGTGAGGCGCGCGCCTTGCAGATAGGGCCGCGTTTCCGGAACGAGCACGTGCAGTTTACGGCCTTGCTGCCAGGCGAGGCGAATGACTCCAAGTGCCGTGCCGATGCCGGCGGTAGCGAGGGCCCCGGCATTGCATTGGGTCATGACTTGGCCGTCTTTGGGCATGAATTCCGCGCCGAAGCGGCCGATGGCTTCATCCGTGGCTCGTTTTTCGTGGTGAACGAGCCTTGCTTCTTCGATCATGGCTAGCCGAATTGTGGCGAGGTCGGCGTGGGACTCGAGCAGTTCGTTGAAGCGGCGCTTCATGCGGTCAAGAGACCAGAACAAGTCGACCGCGGTGGGGCGGGTTTTCGCGAGTGCCTCGCAAATTTCCGGGAATTCGGCTTTCAAGGAATCAATCGATGTGGCGGAAGATTTCTGCACGCCGAGAGCGACGCCCATGGCTGCGGCGACGCCGATGGCTGGAGCGCCACGGATCACCATTTCACGGATGGCTTTGGCTACTTCGCGATAGTCGGTGTAGGTATAGCTGACTTCCTCCGCGGGCAGGCGGCGCTGGTCCAGCATAACCACGCCTTTGTCCGTCCATTCAATGGGTTGCGCGACGTACATTCTCGAGCGAATCCTCCTTATCAATTGTATCGGATGATGCGTCGATTCAGGCCATCAGTGGTTCATAGGCGGAGCCTGAGTGAAGCCGTGGGTGGCCAGGATTAGGCTTGCGCCGATTAAAGAGTTATAACCCAAGTGCATTAGATAACTGGCGAACACGCTGCCGGTACGGGCACGGGCCACGGTGAAAATAATCCCGACGAGCGACATGACGGCGATCAAGCTTTTGGCGCCGCCGAGTTGCGGGCCATGCATCAAGCCGAAGAGGACTCCGGTGATAACAATGCCTGGAACGACGCCGAACCAGCGCGCAAACATGGGATAAAGATAGCCGCGAAACAGGGTCTCCTCCGCCAGCGGAGCAACCAACACCGCCATGGCCACAAAAAGTATCGCCGTGGTTTTGAATTTGAAGACTTCCTCGATCGGCGTATTTTCCGGAGTTTTTATGACTGCCGTCAGCGCAAAAACCAGCAGCGAAAGACCGCAGCCGATGAAGAAAAAAACGACCGGATGCGTAGGGCGTCCGGAGATATTCGAAGGAAGCTTGCGCCACCCGAGCGTACTCCAAAATGGTTGGCCGCGAAGCAGCGCCAGCGTGACGTAGAGAAAGAACAACAGCAACGCGTAAACCACGATGGTGCTGCCGATAGCCACCTGCGGTTTGGACATCATGTACTCTTCGAGCTGCTGCGCGGTCATCTTCTGGCTCGGCGCATAGACCGCCAGAAATACCGTCTGCACACCCAGAAGACTGATGAAGATGAACGAGAGAAACACGATGAGATGAAGCCAGGACCAGGATATTTGCAGATCCTGCGGGTAGATGTGGGGGGGAGAGGCCGGCAATCGTTCCCCGGCGAAGCGCGGAATAGAGTCCAGAGTGAGCGGAGCAAACTCCGGCTGGGAAGTGGGCTTCTCTAAATTCGGGTCCGGCTCTTGTGGCGGAGTCTCGTCAAATGGGGTCGTCACTTTGGCTGCTTTCCTTGCGCCGGCCATCCCGCCACCAGTGCCGCGGCAAGGAGGGGAAGCAAAAGCTCATGATGACCGGTGATAGCAAAACCGCGCGAAAAATCGCCCTTCTTCGCGTTAGATGCGGCGGTGGGACGTTTTACGACATTCATGATGGGACGGTAATGCTGAATGAAATCGAAATTGGCGGTGGTGATGGAGCGCAGCGGAACGCCGAGATTGCGAACCACAGAAACCGCTTTTAGAAACACCTCCGGAAGAAGCACGGCCGAGCCCCAATTCAGATAAACGCCGCCAGAATCCATCTGCTGAACCTCGGCGCAAAAAAGACGGAAATCGAGATGCGAGGCTGCGCCGAGCGCGGCGCCATCGGCGGAGGGGTGCATGTGAGGGATGTCCGTGCCGACAGCCAGATGAACGGTGACCGGGATGCGTTTTTTGTACGCGGAAGCCAACAGACTCAGCGCCGGATATCTGGGATTCACGATGCCGCTGGTGAGATATTGACCGGCGGCTTCCCCGTAACCGATGCGGATGCGTTGCGCGAGTTTGGCGATTTCGTTCAGGCCCCAGCCGGTTTCTTCGGCCATGCCGAATTTGCCTTTGCCGAGGGCGGCTTCCACGTCTTCGGAAGTGTTGCCGGCCAAGGCAATTTCGAAATCGTGGATCAGCGCGGCACCGTTCATGGCGATGCCGGAAACGTAGCCTTTGCTCATCAAGTCGATTATTACCGGGGCGAGGCCGACTTTAATGACGTGGCCGCCAATGCCCCAGAGAATGGCGCGTTTGCGTTTGCGCGCGGCGTGCATGGTAGCGGCGAGCTCGCGGAGATTCTGAGCCGCGAGGATCTTGGGCAGCGAATCGAGGAATTTTGTGACCGAAGCGCCTCGGGGCGTAGGCTTCGCCAGATCCTTTGCGGTGACTTTGCTTTTGCGTGAGGCAAGCGGATAAGTGCGAACACCGCCTAGTGTTGCCGGTTGGATGGGATAAACGCTCATGCGCGGTCTTCCTACTGTACGAGGGAACGCGGGGAAGGCGCAAGTTGCCGGGAAGCATGGCGCCGGGTCGAGAGCCAACGGCCTCAGAAGGCGGTTAAAGCGCGGGGGTTTTGTTGTCGCCGTTGGATTGAGCGGCTAACGCGACGTTCATGTGCAGGACGCGGGCTAGCGCTTGGCCGGTGTAGGACTTTTTTGTGCGCGCCACGTGTTCGGGGGTCCCTTGGGCGACGATGCGGCCGCCACCCTGGCCGCCTTCAGGGCCTAGGTCGATGATCCAGTCGGCTTGCTTGATCACGTCGAGATTGTGCTCAATGATCAAGACGGTGTTGCCGAGATCGACGAGGCGTTGCAAGACATCGACGAGCTTGCGCACGTCGTCAAAATGCAGGCCGGTGGTGGGTTCGTCGAGAATGTAGATGGTGCGCCCTGTCTGGCGTTTGGAAAGCTCGCGCGCGAGCTTGATGCGCTGCGCCTCGCCGCCGGAAAGCGTGGTGGCGGACTGGCCTAACTGCACATAGCCCAAGCCAACTTCCACCATGGTCGACAGCTTCTGCTGAACGTGAGGAATATTTTCCAGCAACTTCAGGGCATCCGACGCGGGAAGATTCAGCACGTCATTAATGCTGTGGCCTTTGTACCGCACCGCGAGCGTCTCCGCGTTGTAGCGGCGGCCGCGGCAGACTTCGCAGGTGACATAAACATCCGGCAGAAAATTCATTTCGATGCGGCGAAGGCCCTCGCCCTGGCACGCCTCACAGCGGCCGCCCTTCACGTTGAAACTGAAGCGGCCGGGCTTGTAGCCGCGCTCGCGGGATTCCGGCAGCATGGCGAAGAGCTCGCGTATGGGGGCAAATACGCCGGTGTAGGTTGCTGGGTTAGAGCGTGGAGTGCGACCAATCGGGGCCTGATCGATTTCGATTACTTTGTCGATGTTCTCGATGCCGAGAATCGTTCTGTGCGCGCCGGGCGGCTCCATCGAGCGGTAAAGCCTTTGCGCTAGCGCGCGATACAGAATGTCGTTAACCAGAGTGGATTTCCCGGAGCCCGATACACCGGTCACGACGGTCAACAGCCCAAGCGGAAGCGAGATGTCCACGTCTTTCAGGTTATTGGCGTGAGCGCCCAGAATCTGAATTGCTTTTCCGTTGGAGCTGCGGCGTTTTCCCGGCACGGAAATTTCGGCGGCGCCACTCAGATAACGGCCGGTCAGCGAATCGGGAGCAGCAGCGATTTCCTCAGGCTTGCCCGTGGCAACCAGATAGCCGCCGGCATTGCCCGCGCCGGGGCCGAGATCGACGACGTAGTCGGCGCGGCGAATGGTGTCCTCATCGTGCTCCACGACGAGCACCGTGTTTCCGAGATTGCGTAGACGCTCGAGCGAGTGCAGCAGGCGGTCATTGTCGCGGGCGTGAAGTCCGATCGAGGGCTCGTCCAGCACGTAGAGGACGCCGCGAAGGCGCGAGCCGATTTGCGTGGCCAGGCGGATGCGCTGCGCTTCGCCGCCAGAAAGCGTAGCCGCAGAACGCTCTAGGCTGAGATAGCCAAGACCAACGGCCAGGAGAAAGTCCAGGCGTTCGGCGATTTCGCCGAGTGGCCGCGCGGCGACTTCCTTTTGCCGCGACGAAAGTTGGGAAAGAATTTTGTCGACGGCCGGCCGAGCATCGCTCAATGCCAGCGCCGTGAAGTCCGAGATGGACCAACCGCCGAGCTTGACTGCGAGAGATTCCGGGCGCAGGCGACGGCCCAGGCACGCGCTGCACAACGTGGCGGACATGTACTGGGTCATCCACTCGCGGTAGGAATCGGAGCTCGATTCCTCGAAATTGTTCTCCAGAAATTTGAGAACGCCTTGGAACCGAAATCCTTTGTCTTTGCTCGAAGGCTTTTCCGCGGCTTGCCCGGGAACTTTCTTTGCCCCAGAAGGTGGGTAACCGTAAAGCACAAGGTTCTGTACCCGGGCGGGATATTTCTCGAACGGAGTGTCCAGATCGAATCCGTGAGCGTAGGCGCCCAGCTCGAGCGTGCGCTTCAAAATCGCCGAACCGGAACCGGGACCGAGGCCCCCGTCAAACAGCGGACGCGTCCAATCCGCGATCACCTTTGCGGGATCGAAGTCGTACTTGGAGCCGAGGCCATGGCATTCCAGGCAAGCGCCATAGGGAGAGTTGAAGCTAAAGGAACGCGGCTCGAGGAGCGGAACCGACAGCCCGCAATCGGGACAAGCCAGTTTTTCGGAAAAGGTGTGCTCGCTGCCACCCACGACCGCGACGGTGACCAAGCCCTGCGCGAGCTTTAGCGCCGTGGCAATGGACTGCTCCAGCCGCGAGGCAATGCCCTGCTTCACCAGCAAACGGTCGATAACCACTTCGATGGTGTGATTCTTGCGTTTATCGAGGACCGGGGTCTCATCCAGGGGCAACAGCGCGCCGTTGATGCGCACGCGAGTGAAGCCGTCTTCTGCCAGTTTCTCGAGCTCCTTGCGATACGCACCTTTGCGGCCGCGCGCGATGGGAGCAAGGATCATGATGCGGTCGTCGGGCTTGCACAGCTCGCCGTGAAGGATCGCGTGTACAATCTGCTCGCTGGATTGCCGGGTGATGGGTTTGCCGCAATTCGGGCAATGCGGAACGCCCACGGAGCTGTAAACCACTCGCAAGTAGTCGTAAATCTCGGTAATCGTGCCCACCGTCGAACGTGGCGAGCGCGTGGTGGTTTTCTGTTCGATGGCGATGGAAGGCGAGAGGCCCTCGATCACGTCCACTTCGGGGCGCTCCATCTGGTCCAGGAACTGCCGCGCGTAAGCGGAAAGGGATTCGACGTATCTTCGCTGCCCTTCCGCGTAAATGGTGTCAAACGCGAGGGATGATTTGCCGGAACCAGAAAGACCGGTGATGACCGTCAGCGAGTTGCGAGGAATTTCCAGGCTGATGTTTTTTAGGTTGTGTTGGCGCGCGCCCCGTACAACCAGTTTACTGAGAGCCATAGGGAAAACACTCCCCCCACAGGAGCCCTGGCGCCCTAGTGAAGAGAATGGGCCCAGTATAGTCTTTCAACATAGCAACTGGTTAGTGGAACGGTCAAGGCAGTGGACCCTTCGCGCAAGCAAACAGAGTGGTAAGAAATTTCTCATTCGAAGTACTAGCGAAGTACCACATGAATTTTTTCCCCGGGGGTAGTGCATTTTTACAAGGGGCCGCGAGTTTAATCCGTTGAAAACAGAAATGTTAGTATGGCCAATGGTTTGCATCCCCTAACGCGTGTGGGGGAGACGAGCCGAGGATCCCTTTAGGGGATTGAGGGCTGGGCCGGTTCGTTCTTCCCCTCATTTTCTTGCCCACATGTTCCTGGAAAAGAATTTCCCTTCCGCGACAGAATCCCGCAACAAATTTTCATTTTGAGTAGCTCTTGTAGGCGCAAGTATGCTCCGCCGCACGATCCTCAATGCAAAGAAGCTCCGCAAGTTACTACGAGCTTGCCGAGATGGGGTCCAGCATGCTGTGGACCCCGTGCGAAAAATGGCGAGGATGCGTTAAGAGCGCTGCAAAGGGCTTGCCAGCGTGTTCTGCGACATGGGGAAGCGCACGCCGCGATAATCGATGCGGGAGGCGTAATCGCTAAGCGTCATGAAGAGCAGGATGAGCAGCCAGAAAATGCCGGCGATGATTACCAGCTTGGTGCGCTTCGGGCTGTACTTCGCGTGCATGAAGAACAGCACGACCAAGGTCGCTTTCAACGTGGCGATGGCCAGCGCGACAACGATATTGAAGCGGCCCAAATTGACGTATGCGGCGCCGACGGTAAGGCCAGTCAGAAAGAGCAGCGTAAAGATGATGACCAGGTAAGTGCCTGGCGAAACAATGTGTTCGGAATGTTCTTGTTCGGACACCTGCGTCTCCTACTTGTGCCGGTCGATCAGGTAGAGCAACGGGAAAAGATAAATCCACACAATATCGACGAAGTGCCAGTACAGGCCCACAATGTCCACCGGCGTGTTCCACACGGGCGTATATGCCCCGGCAAGCGAATTACGTAAGAGCCAGAAGAGCAGGCACGCGCCAATGATCATATGCAGGGCGTGCAGTCCGGTCATGCCGAAGTAGGCGGAATAGTAGAGCTGGGCGTGGGCGTTCAAGTCCGGGTCGGCAGCCATGGCCGCAGCAATTTCTTTGCGCTCAACGTCCATATCTTCGGCGTCTATGTCTTCGCATTTGCTGGGGTTGTTCACGCAATAGGCGATGTCGAAATTTCGCCCCGGCACCAGATGATGGTGGAATTTCTGCGCATACTCGACGTACTTGATGCCGAAAAACACGAACCCGAGAATGATGGTGAGCGTCAGGAACATCGGGATGAGCTTCTGCTTGCCTACCTGGGAAGACCAGACGGCCATAGCCATGGTGAAGCTGCTGGCGAGCAGCACCACGGTGTTGATCCCGCCGAGTTTCAAGCTCAGGGTGTTGCTGCCCATGGCAAAGGCGTGGAAATAGGTGTGGCGGTTGATGGTATAGGCCAGCATGATGCCACCGAAGAACATGACTTCCGTGACCAGGAAGATCCACATTCCGAGCGAGGCAGTGTCTTTCTGCTGCTCCAGGGTATTAAATTGTCCGTACAGTGCTCCGGTGCGATGCACTTCGCACTCCTCTAACCGTCAGTTTCAGGCGTCAACGAACCGCCTGTAGCCGGTCGAACCCCGGCAACTTCAGTCGTCCCCATGGGCCGGCGCGAGCTGCGACTGGCCAGCAACGTCCAGTCCGAGATCGGGCCGATTGTGAAAGTCGTAAGGCTCCCAGGTAACTTCGGGAGTTACTTCGAAATTTTCAGTTGGCGGCGGTGAAGGAGTCTTCCATTCGAGCCCGGTCGCGGGCCAGGGATTATCTCCCGCCACTTTGCCGAAGAAGGCCGCCCATGTGAGATAAACCATGGGTAACAGATAGCCTACCGCCAGGATCGAAGCCCCGGCCGTGGACATCACGTTATAAACCTGAAACTCGGGAGGATACACGTGGTAGCGCCGCGGCATTCCGAGATAGCCGAGCACGAACTGGGGAAAGAAAGTCAGATTAAAGCCGACGAACAGGACGAATGCGGCAATGCGCGCAAGCCATTCGGGATACATGCGCCCGGTGATCTTGGGCCACCAGAAGTGCAAGCCGCCCAAATAACCCATGACCGCGCCGCCAACCATAATGTAATGGAAGTGCGCGACCACGAAATAGGTGTCGTGGACGTGCATGTCAATTCCCAAGCAGCCGAGGAACAAGCCAGTCAGGCCGCCGATGAGAAACAAACCCAGGAAGCCAAAGGCATACAACATGGGCGTGTCGAAAGAGATGGAACCGCCGAACAGCGTCGCGGTCCAGTTGAAGACTTTGATCGCCGAAGGGATGGCCACGAGGAAGGTAAGGAACGAGAATGCCAGCGCGGCATAGGTGGACTGGCCGGTCAGGAACATGTGATGGGCCCAAACGACGAAGCCGATCACCGCGATGGCCAGGCTGGCGGCAGCTACGAAGTGATAGCCAAACAGCTTCTTGCGGGCGAACGTGGGAATCAGTTCGCTGATGACGCCCATGGCCGGGAGAATCATGATGTACACGGCAGGGTGCGAATAGAACCAGAACAGATGCTGGAAGAGAATGGGATCGCCGCCCATCGCCGGGTTGAAGAAGCCGAGGCCAAACAGCCGCTCCATAGCGGCCAAACCAAGCGTGATGGCGATCACCGGAGTGCCCAGAATCATGACCACGGACGTGGCGTAGTGCGCCCAAACGAAAAGCGGCAGCCGGAACCAGGTCATGCCGGGCGCGCGCATGGTATGCACGGTGACCAGGAAGTTCAGACCGGTCAGAATCGAGGAGAACCCGGTGATAAAAACACCGATAACCGCAGGCGCAACCGCGGAATTGGAATAGACGGTGCTCAGCGGCGTGTAGAAGGTCCAGCCGGTGTCCAGCCCGCCGCTGACCATGGAGTAGAGCGTAAAACATCCGCCGACGATGTAGATGTACCAGCTTAGGAGATTGATCTTGGGAAAGGCCAGATCCTTTGCGCCCACCATCAGCGGAATGAGGAAATTGCCGAGAATGGCGGGGATCGAAGGAATCAGGAAGAAAAAGACCATGGTCACGCCGTGCATGGTGAACATGCGGTTGTAGGTGTCTGCGTTGAGCAAGTAGCCGCTGGGTGTAAGCAGATTCAGGCGGATCATCATGGCGAAGAAGCCGCCAATGAAAAAGAAGAAAGTGACCGAGGCCAGATACAGAAGCGCAATGCGCTTGTGATCGGTGGTAAGCAACCAGGAACGAATCCCCCAAGAGGAGTTCAGGTAATGCTTTTCCGGCAGCTTCAACGCCGGACCTGTCGTGGCAATGCTCGTGGTACTCATAACTATTTCTTCCCTACCGCAGATGCGGCGCAATTCCCGCGCCCTTGGCGGGCACAGGTTGCGACTGCAGAGTCTTGATGTACGCGGTCAGATTCATAATCTGTTCCTCGCTCACCAAGCCCTGGAACGTGGGCATCAACGGTTGATACCCGGCAACAATTTTAGCCTTGGGCTGCAGGATCGACTCGCGGATGTAGGCATCATCGGCAACCACGATAGTGCCGTCAGCGAGCAGAACGTTGCCGCCGTAAACTCCATTGAGCGACGGAGCCCGTCCGGTGCCATCGCTGAAATGGCAGGTAACGCAGGCAAGCTGGGTGAACAGCTTTTCTCCAGCCGAAGCGGGATTCATATCGCCCGATTCGTCGGAAAGCCACGCGGCGTAATCCGCGGGGTCCATGACGGTAACGTAGCCGCCCATGACCGCATGGTTGGTACCGCAATACTGCGAGCAGAAGAAATGGTACTTGCCGATCTTCGTAGGCCGGAACCACATGGTGTTATAGCGGCCGGGCACCACGTCCATCTTCACGCGAAAATCCGGAACGTAAAAATTGTGAATGACGTCTTCGCTGCCGAGAATCAGCTTGACATCGCGATTCACGGGAATGTGCAGTTCGTTGATCTCTCGCTTGCCGTTGGGCTGCTCGGCCTTCCACATCCACTGCTTTCCGACTACATAAATGTCCAATGTATTCTTCGGTGCGGTGCGGAAATTCACAAAAACCACGGCGCCCCAGGCAAACATGACCATCGCGATGCCCAGGGGTATGACGGTCCAGCCAATTTCCAGAACCAGGTTGCCTTCGCCGGTTGAACCAACTTCGCCAGGAGCGACCCGCCGGTACCGGAACGCCGCGTAAATCGCCAGCGCCGTCACCAGCACGGCAAAAAACAGGCAGGTCAGCAACACGAACATGAACAAGGCGTCTACGTTTCCAGCGAAACTGGAGGCTTGCTCTGGAAAGAATGGAAGCGGTGACTGCACGGCTCTAATGTGCTCCTTGCGTCGGCGAACCCGGCCCGAAATTTCCGCTACCGCCGCCGCGGTGTTCCCGCCGGCGGAAAATCACAAAACCCAGCGCCATGCAGAAGAGTGTCACCACCGCGCCCATGCGGATAATGCCAAGGATGGTGGCGCTATAACGACCCTTAGTCGGGTCGTATTGATAGCAGAACAACAAAAGGTGATCGACGGGTGTTCCGATCTTTCCGGAAGAGGCATCGACCAAGCCGAGGCGCACGTTGCTCGGAGGATATTCGACGCCGAAAAAGTAGCGCGAGATGCGGCCACCGGGAGTGAGCAGAACAATGCCACTGGCGTGGCCGAAAAGTTTGCTCTTGGGATCGTAAGTGAAGCGGAACGAGGCCGCCTTGGTGACCGCGTCGATCGATTCGCGCGTTCCCGTGAGAAAGTGCCAGCCCGGGTCGGTAGCCGGACGTGCAAAACGGGAGAGCGCTTCGTGCTTCTTCTTCAGCGCATCCTCCGGCGTGTCATTCGGATCGAAGCTCAGGAAAACAACATCGTAATCCGTGCCGGGATTGAAGGAAATCATCTTCAATGTGCCGACGACGGCCTGCTCTACCTGATTGCAGAGCATGGGGCACGTGAAATAGACAAAAGCGAGGACGACAGGTTTCTTGCCGGAGAACTGGCGAAGGGTGGCGGGTTGCCCGTATTCATCCACAAAAGGAGTGTCCAGGGGAATCTGTGCATCGAGCTGCGGGTCGAAACCGACGTTGACGAGGGCCGGAGGCAAGCCGTTGGAGGACTGTCCCACATTGTCTGGAATCATCTGGGCGTAGCCAAGCGCGCCGCAGAGCAGCACGGTTGCCATCGCCAGAAAACTGCGCAGTTCGTTCATCGTTCTTATTTCTTCTCCGCCGGCGGCGGTGTCACCGCCGACAAACCTTTTTCGACGATCAGTTGCATCGCGTCCATTACCGGTATCTGCGCGATGCCGCCCTTCTGGTCAATCCACGCAAATCGATTATTGGCGTCGTTGTCCGCCTTCAGCTTTTCGCGCAAATCCTCCTGCGGATCGCTCAAATGGCCGGGCACCCCCTGCAAACGCGGCTCAGGCGGCAACGTCGGAGCGGATTCCAACTGCGACGGTAGCGGCGGCGGGTAGGTACTGACCCAATATTTTTGCAGTCCGTGGTAAATCGGGAGGATCAGCACATACGACAAGATAACGAGAATTCCGAGAGCCGCCAGGAACTTCAGGATCGGGGACGTGCGGACGTCCGTTTTCTCGAAGGAAACATCCGAATGGACCGGCCTACCTCCGGGTGCGGGGGTGTGGCCGTGGCTAAGATGCTCATTGCTCATGATGCGCTGCCAAGACCTCCCCTAACTTGGGATCTCCCAAGGGCAAAATCGGACGCTGCTTCAGATTCAGGGCGAAGAAGCCGACCCAGATCCCGACCAAGGCCACGGGCGTAACAATGTCCCGCCAGTCGGGCACTGCGGAACTGGTGAATTCCGGACGCGTCATCCAGTAGAGATCGACGACGCGGAAGAACAACATCCAAAGAGCTACCTTCGAAATAAGACTCGGCGTGCGCTTCACATGCTGAGACAGCAGAATCAGAAAGGGAAGCGCGAAGGTGCAGGTGACTACCAGCAAAGCAACGACGCCCCACTGGCCATACAAACGCGTGCGGTAAAAACTGATCTCTTCCGGCAGGTTGCCGGACCAGATAATCAGCAACTGCGAAAAATCGAAATAAGCCCACAGCATGTTGAAAGCGAACAGCAGTTTGCCGAGATCGTGCAAGCGGGGTCCGCGGAGAAATCCGGAGTAGGGTTCGAAGCGCGAGAGCAAGATGACGGTGATGATCATCAGGCACATGGCGCTGATGGCCTGTCCGGCAACAAAAATGAAACCGTAAATCGTGGAAGCCCAATGCGGCGAAATGGACATCACCCAGTCGATGGCCGCAAAAGTCATGGACAGCACATAAAGAATAATGCCGGGCCCGGAATACATTTTGAGACGGCGGCGAAGGTAGCGATCTTCCGTATTGCTGTCCTGTTGCTTGGACCAGGCGTTAAAGATGAGGACTAGCGCAAACCAGATCACGAAATAGATGACCGCGCGGATCAGGTAACCGCTGGTGGTCAAATACCCCTGCTGCCACGCCGTC
>Ga0210390_10003764_pt1 | contig 12956 bp, 6 predicted proteins | sample IncBWH11OmetaG_FD_161050 | JGI IMG/M metagenome (GOLD analysis project Ga0210390, IMG submission 161050) | Forest soil microbial communities from Barre Woods Harvard Forest LTER site, Petersham, Massachusetts, United States - Inc-BW-H-11-O ...
GGAATTTCGTGGCTGGACTCTGATGCAACGTTGCCATTCAGTGTCGCGAGCAATAAGTTCCATAGAACCAGTAATTGTTGATAGGCTAACGATTAGGTGCACTTCAAAATATTGATTCTGTTGAAAGATGCCTTATAAGGTGATGTTGCAATTGGGCCTCGAAGCCAAATGTCCACCCGCTCAGCGGTGGGGAGGTAATCCGTTGAAAAGCCGCTCTCCATTTCATTTGGATCGATTTCAGCAAAACTCGCCCATTCTCACTCTACGTTTAAGTGAGGAGGTCGATTGGTAGATCCGGGGACTCTTGCGGCTGCAGCACAACCGACCGTTGCTCAGTTAAAACTACTGACTGATGACGAGTTGATGGCGCAGTTGCAGGGTGGCGCTAACGACGCTCTTGCAGTGCTATTTGAACGATACCAACGTCTCGTCTTCAGTATCGCGCTCAAAATAGTGCGGGACCGCGGCGAAGCAGAAGACGTAACGCAGAATGTCTTCCTTGAAATTTACCGGTCGGTGGCACAATTCGACCCTGCGAAAGGCACACTCAAAGTATGGCTGTTGCAATTCGCCTATCATCGTGCTTTCAACCGCAAGCAGTATCTAAATACAAGGAACTTCTACAATCAGGAGAGCGCAGAAGACATAGATTCCATTTCATACGGTGAATTTTCCTTGGGAAAGTATGCACCTGCCGAACTGCAACGATTACTGCAAGAGGGGTTAGCCACGTTAGGCGAACCTCAGAAACAAGTAATCGAGTTGGCCAGCTACGACGGACTTTCGATGAAGGAAATTGCAGACAAAACGGGAAACTCTCTTTCGAACGTTCGGCATCATTATTATCGAGGCCTACAGAAACTACGTTCCTTTATGACTCGACCCCAGAGTTCGGGCAAAATGGTAGGCGACGATGATTGACCATTCACACTATGTGGAGTTAGCTGCGCTCGCGGCAGGGGGTCACCTCAGTGACAAAGAACTGACGGACTTTCAGCAGCACGCTGAGACTTGCGCGGAATGCAAAAACGCAGTGGCGGAGTTCCAGGAAGTTGTCCGTTTTGGACTCCCTTTGGCGCAGAGTTCCCTGCGTCGGAGCATCAATATGATCACGAGCCGCCCCGATCCCGGTGCAAGAGAGCGGTTTATCAGAAGGGCTTCGCTCGAAGGTATCGCATTCTCGCCAGAGATCAGAAAACCGGTCTACTCCGCAGGATCGCGTCTCAGCCTCGCCGCTGCGGGCGCCTTTGGGCTTGTTGTTGCCATAGCTGTCTTTTACATCTCTCATCATGTGGGACCGTTTTCACGTCAGTTTGACCATGATCCTACGCAAGCACGGCAACAGCTCGACCGTCTAACACAGCAGAACTCCGCGCTCGAGGCGACGATCACCCGGTTAGAACAGACCAGTGCCCAACAGCAGCGCCAGGCTGAAGGACTGCGCACTCAAGTGGCCTCCCTCACCGCTACGGCAAACAATCATCGCCCCGACAAGGACCAGACGCGAACGGACGCCCCGCAATCAGCGTCCGCACAGTTGCTAGAAGAGGCCGAGGCCAGGCAGAAGACGCAGGAGAAGTTGCTCGCCGATACGCAAGCAGAGCTGGCGGAATTGAAGAAGGCTCGTGCTTCCGACCAAGCGTCGATCGTGGCGGATCAGTTTCGAATCAATGAACTATCCGACCAGCTGAAAACTGCCAAGGTGAATGCGAATAATATGCAGAGACAATTGGCGACGGCGGGTGGAGATGTTCCTAATTTGATGGGCGCGCGTCAGTTGCATGTGGTGGACGTGCGAGACTCCGGTCCTGATGGAAAGCCAGGGAAGGCTTTCGGGCGGATTTTTTTAACAGAAGGTAAGTCTCTTGTTTTCTATGCCTTTGATCTCAATGACCCGGCCAAAAATGGTTCGAAAAAAACCTATCAGGTATGGGGGCAGACGGAAGGCAGGGCAGGTTCTGTACGTAGTCTTGGTTTCTTGAACGTTGATAACAGGGCACAGCAACGGTGGGTGCTGAAGTCAAACGATGCGGCGACGTTTAAGGAGATTAACTCCTTATTTGTCACCGTGGAACCGCAAGGTGGGGCCAAGACGCCTAGCGATCAGCGTCTTTTGTTTGCCTATCTTGGAGAAGCTAATCACCCGTAGCCTTCTTCGCCCGTTGTGTGTATCTTGGTGTTTTTTGTATGGAGAGATTTGGCGTTTTTGCTGGGGGGTTTTTGCGAAAAACCGGTGGTAGAGCGTGGTTTTTTGATGGTGAATTCGTGGTGGAATGCTGGTAAAAGCTGGCACTTTGACGGTCGCTTTTCTGGCACGAAAAACATGCCAGCGATTCTGGATTTATTTTTGGGTGATTCCCGTTTTGGGAATGGTGGGGCGGCGCACGGATAGCATTGCGGCGAGCTCGTCCTCAGAACTGCAGTTTGATTGTGAACTGTGCGGAGCGGGGTCCGCCCAAGGCATACAAGGGACTCTGTCCTCCGAGGGCCGCGCCGCCGCCCAGGAGGAGGTTCGTTGTGGACCCGGGGCCAATTTTGCCAAAAGTAGTATCAAAGATATTGCCTGGTTCGGGTGATCCCGGGGCACCGAACATGGGATGGTTGAAGACGTTGAAGTACTCTGCGCGAACACTGAGGTTAAAGCGCTCGGTCAGCTTGAAACGCCGCCGCACGGCGAGATCGGTCTGGTCTATGGAATATGGGCTCCGCAGACTGTTCCTTGGGAAATCTCCAACCTGCCCGGCGGGGGGTGACGTGAAGGCGGCCGGATTCAATGCTGTGCCGCTTGGTTGGGTGGAATCTGGAATCCAAAAAGGCTGGCCTGGCACGACCTGAGCCTGAGTTCTGTAAGCTCCTACCGTCGGAGAGATCACCAGTTCGGTGATGTTGATCGGTGGCGCGGAACTTACGCGCACCAGGCCGTCGACTGCCCAGCCTCTCAGAATTGCGTTGCTTATGCGGCCCCATGCGGACGCCGGCAGCTCATACGAGACCGCCCCGGCGATGGAGTTGCGTATGTCGAAGTCGGAGGGTGTCAACGGTGGCAGGACGACCTGGCCTACACTTCCTGCTACGAGACCGCTCGAGTCAGAGGACCCAAGATCGCTTGCCTTTGCGAGGTTATAGGAGATAAGTGCCTGCAGGCCGTGGGACATTCGGCGCTGGAACTGGACCTGAAGAGCATTGTAGTGGGAGTATCCGGCGTTCCTTACAGCGAAAACAGTGCCGCCGTTGCCAAGGCTCACAAGCAACGGGGGACGGATAATGTCTTCCCGTAACAGGCGCATGTCGTCGGCCCCCACGTAGGTTGCCGACAACGTCTGGTTCTTTCCCAGTTCCCGCTGAATGGCTGTGTTCCACTGCAGGATTAAGGGAAGGCGCAGGTTTGGATCGACAGCGACTAGATATAGGACGTTCTTACTGATGGCGGTTGAGAATGGCGGAGGCTGGAAGGCCGGATTCGTCAGACTAAATGGCACAGGCGTGGAGAGAGAGACAAAGCTCGAGCGGCTATACGGGAAGAAGGCAGAGGTATCTCCGAAGCTGCCATACCCCAGATCATAGAAGACCCCGAATGCTCCCCTTATCACTGTTTTGGGCGTGATCTGGAATGCAGCGCCAACCCGTGGGGCGAAGTTGTTAAATCTGGTGTGCCAGAGAGTACCGGGTACCACCGCAAGCGGACTCGAGTTGAAGATTCCCTGCGTCGCGTAAATAGGTTGGCTTGATGCAGAGACTGGCGGAGTATTGATCTCCCAGCGCAACCCATAGGTGAGCGTCAACTGGTTTGTTATCTTCCAGGTGTCCTGGGCAAACAAAGAGTAGTTATTCACGCTTACGGAAAAAGGATCGCCCGCCCCCAAAAGGGCCGAGTCTACAGTCCCGGCTCGCAACAGTGCGAAAGCAGACGGGAAAAAAGAATATCCACTATCGGGTTGGGCCGTGGGAGTTAAACGTCGATAGTCCAGGCCGAACTTGAGCAGATGTGTCCCGAAGGCCCAGGAGAGTGTATCCACGAAGTTGAGCTGCCGCTGTGAGTTGTCGTATAGCCTTCCCTGCCTGACCCCTTGGGCAGCATCCGGAAAGAAGACGAGAGCCTGGGCTGTGCCGGGACTGTAGGGAGACGATGGCGGGAATAAAGTCGATAGAGGCGGCACCACCGCACCATGAAAGTCTGTGAGGTAGGTGGTGTCGCTGGCAGAGCCTTGGCTCCAGTTTGCGCGGAAGTCGTTCAGCATGGCAGGAGTGAACAGAATCGTGGCGCCCGCGGTGACGGTATCCATACCGACGTTGCTATACTCCACCTCTTCCCAGTTGCGAGTCGCGTCAGATGACGGCGCGTGGCTATAACGCGCAAACAGGTTGATTTTTTTGGTCAGTTTATGGTCGATGCGGAAGCTGATTGAGTCAAGGCTGGAGGGATTGGAGTAGGCGGCGATGATGATCGCCTGACACGGATTCGTAATGTTATCGCAGGAGGGGTCGATGAGGGGTGCATTGGGATCCGGGAGCGGAAGCGCATTGATCAGAGGCTGATAGGCCGGCGCAACGGCCGTGCGTGCAGACGCAGTGTAGAACTGGTCTGAGGCAGTCTGGGGAAGGCGCAACCGCAGCCCTTCGTAGGAGAAGAAGAAGAAGGTCTTGTCTTTAGTGATGGGTCCGCCAAAGGTCCCGCCAAAGTCATTCTGGCGTAGCGGTGGCTTGGGGAGCGGAGGCGCGTCGAAGTAATTGCGGGCGTCGAAGACGTCGTTTCGAAGGTAATCGAAGGCCGAACCGTGAAACTGGTTGGTGCCCCCTTTTGTGACAATCGAGATCTGAGCGCCGGGAGTACGTCCAAATTCGGCCTCATACGATGAGGTTTGAATACGAAACTCCTGCATGTCGTCTACGGAGACGAATCCGTTGGTACCGCCCTGCGAGGTGAATGCCGGTATCATGCCGCCCAGCGATTGACTGAGCTGGCCTATTTGAACGCCGAAGTTTACGCTGACGCCATCGACGGTGAAGTAGTTGGCGTCGCTGCGTTGTCCATTCACACTGAATTGTCCTGGTCCGTCATTCTGGGTGGAAGTGAACACTACGCCAGGCGCCACCGATATCAAAGACTGAAAGCTGCGTCCATTGAGCGGCATGTTGTCTACGAACTGCTGGTTGACCACTGTACTGACAGCCGCCGATTGGGTCTGAAGCAGAGGAATACTGTTCTCAACGGTTATGGTCTCCGTCCTGGGGCCGAGTGCGAGCATGAAGTTTTCGTTGGCGGCATCCTGAGCGTACAGTTCCAGGGTGGGCTGGACGACGGTGCGAAAGCCGTCCTTTTCAATGGTTAAGCGATAGGTGGCCGGACGCAGGCCCGGGATTACGTAGATCCCATCCTCGTTTGTTGTAGTGGAGGTCGCGATGTTGGTGTCAATATCGGTGACCGTGCATTGGGCGCCCACGATCACTGCGCCGCTAACGTCCGTTACCCTGCCGGAGATGCGGGCACCTTCTGTTTGCGCCAACAGCGCCGCCTTATTCAGGAGAAGAATCGCGATGAACAAGAGGCGCTTCATCAAAACTCTCCGCAGGTGTTCGCGCACAACAGCACTACGCTTTGTGCGCCGCATCCGGAAGCGTGTCTATCGAACTCCGTCGATTGCGGTTCGGCTTACAGAAACCATCTCGCCGCGGATCGAAATGCCCGTAAGCATGGTGTCTCGTTTTCACTTCTGACACGGTTTCTCCGACGCGCGGAGATGCGAGTCCGGGCGCTAGGTTGGTGACGGCTACCTTGGGTCATGGTTTCACCTTGAGAGCGCCAGATGGAACTGTCAGTTTTACCAGCAAGCAGAAAAAGTGCATGCGCATGTGCAGCCTTCACAGCGGCGCTTTCGTGGTCAGAATCTTTTCAAGAAAACTCTTGGGACAATCTGATCTTTCCCGCGGCATACACAATCGAAGCACCTCATCGAGCAAAAATTCGATCTATCTGCCCACCCGAGGGTCAGAATCGTGTCAGTGCGGCGAGGGAAAGAGGGACGAAGTAATGAGTTGCAAATTAGCAGTATCAAAGAGCCAACCGGAGCGCGGCAGGCCGTACGAACTCGTTCAGCCCATCAAGAACTATGGCAGTAATTTGAGCTCACTTCATGGTCTTCCGAAACGATCTTCGACGATATACCTGATCAGCCGGGCTCAAAGTCTTCCAAACCGTGGCACGCGGGAATCAATTTCACCCATTTCGCAGAATCCAGAAGAGATGGAGTGCGACCTTCATGAGGCAAGAGATAACTTCGCAACAATATTCAATACGAGCCCGGAGATCATTTGCATCCTTAGGCTCAACGATCTCCACTACCTTGAGATAAACAAAGCCTACGAGCAGCACACCGGATACGGCCGACGCGAAGTCCTTGGTAAATCGAGTCTGAAACTTGGCCTTTGGAAGAAGGCGGAAGACCGCAGACGAACCATTCATAAACTCCTCACCAAAGGTCGCCTGCGCGGTCAGCGGGCAGTCTTTTTGACAAAAACAGGTGAGCGTCTCACTGCACTGTTATCAGCCGAGATAATTCAGTTCGGCGGTGATGCTTGTGCATTGATGATTGTAGAAGACATTACGATACGGAGGCAGGCAGAAGAGGCGCGGAGGGATTTGGCGCAGCGCCTGATCGGCGCCCAAGAGGCCGAGCGCGCCCGTATTGCCCGCGAGCTTCATGACAACATTTGTCAGTCCCTGGCACTCCTCAGCGTGGAGCTTGAACGAACACGACTCACGCTATCTGATACCAGCGTTGACAGTGATGCAGGATTAGTTCGCCTCGGTGACAAGCTTAAGGAGCTAGGGCAGACTGTCGACAGCCTCTCACATCGACTTCACTCGTCAACATTAGAGATGCTCGGATTAGTCGTCGCGGTCAAGGCTTTATGCCGAGAGTTCGGGAAGCAATATCTTGTGTCGACCCGGTGTGATTGCTTCGGTGTTCTCAATTACTTATCCGCGGACGTTTCCCTCTGTTTATTTCGAGTTATTCAGGAAGCGTTGCGAAATATTGCCAAACACGGTCACGCCACCGAGGTGAAGGTCGAACTTATTGAGGCGTTGGGCAAAATTCATCTCAAGATTTCGGACGACGGAGTTGGTTTCACTCCGAATGGGAAGAGCGTAAGGCCAGGGCTCGGCTTGATCAGTATGCGCGAAAGACTCAGCCTCATCGGGGGAAAATTTGCAATCGTTTCGAAACCTGGCTTCGGTACGAGAGTTGAAGCGACTGTTCCTCCTCATCGGTAGGCCTATACGAGTTGGATCTATAGATTTCAGCGGAGGCTGTGACAATGACACGCAAGTTTCGCTCTCGAGAAAGATCTGGCTTGAGAAAACTGGTTGCCTATTTGGTACTGCTGATTGGAATCCCCAGTCTCATGCTCGCGGAAGATATTGGGTGGCCGCGTGAGATGACGCAGAATGGTGCGCGTATTGTTTACTATCAGCCTCAGATCGATCAATGGTCGGATTACCGCATCCTGAATGCTCGCATGGCAATCTCGGTGACCCCCGTGGGAGGAAAGCCGACGCCAGGTGTGGTGTCCATTCAGGCGCGTACTGATGCAGATAAGGAAAATCGAACCGTCCTGATCAGCAACATTAAGTTGACCGACACGCGATTTCCCTCGGTGGACGTCGCGACTGACGCAAAACTGGACGCACTTGTCCGCTCATTTTTCAAGCCAGACAACACGATGACGATCTCTCTCGATCGTCTGACGGCAGAGGTGGAGGAGGGAAAAGTATCAGGGCCGGCAGTGAAGGTCGATAACAAACCTCCCAAGATATTTGTGAGCAGAGTGCCGACCGTTCTGTTGCTTGTAGACAACACTGAGGTTCGCGCACCGATAGAGAAGACGAAGCTCGAGTTCGTTGTAAATGCCAACTGGACAGTCCTTTTCGACACCGACGGAAAGAAATATTACCTGCTGAATGGAAAGCAATGGCTGACTGCCGCGAAACTTGAAGGACCATGGACCGTCGCGGCGCAACTTCCAAAAGAGATGAACAAGCTGCCCGCTGATCAGAACTGGGAAGAGGTCAAGAAGGCGATACCACCGCAAGGCCCGGTTGGCACGGCACCGACAGTTTTTTTCAGTAATGTTCCGGCAGAGGTGATCGAGTTCACAGGTGCCCCTGTCTATGCAAAGATTCCGGGAACACAACTGACGTACGCGACCAATACGAAGAGCACGGTGTTTGTCCAAACAAATGAACAGAAGTACTACTTCCTCGTTTCAGGACGATGGTTCCGTGCCGCTTCGCTCGATGGCCCATGGACCTACGCGAGTGATAATTTGCCAGCAGACTTTTCGAAGATTCCACCAAACGGTCCGGGTTCCGATGTTTTGGCGTCGGTACCAGGAACTCAAGAGGCCCAGGACGCCGTTCTCCTCGCGCAGATCCCTACCACCGCGATTGTGAATATTAAAGAAGCGGAGGCCCAGGTAAAAGTCCAGTATGACGGCGATCCACAGTTCAAGCCGATCGAGACGACTCAACTTTCGTACGCGACCAATACACAGGAGAAAGTTATCAAGGTCGGAGATTTGTATTACCTGTGCTTTCAGGCTGTCTGGTTTATGTCCATAACCCCAACTGGCCCGTGGAAGGTTGCGAGCTCCGTTCCAAAAGAGATTTACACGATTCCGCCAAGCTCACCGGTTTACAACATTACCTATGTGACGCAGACGCAGACGTCTCCAGAGACAGTTGAGTCCGACTCAACGGCTGGATACCTGGGTATGTTTCTGGTTGGTGCGGCAGTTGGCCTGACGATCGCATACGGAACGGGCTATTACTATCCGCCTTATTACTACCATCCGCCGTATGGGTATCCGATCTATCGGCCCTATCCAGTTACGTACGGAGTCGGTGCTTTCTACAGTCCTTACTCGGGCACTTACGGTGTTGCGCGAGGCGCTTACGGACCTTACGGAGGAGTGACAGGCGCCGCCTGGTACAACCCCTCCACGGGACGGTACGGCAGATCTGTATCAGCCTACGGTCCATATGGGAGTGCGACCGCGGCCCGCAGCTACAACCCCTATACAGGGGTATACGGCGCGACCCGTCAGGGTTCGAATGCTTACGGCAACTGGGGCAGCTCGGTTGCTGTACGTGGTGATCAGTGGGCACAGACCGCGCACAGAACTACGTCGCAAGGGACTGCGGCGGGCTTTAGGACTTCAGAAGGAGCACGCGGCGTCGCCGGCAGCGGAGCTAACGGGAATAGCGGCTTCCTCGCACAAGACAAAAATGACAATGTGTACGCCGGCAGGAATGGAGACGTTTACCGCAAGGACTCAAGCGGCAATTGGCAGCAGTATGAGAATGGCGGTTGGACGGATACGGGCCCGAAGCCGACGCCTCATGCCCAAACTGCCGAGCGGACCCAAGGTGCCCAGAGCCAACAGCGTACCGGTCAGGGCGCGGCCAACACGGCCGGCGCTTCACAACGGCCAGCCATCTCTTCAGAGACGAGGCAACAGCTTGATCGAGACGCTACGGCACGCCAGACCGGGACGCAGAGGACGCAGCAGTTCCAGCGGTCCCGGCAGCAGGGTGGAGAGCGTACGAGGAGCTCTGGAGGAGGAGCACGCCGACGATCTCAGTGAATTATGCCAGACCTCGCTAGTTCAGATTATTGCGACGATCGATGAGTCGCCAATTCAAACGATCTCAACTGATTTCGATTCGAAGGAGAATCCATGAGTTCACAAGACAACGTTCAGCGAACAGTTCTTCCAATTCCGGATCAACCGCGCAAGGGCTTAGTCCTCTTTGATGCAAAGGACCCAGAGAACAAGTACCCACCGATCAATCAGCTGCGCCCGCCCAAAGGTGCCCCCAACGTTTTGATCGTCTTGATTGACGACGCGGGTTTTGGTTCCTCGAGCGCTTTTGGCGGTCCATGCAATACGCCCACGGCGGAGATGCTGGCAAGCGAGGGACTCAAGTTCAATCGCTTTCACACCACTGCGCTCTGCTCGCCTACGCGACAGGCGTTGTTGACCGGACGTAACCACCATACGGTCGGCATGGGTGGGATCACTGAGATTGCCACCGGTTCGCCTGGCTATAACTCGATTCTGCCGAACACCTGCTCACCACTCGCACGGACGCTCAAGCTGAATGGCTATGCGACGGCACAGTTCGGCAAATGTCATGAAGTTCCGGTCTGGCAGACCAGTCCCGCGGGTCCTTTTGATGCGTGGCCAACCGGCGGAGGTGGATTCGAATATTTCTATGGGTTTATCGGAGGTGAGGCCCACCAGTGGTATCCATCGCTGTATGAGGGCACAACTCCGATCGAGGTAAAGAAGACTCCCGAAGAGGGCTACCACTTGATGGCAGATATGACGGACAAGGCCATTGACTGGATTGGTCAACAGAAGGCGCTGATTCCCGACAAACCGTTCTTCATTTATTTCGCACCAGGCGCGACCCACGCTCCACACCACGTTCCGATGGATTGGGCGGATAAGTATAAGGGTAAGTTCGACCAGGGTTGGGACAAACTGCGCGAGGAGATCTTTGCCCGCCAGAAGAAACTCGGCGTGGTCCCCCCGGATTGTGAGCTCACACCGAGGCACACGCAAATCCCCGCGTGGGATGACATGCCTGCAGACCTGAAGCCCGTGCTCACTCGGCAGATGGAGGTCTATGCCGGGTTCATGGAGTATACCGATCACCATGTAGGCCGGTTGGTCGATACGCTTAAAAAACTCAATCTTCTTGACGACACGCTGATCTACTACATCATTGGAGACAATGGCGCATCGGCAGAGGGGACGATCAACGGCACGTACAACGAGATGATCAACTTCAACGGGGCGGCCAAACTGGAGACACCGCAGTTCTTGATGGAGCGGCTGGACAAGCTTGGTGGCCCGGAATCTTACAATCACTACGCTGTAGGCTGGGCTCACTCCCTGAACACACCGTACCAGTGGACGAAGCAGGTCGCCTCGCATTGGGGAGGAACTCGCAATGGCACGATCGTGCATTGGCCAAAGGGAGTCAAAGGAAAGGGCGAAATCCGCACTCAGTTCCACCACGTCATCGATGTCGCGCCTACCATTCTTGAACTGGCCGGTCTACCTCAGCCGACATTCGTCAACGGAGTCCAACAGCACCCGATTGAAGGCGTCAGCATGGCATACTCCTTCAACGATGCCAAGGCGGCGGAGCAGCATGAGACACAGTACTTTGAGATGTTCGGTAATCGCGGAATCTACCACAAGGGCTGGACCGCAGTGACGCGACACAAGACGCCGTGGATCCTCCAAGGCGAGAAAACCCCCGCTTTCGACGACGACGTCTGGGAGCTCTACGACACCAATAAAGACTGGTCCCAGGCAAAGAACCTAGCCAAAGAGATGCCCGAGAAATTGCATGAATTGCAGCGACTGTGGCTGATCGAGGCAACACGAAACAACGTGCTCCCCCTCGATGACAACATCGGAGCCCGGATGAACTCGGATATGGCGGGTAGACCGGTACTGATCAAGGGCAATTCCCAAATCCTCTTCGGCAAGATGGGGCGTCTCTCTGAAAACTCCGTTCTCAACATGAAGAACAAGTCGCATTCGGTCACCGCTGAAATCGTTGTGCCCAAAACGGGGGCGGAGGGCGTCATTATCGCCCAGGGCGGCAATATTGGCGGCTGGAGCCTTTACGCAAAGGGGGGCAAGCTCAAATACTGTTATAACCTGCTGGGCATTCAGCAGTTCTATGCCGAATCAAGCGACGTTCTGCCTCAAGGGGAGCATCAGGTTCGCATGGAGTTCACCTACGCGGGTGGCGGTCTCGGCAAGGGCGGCACGGCGTCCTTATACTTGGATGGCAAAAAAGTTGGCGAGGGCAAAGTCGCCGCGACTGCGGCCATCGTCTTCTCTGCCGATGATGGTTGCGACGTGGGGGTGGACACGGGATCCCCCGTCTCACCGGACTACGGGGCGCGAAGAAATGAGTTTACAGGCATCGTGAAGGGTGTACAGCTCGCTATTGCCAAAGATGCTGAGAGTCTTGATCACCTTGTGTCACCGGAAGAAGCTTTCCGCATTGCCATGGCGCGGCAGTAAAGAATCTCGGAACCGGCAGTCGAAATCGACTGCCGGTGAATGGGCTGGGAGATAATCGCTCCTTCGCCGAATTTCCTTTCTTTCAGGCGAGGACAGGCAAAATATGGCGACACCTGGACCACTCGAGGAAGCGCCCGATCCCTCCCTGACTCTGGGCGGGCCGCTTTATAGGCTGCTCCGGCGATCACACACGGCGAGCCCGGTTTCGGGGTTGTTGTATCGCCAGGCCACAATAGCTGTTCTCGTATGTTGGGTACCGTTGGCAATTCTATCGTTGGCGCAAGTCCACTCTATGGGGTATGTGAAGCTTTCGTTCTTTCCGGATATCGAGACTCACATTCGCTTTTTAGTATCCCTGCCCGTGCTGATCATTGCTGAGATGCTTGTGGATCAACGCATTCGACCTATGATGAAAAGGTTTGTCGAACGCCACGTTATCACTTCGGCTGAACTTCCAAAGTTTTACGGCGCGATTAACACCACAGTCAGTCTTTACAACTCAATCATTGTCGACATCGTGCTTCTCGCCCTTGTGTACACCATTGGCATGTGGATCTGGCGACATCAGATCCCGGCGGACGTCGCAAGCTGGTACGCCTCGTCTCACGCAGGTCAGGTTCACCTATCGATGCCCGGGTATTGGCTTGCGCTTGTTAGCGTGCCGATCTTTCAGTTCATCCTGTTGCGTTGGTTTTGGCAGTTCGCTATCTGGTTCTTGTTTCTGTTTCGAATTTCCCGTCTCCAACTGCGCCTTTCGCCCTTACATCCAGATCGGGAAGGCGGCATCGGCTTCGTGGGCACCTCCAGTCTGGCCTTCGCGCTGTTGCTATTCGCGCTCAGCG
>Ga0210390_10003766_pt1 | contig 12952 bp, 11 predicted proteins | sample IncBWH11OmetaG_FD_161050 | JGI IMG/M metagenome (GOLD analysis project Ga0210390, IMG submission 161050) | Forest soil microbial communities from Barre Woods Harvard Forest LTER site, Petersham, Massachusetts, United States - Inc-BW-H-11-O ...
GGCAGGTCTAGGGCGCCGGTAGTGCTCGTGGCTGGTGATGTCACTGTTTCTCCCTGGATTCTCGGGGCCACGTCCCTGCCGGGCCGTACGCGTCCGCAAGCTCGTGACCACGCCAAGGATCGCCGCCTACTCCGAGCCGAAAGCTCGCCGTAGCGCAGCGACCGCGAGACTGATCGCCGCGCAAGTCGATTCGGAGTCACGCAGCGCATTGAGGCGCATGAAGTCGTGGATCGTGCCGTTGAAACGCACGGACGTGGTCGGAACCCCTGCGTCACGCAGTTTGTCGGCGTAGGCCTCGCCTTGGTCTCGCAGCACGTCATTCTCGTCCACGATGACGAGGGCAGGTGGCAGACCCTCCAGGTCGGCAAGCGTCGCCTGGAGCGGTGAGACCAAGATGTCGCTTCGCGACTCCTCGACGGCCAGATAGCTGCTCCAGAACCAGGCCAGTCCTTCGGCGGAGCCGTATGGTCCGTCCTTGAATTTCCGAAGGCTCTCGGAATCCTCCGCGTCGGCATCTGTCATCGGGTAGTACAAGGACTGATGGACGAACCGAACACTCCCACGCTGCTTCGCCATGAGGGCGAGCACCGTCGACATGTTCCCGCCGGCAGAGTCGCCGGCAACAGCGATCCGGGTGATGTCGAATCCGGCAGCTGCCCCTTGTTCCCTGATCCATTGAGCTGTGGCGTAGCACTGCTCGATCTGAACCGGATACCTAGCCTCAGGGGCTCGCGAGTATTCGACGAACACGACAGCTGCGTTCGCTCCAACGGCTAGCCGGCGCGTCAGCAGGTCGTGGGTGATCCAACTCCCAAGAATCCATCCGCCGCCGTGCATGTACAAGATCACAGGCAACAGGCCCGTGGATCCGTGTGGTCTGACGATCCGCACCTCGAAATCGCCAAAGGCCGACGACAAGGTGACCCACGACTCATCAACGTCCGGCATCGATATCGGAGCTGACTGGGCAGCCTCGACCGCATTGCGGGCCTCTGCGAGCGATACACCGCTGAGCGGAGGACCTTTGGCGATCGCCTCTATCAACTCCCTCGCGGACTGTTCCAGGTTGAAGCTCGTCATCGGTAGACCCCTTCTGGACGTTGCGTCTTACTCGCCGGTGAAGCGGAATTCCGCCTGCCAGGGACCGTCCATCTGGACGATCTGCCAGTAGCGTTCGGCGATACGCGCTGGATCAAAGGCAGTGCCTGCCACGATCTGTCCAGCGATCGTGAGGGTTGCGACTCGAATGCCGTCTGGGCCTAGATCGACGCCTAGTATCGTTGCAGCCGACCGGAGGGCAGCTTTACCGAGCGAGACTGTCGCGAGGGCCGGGATCGGGTGATCGGCGAAGGCGCCCCCGGTGACGATCATCGTGCCGAATCCTGCCGCCTTCATCGCCGGGGCGGCTTCTTGGGCTACGACTATGGCGCCGATGACGTCGACAGCGTAAGCCTCCTGCAGATGGGTCACGGTCGAACTCAAGAGCTGATCCGGCGCGCCCAGGACCGCGTTGTAGATCACGACTCCCGGCGCGCCCTCGTCGCTGTAGAGCTCAGTCATTCGGGCGCGCAGATCCTCGGGGCTGCTCGCGTCCGCCTCGACTGTGTTGATCTCGGCACCAGTGTCATCCAAGCTCCGCGCGAGCTCACCTAGTCGGTCTGCTTTCCGCGCGACCAGAGTCACCCGGTAGCCCCCGGCAGCGAAGCGGTGGGCCACGGCCAGACCAAGGCCGGGCCCGGCCCCGACCAGCAGCAGGTGTCCGCTGTCGATTGAGCCAGCGCGAACCTTCTGTGGGCTGTCGTTTCCTTCCGACTCGCCCGTTGGTACACGTGTCATGGAGAGCTCCTCATCTGATCGAGGTGGCGACTACATTTCAGGTCGGCCGCGTACGACGCGGCATCCAGGAATCCCTTAGTCTTCCGCGAGGCTCGCGCGTGCCGGGAGACGTTCGCTAACAGGCAGCGCCCGAAGGCGCCGCTGCCACCACTTCGCGGCGGTATGCCACCTCACGGACGGTTGCCCGAGGTTCACCGAGTGCGCGTGTCTGACTGACAGTTCGCCCACCCCGCACAAACTTCGGTCCCGTTGTTACGGGGATTCGGCGTCGTCGGTCTGTGGTTCGGGAGGACCAAGGATTTCCTGGATGAGCCGCTGGTCTTGGCCGATGGACGATCGGGCCGACCGCTCGGCCGCGATACGGGCTTAAACCGCGACAGGCGACGAGGCTCGCCCGGGTGGAGCAGCAGACCTGATCGATCGGACGGCGAGAAGGGAATACCGGCATGTCATCGGAGAACGAGGAGATCATCCGGCGGGCCTACCAGCGCGCCGAGGACAAAGACGTAGAAGCCTTCATAGGGTGCTTCACTGACGACGGAACGTTCACGGACCAGTCAATCGGTGTCACATATCGCGGTATCCAAATCGGCGAGACGGTAATCAACTACGCGACGGCGTTCCCGGACATGCACCGAGAGCTCTACCACTTCTATTCGACCGGCAACATCGTCGTAGTTCAGCTGGCCTTGCAGGGAACACATCGCGGCCCACTCAAGATGCCCGGGGGAACGATCGCGCCAACCGGCAAGCGGATGGACACGCCGTGTGCCGACGTGTTCGAGCTCGTCGGCGGCAAGATCAAGCGCTTCGACTGCTACCCCTCAGGGACGGTCGCCCTCACCCAGCTTGGGGTCCTCAACGATCTCAGCGCCGCCTACGCGTAGCGCGCACCCCACCAGCACCCACGGCACCCACGGTTAGGAGCGCTCGATGTCGAACACCCCGATCAAGATCGGCTACTGCCTTTCCCTCAGCGGTGGCCTAGCGGCCAACGGTCAGACAGCTCGCCTCGCGCATCAGGTCTGGCAGGAACGCGTGAATGCACGCGGCGGTCTGCTCGGTCGTGACGTCGAGCTCATCTGCGTCGACGACAAGTCCGACGCAACGACCGTGGCCGGCATCTACGAGAAGCTTCTCTCCGAGGAGAACGTCGACCTGCTACTCGGCGGGTACGGCAACAACTCGATCAGCCCGGCGATGCCGCTTGTGATCTCGAACGAGAAGTTCCTCGTCGGCCTGATGGGTCTCGGGGTCAACATCGACTTCGAGTACGACCGCTTCTTCGCCATGATCCCGACGGGCACCGATCCGAACTCGGCGCTCACCGAGGGATTCTTCGAGACTGCCTCGAAGCAGACGCCGCGGCCGACGACGGTCGCGATCGTCGCGGCGGACGCTCCATTCTCGAAGAACCCGATCTTGGGCGCCCGGGCGAACGCCGCAAAGAACGGACTTGACGTCGTCTCGGAGACCAAGTATCCGCTCACGACGACAGACTTCGGGCCGTACCTCCGAGAGGCCCAGCAGTCCTCGCCGGACATCCTGTTCTACTGTGCGTACCTGAACGACTCAGTCGGGCTGATCCGTGCGATCGCCGAGTCCGAAATGAACCCGCTGCTGGTCGGCGGGGCGATGATCGGCCCGCAGAGCAGCGCGGTGCAGACCCAGCTCGGCTCCGTGATCAACGGCATCGTCAACTACGAGTACTGGCTGCCGGTTCCAGCGATGAACTTTCCGGGGGTCCAAGATCTGATCACGGACTATCAGCGGCGCGCGAAGGGCACACTCGCCGATGAGCTCGGGTATTACGTGGCGCCGTTCGCGTACGCGCAGGCCCAAGTGTTGGAGCAGGCGGTCGAAGCGACCGGCGGGCTGAACGACGCAGAACTCGCGGACTGCGCCCGCGAGGCGACCTTCTCCACCGTCGTCGGTGACGTGGCGTTCGGGCGTCTCGGCGAGTGGGAGGTGCCGCGCGTGCTAACGGTGCAATTCCGCGGCATCAGCTCAAGCGACATCGCCGACTTCGCCAAGCCAGAGGCTCGCATCGTCGTTGCGCCGGCGAGCTACGCGAGCGGCGAACTCGTCGTTCCGTACCGCGCGGCCGCCGCGGCCCGATGAACGTCCTCGGCTCGGCCGCGATCGTCCAGAGCACCAACCGCGCTGGTGCGGTCAGTCGCTTCGCTGCGATTTTCGGCGCTCCGCCGCTGCACGAGTTCCAGATTGACGGTCGTGACCTCAGCGTCTCGGTCTTCCCCGGCGTCTCGGTCCTCGCCGGACCGGCGTCGGCGCTCGAGGCGCTCACCGATCTGCGGGCGACGGTCTTCGTCCGGTCACTGTCCGAGGCGGAGGCCGAGTTGCGGGCAGGCGGCTGGACGACCGAGGGTGCGCTCGGCGACGGGGCGAGCCTGCTGGCTCGAGACCCCGACGGGAACCTGCTCGAGTTCGTCGAGAACCCCGGCGCGCCGGGGTGATCCCCGTAGAACTTGCCGACGCCAGTACTCGGGGCCGCTCGCGTCCTGGTTGCGCCAGCGCGCCCCGGCGAACGGCTAGTCGCGAGACTCCCCTCGTTCAGCCGTCTCACCACCCACTGAAACAGGAGAATCGATGACTGACGGCATCGTCCAGATCCCTGGCTTCATCGCCGGGACGTGGAAACTCGACCCGGCTCACTCCGACGTCGGCTTCGTAGTTGGCCACCTGGTCGTGAGCAAGGTACACGGGCGCTTCGACGCCTTCAGCGGGACGGTCGTGACGGACGAGGACCTTGCCCGTACGTCGGTGAGCGTGTCCATCGACGCGGCCTCGGTGAACACGCACCTTCCCGTGCGAGACAATCAGGTTCGCTCCGCCGACTTTCTCGACGCCGAGCACTTCCCGAACATCACATTCGCGTCGACGGCTGTCCGTGAGGAGACGGGCCGATACTTCGTCGACGGGGACCTCACGATCCGTGGGACGACGCGCCCAGTGACCCTCGACCTCGACGTGAACGGCTTCTCTCCAGACACTTTCGGAGCGACCCGAGTGTCGTTCAGTGCGACCACCACGATCGACCGGAACGACTTCGGTGTCAGCTTCAACGCGCCGATCCCCGGCCTCGATCACGCGATGTTGTTGAGTGATTCGGTCGCCATCAACCTCGACGTGGAGGCGGTGCTGCAGAGCGACAGCTCCACCAGCTGAGCACGTCACGCCGCATCACGATCGCCGGCTCCCGCAGCGCCTAGAACCTCAGGTGTGCCAGCTGGGTCCGGGTTCTGACATCGAGTTTGCGGAATACCTTGACCAGGTGGTACTCCACGGTGCTCTCGCCGATGAACAGACGAGCGGCGATTTCCCGATTGGTGAGGCCTTGCGCTGCAAGCCGGGCGACCTGGGATTCCTGCGGGGTGAGCTGGGCTTCTGAAGCCGCTGCCCGCGGGCGGATGCGTTCGCCGGTCGCTTCGAGCTCGATCCGGGCTCGGTCGCCGAAGGCTTCCACTCCGAATTCACGGAAGAGGCGCAGGGCTGTGCGCAACTCGACGCGCGCGTCAAGGTGTCGGCGCTCCCGCCGCAGCCATTCGCCGTAGAGCAGCTGCGAGCGCGCCAGTTCGATCCGAAGCGGTGTCTTGCCGAAGTGGACTATCGACTCCTGATACAAGGCCTCCGCATCGGTGGCGCCGGCCTCAAGCGCCTGGATTCGAGCAGACATTCCGAGCGCCCACTCTGTGGGAGTCGCCGCGGCACGGACTTGCATCCAGGTGGACACGTACGACAGCAATTCGGTGTCGCCCTCCCTGGACGCCGCTTCGGCAAGTTCGCCCGCGGCGAATGTCTGATAGCCCAGCGCGTCCGACTCGATCACTTGTCTCGCGTGAGCCAGCGCCTCCGCGTGACGCCCGAGCCCGTTGTACAGAACAGCGGCCACGTAGTGGGCAAAGAAAATGACCCGGCCATGACCGCTTTTGATCGCGGTCTCGATCATCGCTTGGATCAGCGGAACGGTCCGATCCGTATCGCCGCGGAGCGCATCGATCAGCATGGTGCGGTTCGGAGTCACCAGGGTCATCGTCGACAGCAGGCGCTCTTCTTCCAACAAGGCCAACGCGCCACGAAGATCGCCCGTGACGATGACGTGGTTGGCGAGGAAGTTCAACGCGAATTGAAGCTGTACGAGGGCTCCCGATTCTCGAGCGACTCTGACCTGCCGCTCTGCCAGGGCGAGAGAGGCTTCGTAGTCCCAAGCCTCGGTGGCTATGAGTCCGGCCAGCCTGTTTCCTGTCAACCACAGCAGGTCGTCGGCATCGTCCGATCCCAGACCGTGATCGCGGAAGGCATCGAGTGCCGCGGTCAGCGCGGGTGTTGCAGCCGTGTAGCCCTCGGTGACCCTGGTCGCGATCGCGTCAAGGAGCAGATCTGCGGTGCGCGGTGGATTCTCAGCCGCTGCAGTGGCCCGAGCGGCTCGCGCTGCTCTGGCGACCAACTCGCGGTCGCCGGGGCCCCCCGCCCAGACGGCCGCAGCCAACGCCTCGAGGTGCATGTCACGAGCAGCCCGGGGGGCAAACGGCTCGATCCGCTGAGCCGCACTCAACAAGAGTTCGGCAGCCTCCGAGCTACGGCGCTGGTCAAAGGCGATCTTCCCCCGCAGCTCCTCAGCCAGCGCGGTGCGCAGCTCGGACCGTGGCTCGGTGTCGACAATCGACAGGAGCCGGAGCGCTGATTCAAATGCCCCGGCATCTCGTTTCGCCGTCGCTGCTGCCAGCGTCCGATTGGCTCGACGCTCTCCGTGTGGTGTGAGGAGCGCTGCACGTTCGAGGAGGGCAGCGGCCGCCAGCAGACCGCCGCGAGCCCTGGCCCGACCTGCAGTCCTCTCAAGCTCGGCGGCGATCTTCTCGTCGTGACCGACTGTCGAACAGGCCCAATGCCAAGCGCGGCGGTCCGCGTCATGGATCGGGTCGGCCACCTCCGCAAGAGTGCGATGCACTTCAAGTCGCTTCTCAAGGGGCGCACAGCGGTAGGCGGCTGCCCGCACCAGTGGATGCCGGAAGTACACTCCGTGCCCTACTTCGAGTAGCCCGGCGCGTTCTGCGGGAGCCGCGGCGCTCCAATCGAGTCCGAGACGCTGAGCGGCGGACCACAGCAGCGCCGGGTCGCCCTTCGGCTCGGCTGCTGCAAGTGCGAGCAGGGTCTGGGTGTCAGGTGGCAGTTCACGCAAACGCTTCGCAAAGGCAGATTCAAGCCTGCCCGTGAGCGGAATACCCGCAGACTCCGAGAGGCCCTCGACCAATTCCGCCGTGGTCCACGCACGAGGCAGCTCAAGGAGCGCGAGGGGATTGCCGCGTGTTTCAGAGAAAATCCGATCCCGAACGAGCGGATCCGTTGGGCCACTGACGACGGAGTCAAAGAGCCTGCCAGCGTCGTCAGTGTTCAGGCCGCCGATCCGGAGTTCCGGCAGCCCTGCAAGTTCGTTCTCGTCGCTGACATCGCGTGTAGCGATAAGAATTACTATCCTCTCGGCGAGTAGTCGACGGCCGACGAATCCAATCGCTTGCATCGAGGCCTGGTCGATCCACTGCGCATCATCGACAAGCCAGACGATGGGCTGCTTTTTGGCCGCGGTCGCCACCAGATCCAGGGCGGCGATACCTACGAGAAATCGCTCCGGAGGGGCACCCTCGGTAAGTCCGAACACCTGATCCAAAACGTTCCGGTGCAGCGTCGTGAGTTCGACGTTATGCCCGGTGAGTGGTCCGCAAAGTTGCTGCAGGCCGGCGTACGCGAGTTCCATCTCGGACTCGACGCCTCCCGCACGGCAGATGCAGAAGTCATCGGCGTTCTTCGCGAGATCGCTGAGTAGAGCCGACTTCCCGATCCCGGCTTCCCCTCGAAGCACGAGAACGCCGGCCCGGCCTTCTCGAGCCCCGTGAAGGAGGGCGGCAAGCCGTCGCTGTTCCTCGCGCCGTCCGAGCAGTCCATGGCGGGCGGCATCGAGTCCGAGGGCGTCGCGGTCAGCGAACGCGGGATCGGGCACATGACCGCTAGTCACGAAGGTTCGCCACCTCCGGCGGTCTGAGAGAGGATTCGAGTGGCACGCCTCACCCTCCGTAGTCGTTCGGATCGTGGCGTGGGTGCGAGCCAACGCATCACCTGCTTAGGCGAGGATATCTTGCCGCTGATCACCCCGAATCGCTCAAGAACAGGAACGGCTCCTCCACGCAGGCACGGTCGGCGCCAGCTGTTGCGACGGTTGTCGGGGCGTCGGTGAGGCCGCGAGCTGCGCACGCTCTAAGTCACGGTCGCTGCGGGCGCCGTTCACACACGCGGGCGACCGAGCGTTTGGGAAGCCACCAAGACGGGAGTGCGGACGTGTCAACCGATAGCTTGCATCGCCTTCGCCGGGCGCCACGGCTCCGCTACTACGGCCAGAGCTATCCCTCCTGCGCAGCCCGGGCACAGTGATGGCAGGCAGACTAGCCGGGAAGGTCTGCCTCATCACCGGAACCGGCGGAAGCATTGGTCGCGCAACTGCACTGACCTTCGCGCGCGAGGGTGCCGCAGTCGTTGGCTGCGACGTCGGCGTCAAGGCCGCGGAACAAACAGCCGCGCTCGTTCACGGTGCGGGCGGCTCGATGGTGTCGTTGCAGCCGTGTTTGCTCGACGACCGACGGAGTGCGCGAAGCTCCGTGATCTCGCGCTTCGTGAGTTCGGCCGGCTCGACGTCCTCTTCAATCTCGCTGGCCGAGCGCACTTCGGCGAACTCGAGAACGTCAGCGACGAGGATTGGGATGCCGCCCGCCGCGACGAGGTCGACTTGATCTTCTACCTCACCCGAGCTGCCTGGCCCCACCTGAAGGCCAGTCGCGGCGTGGTCGTGAATATGGCCTCACTGAATGGGCAGCTCAGCTTCAAGAACATCGCCTCGCTGTCGCACACGACGAACAAGGCGGCAATCCTCGGAATGACGCGCCAGCTGGCGATGGAGGGGAGCATGCATGGCATCCGTGTCAACTCGATCTCGCCGGGCCTGATCGAAAGCGGCGCGACGCGGGCGCAGCTCGACGAAGGGGACGGCTGGGCACGTCAGATGCTCGACAGGACGCTCTTGGGACGACTCGGGCAACCCGAGGAGGTCGCGAACGTCGCCCTGTTCCTCTCCTCCGACGATAGCTCGTACATCACCGGCATCGATGTCGTTGTCGACGGCGGCATGAAGGTCTGGTGATCAACCGCACTCACGCACACGTCCGAGGACAGGCCGACCTTGAGCGGGCTATATCCCTCAGCCGTCTGCAGGTACAGGGTGGAGCCAGCCGGTGGCGGCTTGATGACCCGGGCGCCCTCGCGAGGATCGGGCTCCAGCGCGGGGCCACGCTCGTTCTCACCCCTCGATTGCCTGCCTGATGACAACCTCGCGCTCTGCCCCGGTCACCGACCGGGAATGCCCGCAGATGCCGCAGAACGGCAGGTCGAGCGGCCACGCCCAGTAGCACGTCTCACAGAGCCACGACTTGGGCGGCGGCCCGAGCGCGGGCCTGGAGGGCGCGATGGCCGGCCGCTCGGGCTCGACCACCTCGGCGCGCACGTGCCCAGCCGCGATGGCGCGCGGGGCGCCGAACCCGGACACGCAGACGACGGCCCGCCGTGCGAGCCACAGGCAGCCGGCGACGGCCAGGCCCGCGCACGCGGCCACCGTGCCGCCGATCCACCAGATACGCTCCGCGGCCCACGGCATGGCCTTATAGGCGGCGAGCGTGGCGACGCCGAGCCCGGCGATGATGCCGAGCGACCGCAGCCCTGAACACCTCACAGCAGGTCACCTCCCGAGACATGTCACGGATAGTCGCTGGTAGGTGTGCCTGTCATCAGGGCTCCTGACTCGATCGAACTAGCTCTCCCATCTCAGGTCGACACCCCGCACCCTGGCATCCAGGAATCCCCTAGTCTCAGCCGGTGATTGCTCACGCCCGGCCGAAATTCGTGCGCCTGCGCAGGTGTCCTCCTGGTGATAGTTCTGCATTACTCATCGTGATCAATCGGGGGCGATGATCGTGTGTGTGATGCGCCCTATCCCGCCGATCTCGACCTCCACCACGTCACCGACGGCCAGGAAGGTGTCGCGCGGCAGGCCTACTCCGGCGGGAGTGCCGGTGAGGATAAGGTCGCCGGGCTCGAGCGTGACCAGGTCGCTGGCGGCCGACACCAGGCCCGCGATCCCCACCACGAGCTCACCGATGAGCGTGTCCTGCTTCAGGTCGCCGTTCACCCACAGCCGCATCCGCTGGTCCTCGATGTCGGGCACCGCCCAGACCGGCGTGATACCCGGCCCGATCGGGCACGACCCGTCTTGCGCCTTCTGGCCGAGCCAGTCATAGGCGAAGGCCGGGAAGACCGCGTTCGGCCGCTCGAACCGTCCCCGGGCGGACAGGTCGTCGGCGACGGTGTACCCCGCCACATACGATGCCGCGTCTTCGGAGGTGACGTGCTTGCCGCGACGGCCGATCACGACGGCCAGCTCGCCCTCCCAGTCATAATCCGGGGCCTCGCCGCGAGGCAATGGCACCGACGTGACCGGGCCACCGATGGTGGTCGACGGGGGTTTCATGAAGAAGAACGGCGCGGCGCGGGGATCGGGGCGCGCCGTCTTCATCTCCTCGGCGTGGGAGTAGTAGTTCGTGCCGGCGCACAGAACCTTCCGCGGGAAGGTAACGGGAGCGACAAGCCGGGCATCCGGAACGATCGGGAGTGCGTGTGGATCGAGAGCCCGAAGTTGTCCGTTCCATTCGGGCCACGCGTCAAGGATCGCGAGCACGGTGTCCGGCCAGTTCCCGGGCAGCGCGCGGACCACACCGTCGTGCTGCACCCCCGCCCTGACCGTGCCATCGGCTGTGTATTGCACAAGGAGCAGTCCGGTCGTCATTGTCGCCACCTTTGTGGTCGGGTAGGAGCCGGCGCGTTACGCCGGGCGGTATCCCAGTTCCGCGCTGAGGCTCTCCTCGGCCCGGTCGTCCGCGGACATTCAGGCCACGCTGCCGCTGACCCGGAGCACGGTGTGGCCCACCGCGGTCCCCTTGATCACCGCGTCGTGCACCGCGGGCGCGGCCTCCAGCGCCTCCTCGTGCACCAGGCCGGGCGGCAGCCGGAACCCGTCGCGCACGAGATCCCAGAAGTCTTTTGTGGTGCGCGCGTTGGCGGTGCGCACGCCGATCAGGGAGATGCTGCGGATATACAGCGGCGCCGCCGGGACCCGGAGCGTGGGCAGGTCGGGTGACCCGATCGCACCGGAGATCACGATGCGCGCGCCGTTCATCAGGGCCGGGAAGTAGCGGTCGAACACGTCAGGCGCCGCGACGTTGTCGATCACCGAGTCTGGCCCGTCTCCCCCCGCTGCCTCCCAGATGGCCTGGGTGAGGTCCTCGCGCCCAGAATCGAGCACGGTGATGCCGAGGCCGGGCGCGACCGCCGCGACCCGGCGGGTGAGCCCGGTGACGCGGGCGCCGAGCCTGGACGCGAGGACCGCAAGGACCGTGGCGAGGGCGCCCGTCACGCCGGTGATGAGCACCTCGCTGCCGGCGGTCACCGCCGCCACCCGCAGCTGAGTCAGGGCGATGGGGCCGGTCGCGGCCAGCGCCGCCGCCTCGGACATCTCGATCCCGTCCGGCAGGACGTGCAGGCTGCCGACGTGCACCCGGGTGAGCTCGGCGTAGGAACCCCAGCGGTGAATGCCCACCATCTCCAGCTGGGTGCATTCGTACTCCCGGCCCGACCGGCAGGCGACGCACTCGCCGCAGGTGTGCGAGCTCATCGCGGCGACCCGCTGGCCCACCAGCGCAGGGTCCACGCCGTCGCCGACGGCCTCCACCACGCCGGCGAAGTCGCCCCCCAGCACATGCGGCAACGTAATCTGCCGCGAGAAGGGATGCCGGCCGGAGCGGGCGGCGACATCGCGGGTGCGCGAAACCTCCACCGCCGCGACGCGGACCAGTGCCTCCCCCGCCTGCGGGGAGGGGTCGGGCACTTCCTCGATCTCCAGCACGCCGGGATCTCCGAACGCCCGCATGACCACCGCGCGCATCAGTGCGCCATCGTCTCCGGATCGATCGGGCCCCATTTGTTGACGGCCTCGAGTCCGACGCCCCAGACCTGAGGCACCTGCGGCCAGTGCTCGTGCCACGGCCGGGGCTGGAACTGGCCGGTCGCCTCGTCGTGGATGATGTCGATCTCGGTGAAGAGCTCCACCAGGTTGCCGTCGGGGTCGTGGTGGTAGGTGAAGATGTTGTGGCCGACGCCGTGACGGCCTGGTCCCCACTGCAGCCGGATGTTCCGGCTGGCCAGGTGGTCGAGCGCATCTTTCAGGTGCACGATGTCGCGCATCTCGAAGGCGACGTGGAACAGCCCGTGCTTCTTGACGCTGCGCATCAGGTTGATGGCGTGATGATCGGCGTTACAGCGCAGGAACGTGAAGAAGTCTCCGATGGTGTCGGACCACCGGAAGCCGAGCACGTCGGTATAGAAGCTCTGCGCACCCTCGAGGTCTTCCACGTACGACGCGATATGGCCGAGCTTGGTCGGCCTGATGCCGAGCGCGGTCGGCACCCCGCTGGCCTCCTGGCTCTGGTAGAGGTAGATCGGTGTCGCCGTCCCCGGTTCCGGGAGCGTAAGGGCGGCGCGGATCTCGGGCTGAGGGTCGGAGCGCAGCTCGGCGTCGAGGCCCAGCTTCTTGAGGTCGCGCCGGACATCGGTGAGCGATCCGGCCACCTCGAAGCCGACCGCGGCGCGGCCGTCACGCTCACCCGGCTGGACGATCACGCAGTGATGGTCGATACCGGTGGTGAGGTACGTCGTGGTTCCGGACCGCTCGGTGACCACGAGGCCAAGCGCGTCCTGGTAGTAATGCACGAGCCGCTCCGGATCGGGGGTGCGGACCTCGTAGAACCCGGGCTTGGTGACGGGCGCCGGTGCGCGGTTATCCGAGCTTGTCGTCATGCGCCTACTCCTCGAGGCTAGAGAAGAGCGGTACCGCTACGGTGGCCGCGGCCTGCGCGTCGCGCCCGCTCCTCGTTTCTGCTGTGGCCGGCAACCGCGGTTTCGGGCCGGCACCTCCGCCCCGCGGTCATCGTCATCCTTCTGCGGCGAG
>Ga0210390_10003767_pt1 | contig 12951 bp, 10 predicted proteins | sample IncBWH11OmetaG_FD_161050 | JGI IMG/M metagenome (GOLD analysis project Ga0210390, IMG submission 161050) | Forest soil microbial communities from Barre Woods Harvard Forest LTER site, Petersham, Massachusetts, United States - Inc-BW-H-11-O ...
TCGCCCGGCCACCGCATTCTCAATCACTTTCACCCGTTGGAACTCTTTCTGACTCACTGTCACCATCCCTCTAGGGTGACAAAGTCTGGTTGCAGTTAAGGGGTGACATTATCTTGGAGCATCTACAGACCCGGTTGCAGCGGTTGACTCCTACCAATTGCGGAGGGATACTTGGAGGCTGCCAGTTGGGGGAATCGTGACGCGCGCGCCTGGGAAACCTGCTAAGTGGTCACTTCATCAACGGCTCGTCAGGAACATATACCAATTCACATCAAGGAATCTCAAATGACTCGATTGTTGCCCAAGTTTTCGCAAGGACGTCTTTCCCAAGGAAATCGCAGTCTCGTGTTTCCGATGCTTCAGCTCGTAACCTGCCTCCTGATGCTCGCGTTGTCAGCCGCGGCGCAGACTTCGTCGGAACAAATCTCTGCGCCCGCTCCGCAGGGGTTTACAGGAATATTTGGTGGAGGCCCGTATTATAAGACTGCGAATTTCAATGTCGCGAAGGACATAGCTGAAATTGAACACTCTGGTTTCTCCGAAGCCATCGTCTGGAGCGTCGAAGTCAATGCCCAGGGCGACCTGAACTTCAACGGCGAGTTTCCGTTGACTTCGAACGGCGTCTATGTCGGTGGAAAGACTTATCCGAAATTTGCCGCGGACATGGCCACGTTAAAGAAAGCGGGAACGGTCAAAAGAGTCACCTTCAGCATCGGTTCTTCGAACTACGGAGACTGGGAAAACATCACCGCTCTGGTGAAGGCGCAAGGCGTCGGCCCGAAGAGCATTCTGTACAAGGATTTTAAGGCTCTGAAGAAAGCCATCCCGGCTCTCGATGCCCTCGATTTTGACGACGAGAATAGCTACGATCTCGGCACTACGGTTAAGTTTGGGGTCATGGTGGGCAAGCTCGGCTATCACGTCCTGCCGGATCCTTATGTCAACGCCAGCTATTGGCAAAGTGTGGTTTCAAAAATCAACAAGGGACTCCCGGGCACGGTCGATGGAGTCCATCTTCAGGCCTACGCCGGCGGGGGAGGAAACAATCCTTGCTCGGGTTGGAATTTTGGCAAGGTGCCGGTTTTTCCGGGAGTGTGGGACAAGAACTACACGCCAAGCCAAGTGGAGACGGTGATGCGGGCGTGGCACAATCAATGCGGGATAATCGGCGGGTTCATGTGGATCTACGACGACTTCGTGGGTAATGGCCTAGCCAAGAAGTACGCCACTGCGATCAACCAGGGAGTCAAATAGAACGGTCGCACCTGTACGGTCGTGGTTCAAGAATTACCGTATGCACGCCGCAGAAGCAGGCAATTACAATCCAAAAACAGCGGATGGAACGCGCCCGCGAATCCATCCGCTGTCATTTGTGGTGCGCCTTCCAAGTTGGCCGCCGATCTCCGGCACTATCTAAACAATGAGCCGATTGTGGCGCGTCCGGCCAGTGCTGGTTACCGAGTGCGGAAATATGTTCGGCGGCATCGTGTCGGGGCGAGTGTAGCAGCAGGACTGATGCTTTTGCTGGCCGGGTTTTCCGTCGTACAGACATTCGAGTTGCGCCGGATTACCCGAGAACGCGACCGCGCCAACCGCATCACCGATTTTATGACCGGTATGTTCAAGGTGTCCGATCCTAGCAAAGCACGCGGCAACAGCATTACGGCCCGTGAGATTCTCGACAAAGCGTCGAACGATATGGAGAAAGGTCTGGCAAAGGATCCTGAGGTCCAATCTCAAATGACACAAGTCATGGCGAGCACGTACACGAACCTGGCGCTATACCCTCGTGCTCATGAACTGGCAAAGCGCGCCTTGGGCTCTCGCGAGAGCCTCCTCGGACCCGACAACCCTAAGACCTTGCAATTCCGGCAGGGAAGCGCTCAAAGTCAGAAGAACAGGACCACAAATCCTGCCACCAGCAGCGCGATCGCCCACAGTAGGTCGAAGTTGAGCCACGTGTGCCGGAGTAGCCGTAAGCCCACCTTTTCATAAGTTTCGAAAAACGCGATCGCGAGGATTCCAGCCACGGCCAACAGGCTTGCAGTATGTATGAGCACTGCAAGCCCAATTTCGGATGCGCTCAACGAAGAAGGCATTACAGCGATTCCTCTCGCCATGCTGTGGGTCATCTCATGCATCGGTTGTGCCATCAGAACCGGCAGGAGCATCAAACCCGCACCGTGGGCCGACGCCATGAGGAAGGACCAAACGAATAGATCCCTAGCGCCGACTCTCATGCCAGCATCACGGGGATGGTTCGCGCGGAAGAGTCGATAGACGCCGAGCGTGAAAAGAAATAACGCAACTCCCCATTTCAGAATATTCATGGGAAGAAAATGCTGAACGAAACGCAGGACGAGGATCGCCGCCGTGATCGCGGCGGCGTGTCCGAGAGCAATCGGCAGGAGGGCGCCGATGACCGCGGACCGGCGCTTTTCCTGCAGCCCGAGGGCCAGCGCAAACAGCCAGCCCATGGCAGGATTCAGACCGTGATACGCCCCAAGAAGCGCCAGAGCGACCCAGTGCCAGCCGTGAGTCATGGGTAGCAGTAGAAATCGGACGACGCGTCGCCACCCTGCAGCTTCACCTGATGCGGGCGGAGATCGCCAAACTCGACAAATAGCTTGGGATCGAGCCGAATGCCATCATCCTGCGCAACATCGAGCTTAACCATCCAGCCCCGGATGCCATCGGGATAGAACTGTTTGTCCCAGGCCGCGTACAACGAATTGGTGAAATATAAGCGACGTCCGTCGCGGCTGATTTCCACCATCTGCGGGCCGCCATTCAACGGCTCACCCGGCTTGGCAGGATGAGAGGCGCGACGCACGATCCCGCCCACGTGCACCGAACCAATCAGCTTGGATTAAACGGATCGGAGACATCGTACTGGCGCATCTCTCCCGTGCCCCAGCAGGAAGCGTACAGAAATCGATCGTCTACAGAGAGATTGATATCCGTGAGCAGCGGCGGTACGGCTTTAAAGCCCTGCAACAGCGGAGGCAGTTGGCTCGGATCGGCGGGCTCAGCAGGAATCTCAATGACTTTCTTCACTTCAAATTTTCCGCTCGACCCTCCGTTCGTTCGTCCACTGGGGCGATGCCACAACCAGATGGAGCTAGAAAGATCCTTCAGCGATGTGACGACTCCGACAAAGCCGTAAGCCTTCGTCGGGTCGTGCGCCGCGCGCAGCTCAAGGACCATCTGCTGTTCTGCACCCAAATCCAAGCTTTGAAGATGGCGTCGTTTGCGGATATCCCATATATGCAGGCTGTGGCCGTACTTGCCGCCCAGCAACAGTTCAGGATTCACTCCGTTTTCAACCATGTTTGGTGTGCCCCACTCGCTGGTGACGGCGATGTCATGTCCAAGGTGCCACGCGAAATCGTAGCCAAAATATTGCGGACCGCGATCGACTTCCCATCGACCGAGAGGCTCGAAGTTGTAGTGATCCAAGGCGAAGATTCCGCCGGGACCATCGCCGCTCGGCGAGCCCAGGGCGCTCAGGTAGATACCGTCAGGTCCGCAGTGAATCGTGTGAGGACGGCTGTAACCGGTCCTTTCCGCCACGTCCTTTGACTCAATGACTTTCACAATCTTCGGCTGCTTCGGATCGTCCTTGGTATCGATTACATGGATGCGCGACGAGCGTATCCCGGGAACGATCAGATAACGCCGTTCGAGGTGCGGGTGCGGAGCATAGGGGCACAACGCGGAACTGCACGCGTTCCAGCCGAAATGATGAAGTTCATCTCCCACGTTCGGCATATCTACACGACCCACGATCTGGCCGTATTCGTCGGACTCGCGGTCCACGTCCACGACAACCAGAGCGTCAGGAATATTGCCACCGTTGGCATTCAAAGCGGCTACATACGCCAGCTTCTCTACTGGTGCCTGCATGGCAAGCTTAGGGGAGGGATAAAACGTCGGATCAGTCTTCCACAGCATGGCATAGCCTCCTCGCAAAATTACGCCCCCGCATCACGTTTGTGGAGCGATGAGTTTTCTGCTCGCGCGGGCACAGTCTACTATATACACTATTGAAGTACTAGACATTAGGTTTTCCCACGCTTGCCACAGCGCAGCCGTTGAACGTGACATCCGTCATATCAGATCGCCCGACAAAATTGCTACATTCTGGAACCAGTTGCAAGGGAGAGATCAGGACGATTGTCAGCATCCCGCTCGCTTCAGGAATCCTTCTTCTCGGGAGCGCTCCGGAGGTGCTGCCGCATTTATCCGCCGGGACTCTCCGGCCTGTACCGGGACAGCACATGCCATGCAGTGTTCCGGGCAACAAATCTGGACGCTTGAGCCTCTGTCTGGAGGTTCCCTCCGTGGCACCCTGAGTAGCATTTCTCGTGCAACTGTCGGACATTAGACGCGAGACTTGAACACTGTTGTGCGACCCTAAAGAGTCAGAGGCCATGCCGGTGCCACCCGCAGTGTTGACAGCACGGCTACGACGTCGGCATCTATAAAGTGTTTTCGCGCATCAGTCTCCTCATGTGTGATTTGCGCAGAGTGGTTGCGGTGGTTGGTTTTGCCATTCTGGCGCTCTCCTTGTGTCAGGCTCGACGCGATGCTTGGGTCGAGGTGCGCAGTCCAAATTTCATTGTGGTGAGCAATGCCGGAGAGAAGGCGGCGCGCAGATCTGCCCTGCAATTTGAAGAAATTCGTGCTGTTTTCCGTCAGTCGCTCATGGTCGCAGGCACTCGTCCCACCCCGGTGGTAACTGTCCTCGCGGTGCCCGACGAAGCCTCGATGCACAAGCTCTTGCCGGAATATTGGGTGAAAGACCGTGCCCATCCGTCGGGGCTTTACGCGGACTATGTGAATCTGTTTTTTGCCGCAGTCGAACTCGATGCCCATGGCGCAGCGCCGTTCCAAACTCTTTATCACGAGTATTTTCATACCATCGCCGTTCGCTATTTTCCTGACTTGCCGGTCTGGTTATCGGAAGGGCTCGCGGAGTACTACGGACACACCGAAATTGATGAAAGACATGTATGGATGGGGGAATCGGATCCGGAGCTGCTAGCGCAATTGCGAGGTCGAACCCTGATTCCACTGAGTGTGCTCTTTGCGGTAGATACGTCCTCTCCTTATTACAACGAAGCTAACGAGACATCGCTGTTCTACGCGGAATCATGGGCCCTTACTCATTACTTGATGCTCGGCGATCGACGGGCGCATGCATCCATGTTGAAGGCGTATTTAGAGAACCTCGAGCAGGGAATCAAACCGGACGAGGCTGCGCGCCTGGCTTTCGGCGATCTCAAGAAACTGCAATTCGACTTGCAAGCCTACGTTCATAACTCCAGCCTGCCGTACCTGAAGGTGCCATCGCCGAAAATCGATGAGGGTGAGTTGAAAGTTCGCCTTATTTCGGAGGCAGAGGCGTGTGCGTACCGGGGCGGATTCGCGGCTGCCCGCGGCCAGGTCGCGGTTGCGACCGCGGCTTTGCAGGAAGCGCTGCGGTTGGACTCCAAGGATGCGCTGGCATACCAGTATCTCGGAGTCACCCAGTTTCTAGCTGGCCAGCGGGAACAGGCTCTTGAATCCACGTCGGAAGCGATTACCATCGACCCTGGAAGTTCCTTCACCCACTATTTCCGGGCGCTTATTGATACCAGCAGCTTGGGAATGATGTTGAATGATCCGCGGGTGGAGGGGGATCTCCGCAAGGCGATTGAACTCACCCCTGACTTCGTTCCTCCTTATGCTTTGCTGGCGGTATATTTTGCCGCCGAGAACCGAAATCTGCAGGAGGCCCTGGCGCTCGCGGAAAAAGCGGTTGCGTTCGAGCCGGGAAGTTCAGAGTATCAACTTGCCATGGCGCGGGTTTTGGCCGGCCTGAACCGGTTCGACGAAGCCCAGGCTGCGTGGGCGCGAGCCAACGCATTCGCGCAGGACGCAGTAGAGAGAACCAACGCTCAGAGCTTCCAGTCATATCTGACGCAGTTGCGCCAATTGAAAGCGACTGGCGGCGATCAGTTGGAAATGCCGCTGGAGACAATTCAGAATTCGCAGAAGGATGGCAGGGAGTCCTCGAAGCCGGGATCTCAACTGAACCAGACTGGCAAGGCAATCGGTTCTCCGGTTCCAACCGCATTGCAAGTCGAGGTCAACACTACGATTCTCAGTGATCGCTTAGATATTGACTTCCAACCTTACATTCAAGAAATGTTGGCGGCGATTCACAACAAGGTGGTCCCCGCCGTAAGCACGTCGTGGTTTGGCCAGCAAAACAGTGTCTCAGTGGAATTTGCCGTTCTGCCGAGTGGAGAGATCACGGGGCCGAATGTGGTTTCCGGCTCGGGCGACACCGTCCTCGATCGAGCCGCCAGGGACGGAATTGTGGCATCGAGCCCACTTCCGGCTCTGCCGCGTGAATTCACGGGACAATCGCTTCAATTTCGGTTGCGCTTCACCTTCACGGCTTGGGCCGCGGATGCCCACTGACAAGATCCTGTCGCTATGATGCGGTCGGTTGAGCGACGGAACGGCTGTGACGCCGGACCAGCGGGTACGCACTGACTGCGTCCAGGAGTAGGCTATTCCGCAAGGAACACACCGCTACCGATTCGGAATTCTGTCAGGGGTTTGAGATTATTCTTGTAAGCGCGGGTAACTGCGTATTCCTTCCCGCCTTTGACGCGGAGCGCACACTTTCCCGTCGCGTACGGCTTGATTTCTTCCACAAACGAGGCATTCACCAGCGCAGATCGATGGATCCGAATGAATCCGTAGGGCTCGAGTTTCTCTGCCACCATCGAGATTGACTCGCGCAGCAGGTAGGAGTCCGATTCCCGTTGCAGCAAAACATAATTGCCCTCAGCTTGAACTGCGACCACATCGCCGAGATTGATGAAGAGGATCCTTCCTTTAGCTTTGATTGCAATCCTCGGGTGCGGCGGACGAGATAGCTTCTGCAAATGCGGCAGCGCCTCGATCAATTTCGCGGCTTGCTCGCCCTTTGCTCTCCGCGAGGCCCGGTCCAGGGCTTCGCCGATCCGTTCGTTCGAGAAAGGCTTTAGCACGTAATCCACGGTGTGCTTCTCGAAGGCTGCGATCGCGTGTTCAGCGTGTGCGGTTACAAATACGATAGACGGCAAAGGAAGGTTTCGTTCGCCAAGCTGGTCCAAAAGTTCAGTGCCCGACAGGTCCAGCAAATCGATGTCGAGAAGCAAAACATCGTAAGAGTCTGTGGCCAGTTTCTGGAACGCTTCGATCGCATCGTTGGCCGAATCGAAATGCTCCACGTCACTCCTTGCCGAGAGAGCATTCGCCAAAGCCGTTTGGGCCACGGGTTCATCATCTACAATCAACACACGCATGGTTCCCTCATCTGTCTCTGTTCAAGGCGCAATTTCGGCCTGTTTCTGATCAACCTTTGCAAAGAACTTCCGTATATCGTTCAGCAGGAGATCGGGTTGTTCCAGAGCGGCGAAGTGCCCGCCCTTCGGCATTTCAGTTTTTTGTACTACGTTGTATGTCAGAGTGATCCAGCGAAACGGAGGGACAGCTACCTCCCTCGGAAAATCAGCATACGCAACGGGAGTCTCCAGGCGCGGCGATGGCGCCGCATCTTCTCTGGTGAGGCGATGCTCGCGATAGATTCGCAAGGCGGAGCCCACCGTGTCTGTAGCCCAGTAGAGAGTGACATCAGTCAAGAATGCGTCGCGATCCACAGCCGTAAGAAAATCGCCGTTGTTGTCCGTAAGCAATTGAAATTTTCCTATCATCCAGGCCAACCACCCAACCGGAGAGTCGGTCAGGGCATAGGCAAGAGTCTGAGGTTCAGCGGCCTGAAGGAAAAAAAAGCTGCTCTCTGGTTGGTCAAAAAACGAATACCGTTTCCGCTCCGCATCGCTCATTTGCGCGACTGCCTCCGGGTTCGGCGGATCCACGGCAATAAGGTTCAGATGAAGCCCGATCACGTGCGCGGGCGCTTGGTAAGCCATGTCGCGGGCTATTAACGAGCCCCAGTCGCCACCCTGGATGCCATACCGCGAATAACCTAAACGATCCATCAGAACGACCAGTGCCTTCGCCATATGCTGTGGGCCCCAGCCCCGAGTTGTCGTGGGTCCGGAAAATCCAAAGCCAGGAAGCGAAGGAATGACGACGTCGAATGCCGGGCTATGGCTGTCCGTGGGATGGGTAAGCGGTTCGATCAGCGCGAGAAATTCGAGAGTCGAGCCGGGCCAGCCGTGGATCAACATCAGCGGTATTGCGTCGGGGCGGGGCGAGCGCTGATGGATAAAATAAATCTGTTGTCCATCAATTTCCGTGGTGAACTGGTCAAAGCGGTTGATCTTCGCTTCTTGCGCACGCCAGTCGTAGCCGTTCTGCCAATAATCCGCCAACTCTCGGACCTTCTTGATGTCGGCGCCGTACTCCCACGTCGTCCCCGGAAGTTGATCGGGCCATTTGGTTTCAGCTAAGCGGTGCCGAAGATCAATGAGAACGCGGTCGGGAACCTGCACTTTGAACGGCCGGATCGTGGCAGGCTCCGGTTTAGCCAGCGCTTGCGCGTGTCCAAGTGCAATTGACGCAAGCAATAGCAGCGAAACAAGCAGAAGCCTCCCGCATTGCGAGACTATTCTCTCCGCTCTCTCGAACCCAGTTTTCATCACACTCTCACACTCCAGTCTGTACCGAACTGATGAGAAAAAAACTCGGGCACGACATTCCGCATTTCACTTTCATGCGGCGTCCTACATTGGGGCCGCTGTTCCATCCGACCACACGCCAGTGCCCATCAGGAACATATACATCGGTTCAGGGTTGCCTTTGTACGTGGGAGCCAGTAAGAGCGGAGATCCCGGGAACGGCTCGGACACATTATTTGAGGAGTCCACCAGATTTGCGCCCCATACTGTACCGAGCGGCATGTAGAACATAAGGTGGGCCATGTTGTGCCCACCTTTATCAGTCAGGTACGCATCCTTGGACATCATGTAGCTCATCGCGCCAGCCTCGAGAGCCGGCAATTCCTTTTTCTCAATCGCGGCCTTGACACTTTCCTTGACTTCTTCTTTCGATTTTCCAGCCACGACTAATTTTGTCCTCATTAAAGTGATCGGCAGCACCGTCCGAGCGGCGGGTGGATTGAGGCAAATCGGGCTGCGATTCTTAGGGTTCCAAAACTCGGGACTATCGAACGGATTCATCCACGCGCGTTCTACCATGCAGACAAAGCCGTTCTTGCCTTCAACCGCGGTTTCATAGCCGTGGCTTCCAAGGACCATAACTATCGCATCGCGGGAGATGGACGGCGGAGCCGCGGTTCGTGCCAGAGCAATCTCTGCATTTCGATCCGTCATCAGGTACTGGTCGAGCGGGGCCATGCTCGGATACGGGGCTTTGGCGTCCTGTGCTTGGGCTGGCCACGCTATGCTCAGCACGATAACCAGCGCGAAGCTTCCTAGCGCGATCGTCCTGACTATTTTTTGGTTCATTAATGTTCCCCTTTGACACGGATTCAAATACGCCTTCAAACCTATGATGCGGCAATGACCGCGGTTCGTTGTACCTCATAATACATACCAGTAGGTATGTTAAGAGAACCACACAACCCGAACATAGAGTGAAGCTACCATCTAGCGGCGGACTAGCCACGGCCTGCCGCTCGCACCTGGCGGCGCGCCGGGCGCAGCGACTCGATGTGGCCGCTCACCCTTTTTTGGCCGGATTGCATGGTCCGGGGATCCTGCGAATTCTTCCCTAGAACGACGTACCCTTCCCACGCCGCGATCAGGAAAGTAGCCGTTTCATTTGCGTTTATATCACTCCGCACTATCCTGCGTTTCTGTCCCTCGCGCAGGGCCTCGGCCATAGCGTCGTGCCAGTCCTTATAAAGTTTGGCCGTCCTTCTACGGAATCCCTCATCGATACCTGACATCTCTTGAGACAAGTTAAGCAGGGGACAGCCACGCTGAACGTCTTCTCTTTTCAACGATTCGGACTGAATAATGCGGATCAGAACGTCGATGGGGTTCTTGGCGTGCCGTAAAGGCTGCACCCACTTCTGATCAAGGTTACTGGCGATGACTTCATCCACCACCGCATACCCTAGGGCTTCCTTGTTATCGAAGTGGTAATACAACGCGCCCTTAGTCACGCCCGCTGTGGCTAGAATGGCGTCCAGATCAGCGCTCCGAAATCCCGAATGATGGATCTCTTTGAAGGCAGCCTGCAACAAGCGCCCTCGCGTGCGCTCTGGATCGCGCGGTGTGGCCCCGCGGCGACTCGGTCTTTTTCTTGCAACTAACATACCAACTAGTATGCAGGTTGCGAGCGCAGTTGTCGAGCAGAAGTCGAACAGGAGAGAAGAACAGCTTCAATACCGCGAACCCAGTGCTAATTCTGGCCTACCGAATATCACAGTATCTCCAGCAATCGCTACAGATATCCGTATAAACCGATCAGCCAGCTTGTTTTGCTTTGTTTCCAGTAGTTGTCACTTCGTCACTCATTTTCCCCAGAACCCACACCGGAGGCATCCCCAACTCACATATTTGTCTACAAAGACGGCCTTCAGCCTGCATTGTTCCCGGTCAGCGCTCCAAGTGCAACCGCAATTGTTCACTCAGTGACAGGCGGTCGCACGGGGTGGGGAGTTGGTCAAATTCAGTTTCGAGGAGGACGCAATGAGTTTCAAGCTTAGACGTTCATCGCTGATGACGCTGTTGTTGACGCTCGCATTCAGCGCACTTGTCAGCATTCAGACGTTCGCACAGGAAACGACGGGTGGTCTGCAGGGCACAGTAAAAGATCCCTCGGGCGCTGTCGTACCCGGTGCTCAGGTGGTGGCCACCAGCAACATCCTGGTGGGTAACAAAACCGCAAATACGGATGCGAGCGGCTACTACCGCTTCGCTAATCTTCCTCCAGGATCCTACGTAGTTACCGTGACTGCGAAGGGCTTCCGGACCAGCAAGCGGGAAGGCCTGATCATCGAGGTGGGCCATCTTCCGACGGTCGATCTCACGCTTGAAATCGGCGGCACCGAAACGGTGGTCGAAGTCAGCGGCGCAACACCTGCGATCGACACCTCTCAGAACATCACCCAGACCAACATCACCGAGGACGTGGTCAAGGATGTCCCCCATGGCCGCTCGTTTCAGTCGGTGATTCAGTTTGCTCCCATGGCTCGCAACGAACCTTTGGCAGGCAGCCTGGGTAGCCCTGAAATGAGTGCGGGCAACGGAACCGGCGGGCAATCTGCGGGAAGCGGTGGCAATGGCGGGCAGTATGGCTTCTCGGTGGGCGGCGGCGCCGACTCGGAGAACGGTTATCTGGTCGAAGGTCAGGAAACAGCTGACTCTATCGGCGGATTCTCCCATAGCAATGTGCCCTTTGACTTCATTCAGGAAGTGCAAGTAAAGACCTCCGGGATGGAAGCTGAACACGGCGGAGCTTTGGGCGGCGTGGTGAACGTGATCATGAAAAAAGGCAGTAACGCCTACCACGGCTCTGCGTTCATGTCGTTTGAGGACAGCGGTTGGGATGGTTCGCCCGGCGCGTATTCTTATTATGATCCCGCCTACACGACGACCGTCAACCCGGCGGGAAACGCTTACCTCGATCCCAATTACGAGAACTACCAACCCAAGCGAGACAAGACTAGAGACAACATGCCCGGCTTTACTTTCGGGGGCCCGATTCTGAAGGACAAGCTGTTTTTCTTCGTTGGGTTCAACCCGGAATTCACGCAGAAAGAGCGCATCGTGGATATGGGGAGCAACGGCCCATTGCCGTTCAGCCGGAACTCGCAAACCTATTACACCACCTCCCGCGTCGACGGGGCCCTCACCCAGAAGATCCGCCTGTTCGGTTCCTGGCTCTACCAATACGAGCGTGAAACTGGTGCGGCCTTACCACTCGCCGATTCGACCACAGGGTTCACCAACCCCAGCGCATCGAGTCCGCCGTTTGTGTTCGCTCACAATCTCGGATTCGGTGCCCCCAACGTAACTACCAACGTGGGGATGGATTACACAATCACGCCGCGGCTGGTGGCAACAGTTCGCTGGGGATACAATTTCCAGAACTATCACGACTTCGGCTACCCGACCAACGGCACTATCACTAACTTCTTTACCAGCGGTGTGGGTGCCTTGGACAACTCCGGCGTGCCCATACCCGCTTCTTCCCCGCTGTCTCACACCGCTGGCTACATTAACGTCGCCAACAATCAAAACGACACCACTTTTGATGCCAGCCACCGCAACCAGATCGACGGGGACTTGGCATGGTTCAAGAGCGGCTGGGCAGGCACGCATAATTTCAAGTTCGGCTACCAGCTGATGCGGCTTTCCAACGCGGTTCTGCAACACTGGAACGAACCGTTTATGAACGTGAACGTCGGTACCGGGTATGACTATGTTACGGCAGGCCCCGTGGGCCAGGCCAACTGCCTGACGCCAGGTCTCACGGTGAATTACAACAGCAGTGGACAAGTGGTTTCGTGCGCCGGCCGGTATGGTTTTGCCTTGATTCAGGACTACGGCTCCACAGGGCAGGCAACCAGCATGAACCACGCTTTTTTTGTGCAGGATTCCTGGACCATCGGCCACGGCGTTACCATCAACGCTGGCATCCGTCTGGAACATGAGTACCTGCCCGCCGAAGATCAGCCTCAGGGAGGAGTCAGCCGGCCGATCCAATTCGGATGGGGCGCCAAGGTTACTCCGCGAATCGGTGCGGCCTGGGACGTCTTCCGGGACGGCAGAATGAAGGTGTTCGGCAGTTATGGAGCCTTCACGGATGTCATGAAGCTGAATCTGGCCATCAGTTCGTTCGGCGGCCAGTACTGGCAAAACTGCGCTTACGCGATGAACACCGACCAGATCAACACTTTGAATCCGGTGTTCAACAGCGCCAACCGCTTCTGCGTCGGGCCCAACTCCGCCTCCCAAGCCAACTTTGCGGGCG
>Ga0210390_10003770_pt1 | contig 12946 bp, 13 predicted proteins | sample IncBWH11OmetaG_FD_161050 | JGI IMG/M metagenome (GOLD analysis project Ga0210390, IMG submission 161050) | Forest soil microbial communities from Barre Woods Harvard Forest LTER site, Petersham, Massachusetts, United States - Inc-BW-H-11-O ...
CTTACGACGAAGTCGTATAGGGTGCGAGTGACATCGATGACCGATTCTTCACTCAGGAGACGAGGAATATCCGACAGCCTGTCGGAGTCGGAGACCGGGTCCAGGTTTCCACTGAGGGGCATCAGAATGCCGTTGTCCTTATCTACGACCCCGATGTGCTTGACTCTTGGGGGATCAGAGACATTTTTACTGACGTGAATGTCAACGCGGGCGTTGCCGTGCTGAAACCACACTCCAGCACAAAGGCCGCCGTCCGGATTCGGCGTGGCGCCGTCGTGGCCTTCCTTAATATTGCATCGGTGGGCAGCCCATCCGATGTGATTGACATGCAGGGACGTGGAGTTGAGCCAGTCCTCCAGGCGCTGAGAAGGCAACACTGGGTCGAGCTGGTGGACATCGACATCCTTGGCGAAGGCCACCTCCGCCGTATCGGCGGCTGATCGGAGAACGTTGACGGCGTTCCAATCCACAATTGGAGGAGGAGCATGAGACTCAACGAGCTTCTTCTCGACGTGTTCTCCGGTCCAGCGGGGACCGTCACAGCCTGCGAATGTTTCAGAGAGCAAATGTGATGGACCGTCGGTAGTGTCTTCCTCGAAGATGCGAATGTCATCGACTACGAACCGCTGGTTTTCAAGGACAACGGTGGCGATGATCGGCCAGTCCTTCTTAACTCTGTAGGCCCGAACTCCACCTGCGATGATGGAGCTATTCTTTCCTGTGACATCGCGCTCGACCGCGTCGAGTTCCACCGCAAAGACTCCGTCTTTCAGCGCCTCTTTATGAACGATATTTACAAAGTAGGGCGCCGTTCTCTCGTCCTCGCCGGAGAAGAGATCGCTCGTCATCCATGCCGGTTTTGAAGTAGTGCCTGCCGCCCACTGTCGGCGAAAGTAGTCGTCCTGGCAGGCTTGCGCAGACTCCAGTTGCTGGGTCAATCGCCGGCTGAGGAGTGGCCAGAGCGATGTCTTGTCCGCGCCCTGGGGGATGCCGATCGGGTGCTGTGCCACGATCTTCTGGTAGAGGTCGCTTACCCCACCGGTAACAGCGGGGAGGTCGAGAAGATGGGGAAGGCCGGAGAGTCGGTCGGTGCTTCCGGTTTGTATGAAGCCGGGCTCCACGACATAAGGCCCGTAATAGAGTTGCGGGGGACCGATGATTCCTCTTTTGAGGCTCCCAATTAGGACAAGGAAGTGTCCCTCTTGGCCACCCCGTGCAAATGCTACTCGCACACAACGCGGGTAGTCTCTATCTGACGCGTCGCCGTGCAGATCGCAGGTACCATCACTTTGCCACCGCAGAGTCTCTATGTGTGGCGGGCCATTTTGGAGCCAGTCCTCTAGACCCTGCGATGGAAGTGAACGATCGAGTATCTTGACGTCCAGTGCTTTGGTGTAAGCCACCGCTTCCTTCTCGGTAACGAGTATCTGCGCAATGGAGGATGAAGCGACCAGAAGCAAAAGAACGGGCAGGAAACTTGCTTTCAAGTTTTCACCTAAGCACACGACAACAACCATTTTAGACACCGCCAGCCGGATTCATGCTCCCTAGCGAGGGTGACAAATCGCGTTGCGCTCAAGACCCGATCATGTCAGACAGGGAACCCGTCTCTTCGCGCGGCCGGCGTCGCCCAACGGCAAATAGGCCGTTGTCCGGAACGTCGAGCCTCGCTAAGGCCTGTCCCACTTTGACTTAAAGCAAGTCACAACTCAGTGCCGCTTTGCTCCTCGTTCCGGTATGACTTGCCGCTGAGGAGGCGCTTGTGTTGGCGTCTGCTGCAAAACGCCGGCACCTTGCGTTGCCGACGCTATGTTGGGCACGCTGGCAAACCACGTACCCAAGAAGAATCCCAGCGCTAATGCAGCACTCGCAATGACTGGCAGCCAAACGGCCCAAACTTGTTTTTCCAGCTTTACAAAGAAGTCGTCCATCTGTTGTGCGCGCGCTGCCATGTTTCGCAGGAGTGAGTCGTTGGTACTCTTGGTTCTCGCAACTAACCCGATGTCAGGATGCGCCACTTCGCGGAGCACGTTTAGCAATTGCTTCTGAACGGAAGCCAATTCAGCGCAGGATTGAGAAAGAGCTGAGCACGTAGCCGGTAGACCTGATCGCTGAAAGGACTGCCGCAGACTTTCGCCCAACAGCTTTGCAATCCGGGGTGGGTCCAAGCCCGTTTCCAGTTCCTTAGGCAGTTGAGTGAGCCGCGATTCAAGGCGCGTTGCGTACTGTTCCATTCGCTTTTCGACTGCAGTGGCTTGTGAAGCAGAACTCTCCAGAACCGACCGAAGCAACTTGCGCTCTGCAGCGATGGCCGCGGGCGTTTCTCGCGTGAGGAGCGCAAGAACGCCCATTGCTTCGAGTATCCTGAGCATCTCATCGTTCGGGCTGAGCGTACGCGTGTGGGCGATGACTCTGTAGTACTCTGTCAGACGTTCCTCGGGCACTAAGCCTGCCAATTCATCGAAGAGCGTTGAGGTTTCTGCCTGCGTTTCGGCAGTCGCCATGATTTCCTGATCACTCATGGCAAGAACATCTCCTTTGCCCGGTCGAATTCGGAGAAGAGACGCCGGCGGTAGCTTTCCGCGCGCATTACGATCGATGCACGCTTTAGTTCGTCCACCGAATTCTGCCGCGTGGCTACCTGCCCCAGTCGTACTCCGTGCTGCCGCGCGGGATTCTCCAATTCGGCGAGGCGAAATTCCATCCGAACGACATTTGGTGACAGAGACTCCCGAAACCGAATCGCCTGTTCGGCCGAATCCCAATAGCTGAAGTTGACTGCGGGCTTGTCGCATTCTGGACGACGACGTACTGGACACGATCTTGCAGGCGGTTTGCCCAGGCAAGCAGGCTCTCGACGCTGGCCGGGTCTGGCGTGATGACGCCTACTGCAGTGAACCGCGCGCCGGTGGCAGAAACGTCTTCATACATGGTGTCGAACCAATCGCTTGCCACCTGCCCAGAACCCGCCCCCATATCAGCAAGGATGATCGAAGCGCCCGATTCGAGATGATCGATGAAAGTATCGAGGCCTGCGGGCGTGTGAATGTTCACCTTCGTGACGGATCCATTGAAGAAGTGCTTCAACGATCCGCGAGCTTTGTTCTCCGTATCGAGGTCGAGCAGCGTAAACGGAATCTCGTGCGCTTCGAACCACTCTGCCAAGGCGACCATCAGTCCGGTCTTGCCGACTCCACCCTTACCGCCCATTGTGAAAACGATGCGTTTGTTTCTGTTTTCAGTCTTCATTGCGATCCTCCTTGGTTGATAAGCTTCAACGGTTCGCTTTCTTCGAAGTGAAAGTGCTTGTGTTTAGCCTTCTGCTCAATTGGCTTTGCCTTCAGCGCAGCAATTCGCAAAGCAACATCGCCGGAGTTTACCGAGATCGGCTTCGACTCTGATTCAAGCGCCGGGAGTTCGTACTGGACTTGCTTTCGGTGTTTGGCGCGAACCTTGACGAAGGAATGAATTGTGCTGATCGCCACGTCAAGGCCAACTCGTTCGTGAAGGATGCGGACGATGTCGCGATACGTGCAACCCTTGCGCCGCAGTTGGCGGATCAACTCGCGGTGAGTTTCGAGTTTGGAGCGAGGAGGTTTCTGCGGGATCGTTTCCAGCAGGGAATGAAGGGTCGGGTCCATGATTTTCAGGCTCCTTAGCACCTGGCATCACAGTCCGTTAACAGTCCGATAACCCGTCTTCACCGTCCGATAAGTGCCCTAGAGCGCTATCCGTACCGTTTAATTTCAATCAGTTACGAACTCTAGGACGACTTTCACGGCGGTAACACGGGTTCAAATCCCGTCGGGGACGCCAAGCCTAATCAATGAGTTGCCGGGATTTCACCAGAAACTCGCGGTACAACGACGATACAACTTGGTTTTGGCCTGATCATGCCGACCACTTTGCTGTGCGCCGCACGCAGCTTAGAATTTCAGCGTTCCCCCATACAGTGTTCACGCGGAGAGGTAACAAGTAAATGCCACGAGGGAAGACGAACGGCGGCAAGCCGCCGTGCTTCTCTTTGGCCGCCTTGATTGAGTATGTGAAAGCACTCTATAGTTTTTCCACAGTGGCAAACGCTTCACTTATGAGCGAATTCAAGTCTTTGCGCCCGGAAGACCGTATCCAGTGGGTCGCAGCAACGGCGAGAGTCGAAGCGATAAATGAAGCCGCCACATCGCACTGAAGTTTGCTCTTCAGTACCTTATTTTTGTTTAGGATTTTAGACAACATTTGCCCCATTCTCAACGTGTCTGCGTACTGAGCTGATTGGAGAGCGGGCGCCTTCAGTATCAGGCGACCTCGCCTCAAAACACGCCGCTTATCTTTGTCGTGAACTTCGCTCAGTCCGGCACTGAGCGTCGTGAGCATAGCCTGAAGCGTTCGCATCTCCCTGACCACCTTGTCGAAGGAGCTAAGAATCTCTGCATCATACTCGTCCCAAAGAACGATTCGCTCCTTAGTCCCGAAGTGTCGGTATACGGTCGCTACCCCAACCGCCGCTTCCTCGGCAATCTCTTCAATTGAAACGGAATCATATCCGCGCTTCTCGAAGAGGCCCAAAGCCACATCTTGAACCCGGAGCTTCGTCTCCAATCGATTTCGTTCTCTTAACATAATTCACCACTTGGCATCATTGACATATGATAGCAACTATCAGTATGATAGAGACTATCACTCCTTGAGAAACGAGGCTCACGATCTTGATTCCGCCGTTTCAGTCAAAACAGTCCGTGTTGATTGATGCCCCCTTGGAGCTGGTTTGGGAATTTGGCATGGATCTGACAAAGATCCCGAGCTTTCATCCACGTGTTTTCAAGGTTGATCTCCTTTCGGGGAAAAACCGCAGAGATGTGGGAGTTGCTTATCAGTGCCACCTGGTCGGGGGCAAACACTTGTGTACAGAGAAGGACGTAGAACTCGTCCCAATGGAAAAGATCGTCACCATCTTACCTGAGGATACCCTCGGAATCAGCAAACTCTTGCCTGATTATCGGGTTGAAACCACGTTCAGGAAGGTCAATAAGTACGTCACGGAGGTAACTATAAGCCACTACTATTCAACGTCGAGCCTGAAGGCGCGGCTTTTTAATCTGATTGGGAAAAGAAAAATTGCCAGAGAGACTGATGCGACTCTCAGCTCGATCAAGGCACAGATAGAGCGTGGAGTCTCGCCGCTCCGGCTCGAAGTACCTTCGATGCTCGCCCACCGTCTCGCCCAGTTCGGCATTTGCGTGCAGTTCCTTGCGCTTGTCCGCACGCTCGCCGAGTTCTTTCGACTTGAGCACGTCGAAGGTCTGACGCTGCAGGTCGCGACCGTCGCCCCATACGTTGGTGCGGGATTGTTGGCGGCATTACTGACCTGGACCGGAGTGCTCTGCTACTTCTGTGGTCGCGATCGCGTTGCAATCGGCGTCGCGGGTATGACAATTCTCGCGCTCCTTGCGGTGAAAATCGAGATGATCGCGCCATGAGCGCCGATACGATCGCGCTGCACACCCCGTTAACATCATTCAGGATTTTCTAAACGAGCCGGGATTCATCAGCATTGTGACTGGGGTAGCGCGGGAGTGACGCTTGTCCAATGCGCGATCAAGAGCTTCCTGATCTTCCCAGGCGTGGACCGTAAAGGCGCGATCTCCCGCCAAGCACGATTTTCGTACCGGGGATCTTTCGCCGGGAGTGTGGACGAGCGTTTGGAAGGCCGATCACATCAACCGTCTCTGCCTCGCTGTGCGATCTGTGCGCAGCCCAACGCCGCGACTGACAATCCTGGCCTCTGCGCGAATTGCGGCGCGATCTTACCGGAGAGACCGCCTTACTGGTAACTCGGGGTCGAATAGAGTTGGGGCACAACGGACGGCTGGCGTCAGGAATGCGAGGGCATTTCTGCCAACATGAAGGAGAGAAATGATATGAGAATTGGCATCGTCGGAGTCGGCAACATTGGGAGCGGTCTAGGAAGCCTGTTTGCGAAGAACGGGCATCAGGTGATGTTTAGCTATTCGCACGATCCGCAAAAAATTCAACGAGTCGTTAACGAAGCCGGCCCCAATGCCCGGTCGGGTACGCCTGAAGAAGCTGCGCGCTTTGGAGACGTCATAGTGCTGGCCGTTGGGTGGGGAGCCGTGAAAGAAGCCTTGCAAGCTGCCGACTCACTCGACGGTAAGACACTCGTCAGCTGCGTTAACCCTCTGACACCCGACTTTTCGGGCCTGGAGGTCGGGACGACAACGTCCGCAGCAGAAGAAATCGCCAAACTGGTTCCGCGCGCTCACGTGGTTGAAGCGTTTCTCAACGTCTTTGCCGGAATCCTGCATTCCGGCTCAATGCTGTTTGGAACCGATGTGCCTTCGGTGTTCTATTGCGGTGACGATGCGGCATCCAAGACTGCCGTTGCGAAACTCATCACAGACATCGGCCTCGAACCAATTGATTCGGGCCCATTAAGGAATGCCCGGTTTGTCGAGCCGACCGCAATGCTCATTCTGCAACTTGGCGCGTTTCTTGGCATGGCCAAGGAGTGGACACCCGGCGAGTTCACAGATCTTTCAGTGAAACTACTAAGGCGCTGACTGAACAGGAGGCGCCCAACCGGCCGCATTCGTCCCATCGACGCGGCCGCACCGCAGAAGGAGGAATTTGATGGAACAAGCATATTGGTTAGATATTCCCCGCACTCTCGAAGAGGTTTGTCATCCGCAAAGTATGGCTTTGCTTGTTTACGACATGCAGGCCGGCATCGTTGCGCAGTCCTTGAACGCCAAACAGGTCACCGCGAGTGTTGTCAGCGTGGTCACGGCAGCGCGGCAGGGTGGCTACCGCATCTTCTTCAGCCGTCATCTGTCTCTGCCAAACCAAGCTGCCGGCGTCTCCCAGCTCCGCACCGCAATGGCATGGCAACGCAAGGACAAGGCTGAAGACACAAAGCCGAGCTTTCCTCGCAACTCGACGCAGGCGCAAATCATTCCCGAAGTTGCGCCGCTGGAAAGCGAAGTCATCTTTGAGAAATTGGGCATGTCGTTCTTTGTTGGCACACCACTTGAAATGTCGTTGCGCGATTGCTGCATAAGCGCCATTGCCATCGTAGGTGTAGTCCTGGAGGTTGGCATCGAGCCAACGATACGTCATGCGGCAGACCTGGGCTTTCTGCCGGTGCTTATTGCCGATGCTTGCGGCTCCGTCAATGAGCAGGCAAGAAAGCGCTCGCTGGACGCGTTGTCATTCAGCGGCAGCATCGTGACGGACTCCGCAACCATCTGTGACGTTTTGGCGCGAGGTGGGAAATGACCCGGAGGCTCTATGTCGACTCCAAGATTGAGGCTCGCGATGACCGTCGACGATCTATTCATGTGGCCCGGGTTACCGTTCCCCGAGGGCTCATCGCCGCAGGCGGTCAGCAGACAGCTCATCGACGCCTTTACCAACAACGGCGTCAAGCAGGTTTACGCCTTCTCGTGCACGCGACCGGTCGAGGGGACCGCGACAGTGCAAGAAGTACTCGACGCGTGGTGCAGCGCCGGCCCTCACGTGGGGAATCACACGCACTACCATTGCGCGCTCAACTTGTGCTCCGTCGAGAATTATGAGCGCTACATGGACCGCTCCGAGGTGATCCTTCGCCCCTGGATCGAGCATTCGCCGACGAGGTACTTCCGATTCGCCTTCGATATGTGGGGTGAGCGGAGCGAGAAGACGGACCGCGTCATGCTCAAGCTGGCCCGAAGCGGTTTCAACTACGCGCCCATCAGCATGTGGTTCTCGGACACCTTTTTCATGCTTCCGCACTTCCGGACATTGGCGCAGAAGGACACGCGTGGTCGACGAGGTCCAGGCGCTCTTCATCGACAAGTGGATGGCGCATTTGAAGAGCCAGGCAGACGGCGCTCGCGCAGCGATGGGACGCGAGGTGACCCACATCGCGCTGATTCACGGTTCCCCGCTCGCCGGAGCGACAAATGGACCGCATTTGCCACGAATGGTGGCAGCCGGCGTCGAGTTCATTCCTCTCGAGGAGGCGATGCGCGACCCATTCAACGCTGTCGTCCCTCCATTGACCGAGCGGCGATTTCGCAACTTCACGCAGAAGTGGTGCGAGGTCACGGACACACCAATGGATGACATGCCGCCGCGCATGCTGTCGGAACTCGGGTCGGTCCTGCCGATCCCTGGCATGGATGCAGCGGCTATTTTCGAAAAGCGCTTCTTGGAGCTTGGAGGCGGTGTCGGCGGCAAGCCCGTAGTCTCCGACTTTTTGGAGTGAGCGCTAACGCTGCAACCATCTGTGATGTTTTGGTTCGAGGTGGACAATGACCGAATTACCTGAAAGGCAGCCGGAACTTCAGCCGGAAATCAAAGTCTCGCTCAATGGCCCCTATCTGGTCGCGAACATCGCGGACTTCAGAAACTGGCTGGGTGAAGAGCTTCCTCTGCAATCGCGGATGGCGCTGTGCCGTTGTGGCCAATCTTCCAACAAGCCGTACTGCGATGGCACCCATGCAAGTACGAATTTCTCTGGAGCCAAGGATCCGAAGAGAGTACCGGACAAGCGTGACGCCTACGAAGGACAGCAGATCGAGATCCTCGACAATCGCGGCACCTGCGCTCACTCGGGATTCTGCACCGACCGGCTGGCTTCGGTATTCCATGTCGGGCAAGAGCCGTTCATCACACCGAGCGGTGGAAGGCTGGACGAAATCGTTCAGGCGGTCCGGGTGTGTCCTTCGGGAGCCCTGAGTTACGCGATCGATGGTGTAGAAGCCCGCAACCAGGTCGATCAGCCTCGGCGGGCTTCGATCGAGGTTTCGAAAGATGGTCCATACCGGGTGACGGGCAGCGTCCGGCTAGTCGACGAGCTTGGAAACGACGTGTCCGGTGCCGAAGGCTCGTCACGGGAGCATTTCAGCATGTGCCGGTGCGGGCACTCTCAAAACAAGCCGTTTTGCAGTGGAATGCATTGGAGTGTGAAGTTCACAGATCCCGTACCGGCTCCGGATCACGAACCCACGCTCTTCGAGTGGGCGGGCGGATTTCCCGCTCTGCTGCGCATGACGCGAGTCTTCTACAGCAAGTACGTTCCGCAGGACCCGCTGGTCGGCCCACTCTTTGCGAACATGTCGCCGGATCATCCTGAACGCGTCGCCGCGTGGCTAAGCGAGGTGTTCGGCGGACCGAAATTCTACTCCGAGCGTTACGGTGGCTACTCGCGTATGATCTCGCAGCACGTCGGCAAATGCATCACTGAGAAGCAGCGAGCGCGTTGGGTAAAGATGCTGTGCCAGAGCGCCGACGACGCCATGCTTCCGCACGACCCGGAGTTTCGCGCGGCGTTCGTTGCGTACCTTGAATGGGGTTCGCGCATCGGCAAGGAAAACTCTCAGCAGCACGCGATGCCGCCGCCCAATATGCCCGTTCCGCGCTGGTGGTGGGTCTGCAACGCGAAGCCTGGTTCCAGAGTCTCGGCATTGGCTCCGCCAGAGGAGGTCCAACAGGCCATTTCAATCCCAGGTCCAGACGAGCCCTTAAATTTCGCCCTGCACATCAAGCCGCTATTTCGGAAGATGGATCGGGAGTCAATGAGCTTCGTGTTCGATCTGTGGTCTTACAGCGATGTGCGCAGCCACGCAACCGAAATACTCCGGCGGCTCGATAACGGGACAATGCCTTGCGATGGGGTCTGGCCAAAAGAGAGGATCGATGTCCTGCGCCGATGGATTGACTCTGGGATGGATGAGTGATTAAGAGAGCGCGGGCCATTCCGCATTCGCCACTTTGGCTTCCTCGCCAATCGTCGGCGCGCCACTCCCCTCCCGCTCTGCTTCCAAGGGACCATAATCAACTGCCTCTTAAGGCGAAGCGCGCGCCATCATCACCCTCTAGACATCGAGTCGGGCTCTCGGTGCTATGCTGTGGTATCGGTCGTGGGGGCAATCGGGTGAGCGTCAACAACGAGAATCAAGAGCTGTCGGAATTTGACGTTTACTCTCTCCTGCACTCTCCGACCGTTACCATACGGGACACGTACTGCCGAGGAACTTGTCGACACCAGAGCCCAGAAGAGTGCACCGTTACCACCCAACTTGTGTTTCCTTATCGCGGCGTCTACGTCCGGCATGTCGGACAGAACCAGGCCGTCGCTGAAGCGAACCAAGTACTCTTCTTTAATGCGATGGAAGGTTACCGGGTCAGCCATCCTGTGTCCGGTGGCGATGCTAGCCTAACGTTGGTGATCGAAGAGTCACAACTGCATGAGCTCGCGCCGCCCTCTCTCCTTCAGGATGGACCGAGAGTGGCATTTCGTCAGCCGCGTCTCAGAGTTGACGCTCGGACTCAAGCGCTGGTGGCGCTGCTCCGCCACAGCCTGCGCGAGAAAACTGCCGAACCTCTGGAGGCGGAAACCTTGGCGTTGACGCTCGTGCAGCGGTCCCTCGGACCACGTACCACGCGCGCCGCAGGCGCTACCTATGCTCGGCAGCGTCTCGTGGATCGTGTAAAGCTCGTGCTGGCGAGTGATCTGGCGCGGCGTTGGACTTTGGCTGACATTGCCGCTGAAGTTCGCGGGTCCCCTGTGTATCTCACACAGGTCTTTCAGCAAGTAGAAGGCCTTCCCTTATACCGCTATCAATTGCAACTGCGGCTTGCTCGCGCCCTCGATCTCCTTGGTGAGTACGAGAGCCTCACGTCATTAGGCCTCGATCTAGGATTCTCGAGTCACAGTCATTTCACTGCAGCATTTCGACAGATCTACGGTCGCTCGCCATCCGAGTTCAAGCAGTCGGCATTCCGCCGCTGATCGACCCTCCGTTCAACCTCCAGCAAACAGCTAAAGATTCTGACAGCGTATTTGCTGTTCGGTATGGCCTACTTTCCTAGAGCGGTTGCGAGGAAGGAGGGAGTCCTGTCGAAGGATATACGCGATTCAGAACGATCATCGACTGAATTGGCTCGAGTTGTTGCTGTCTATGGAGCATCGGGCCACACGGGGCGTTTTGTAGTCTCCGAGCTACGGCGACGAGGGTGGAAGATCGTTGCGGTTGGTCGAGATTCAAAGAAACTGCAATCCCTTGCTGAGGCCAGCCCAGACCTGGTGACTCGGGTTGCCTCGATTGACGATCCGAAATTACTGGATGAAGCATTTGCGGGAGCCGTGGCGGTCATCAACTGCGCGGGGCCGTTCTTGGATACCGCTGCGCCACTGATCAGCGCTGCTCTTCGGGCGCGTATCCATTATCTGGATCTCACTGCGGAACAAGCAGCCACACTGGCCGCTTTCGAGCAGTTCTCCGCAGCTGCACGAGACGCCGGCGTCCTTGTCCTGCCCTCAATGGCGTTTTACGGAGGTCTGGCAGATCTGCTGTCGACAGCAACCATGGATGACTGGAGTCACGCCGACGAAATTCGTATTGCTGTGGGACTGGATAGTTGGAAACCAACTCGAGGGACACGGCGGACAGGCGAAAGGAACACGTATCGGCGGTTTGTATTTTCCAATGGCAAGCTGGAATTCCTGGCTGATCCTGCGCCCAAAACGAGATGGAATTTCCCGACGCCTTTCGGTACCCAAGAAGTCGTCGAACTCCCCTTGGCGGAAACCATCGTCATCTCGCGACACCTCAGGGTGCTGGAGGTTCGGGCGTACATGAACCTTACGCCACTCGAGGAATTGCACGATCCCAAGACACCCGAGCCATCCGCCGTTGACGAGAGCGGGCGCTCAGCGCAGAAGTTTGTGATGGATGTGATCGTCCGCCGTGGCGAGGTGTCTCGCCGCACAACCGCACGAGGGCAGGATATCTACGCCATCACCGCGCCGTTAGCGGTGGAGGCGCTCGAACGAATCTTCTCAAGTCGCAAGAAGGTATCTGGAACTGTCGCTCCGGGCGAAATCTTCGACGCGAGAGATTTCTTGAAGGCACTGACTCCAAACCATCTCGAAGTCGATTTCTTGTGATTCACGTCGCTGGCGGCGGAACCCACCACAATAGCTAAAGATTCTGATAGCGGGCTCCTTGATTGTCATGACCTACTGATCTCACCCGGACCTCGGGTAGCAGAGGAGAAAGGTATGGCTGAGAAAACTTGCGCGGCTTGTGACTGCAAGCTGGAGGGAGATCCCATCAAGGTGACGATCGGAGGCAAGACGGTTGAGGTGTGCTGCGACGACTGCGCGCAGAGGCTGAAGGAAGCCGATGCCTCCACCAGAGGGAGGAGACGTTGAGCTTTGCAACAAGAGATGCGGTAGTCATGATTCGTGAGTGTCAGAGGGTTGCGCGTGATTGTGCGTTAGGAATCGTTGTTGTCGCAACGATGATTCTCGGGGTTTGTCGGGTGTTCGAGAGGACAGCCCAGGCGGAGACATGGATGGTTCGACATAGCGTAGATACCCTCTCAGGAAGAATTAGTTATCTGGAGCAGGGCAAAGGGCCGGTGGCGTTGTTCGTGCACGGCGTTTTGCTGAACGGATATCTGTGGCGGCACCAACTCGCGGACTTGTCAGATGTCCGGCGGTGCATTGCAGTGGACCTTCTGGCCCACGGTGACACGGAAATCGCTCCGAATCAAGACGTTTCGGTGACGACCAACGCGAAGATGCTCAAGGAATTTCTCGAAGCTCTCAAGATCGATCGAGTTGATCTCGTGGGCAACGACAGCGGTGGCGGCATCGCGCAGATCTTTGCTGCCTTGTATCCCGAGCGCGTTCGCAGTCTGACCTTGACCGACGGCGACACGCACGACAACTGGCCGCCCGAGGCCTTCAAACCATTTCTGGCAATGGCGGCCGCGGGAGGACTGCCGGGAACACTGAAGGCCATGATCGCGGACAAGAATGTGTATCGGTCACCGCAAGCTCTAGGGCCAGCATACGCGCATCCGGAACTGGTCAGTGACGACACCATCGAACACTATCTCTGTCCATTGGTGAGAAACGAGCAGCGCACGCGAG
>Ga0210390_10003771_pt1 | contig 12945 bp, 15 predicted proteins | sample IncBWH11OmetaG_FD_161050 | JGI IMG/M metagenome (GOLD analysis project Ga0210390, IMG submission 161050) | Forest soil microbial communities from Barre Woods Harvard Forest LTER site, Petersham, Massachusetts, United States - Inc-BW-H-11-O ...
TGCGCCAAATCATAGGCTGCCATCGTTGCCAATGCTGATCCGAGCGAATGGCCGCAGACGACCGCTGTATTGGTCCCAATCAGGGCTTGCAGGGAAGCCACCAGAGGCGCATCCGTGCCGCCCGGTGTCCGATAGAGCAATGTTTCGGCGATGCCCGTAAAGCCGGCCTCCGTGAGTCCTGGGTAGCGACTTTTGATGGGAAATCCCTCCGCATCGATCATCCATTCGACGATCGAGGCTGTTCCCCGAAGCACGATCGCGAATCGGCCGGGGCTCACTTTCGACTCGAGCACGAGCCCATAGAACACCCGCCGTTCTCCGAGCGCCCACTTACCGAGCGCGCGGAAAATCGCGTCCAAGCCAGTGATGTAGCCGCGCAGGTTCCAGTTGAGCGAAATCCGCGGATCGATTACGGGCTCGACAGCCGCCGATCCCTGCGCGTCGTACATCTGTTCTGCAGCCAGAACCAGGACGGCCAGTTGCGCATCGTCTTTGAGATTCATGCGGGTTTTGTGGCAGTTGCTCCGATGCTCTGCAATTTCGTGATCCAGCCTGCATAGACTGAATTGAGCGAGCTCGTCACAACGCCCCCTTCAGCCTGCGCCAACGTCGGCAACTGGCTCATCACAGTGCCGGCGAGGATCAATTTGGCGCCGGGGTATTTCACCGGCCACTGAAGCGGGTCATTGCCCATGGCGGCATCGAACTGCTGCAGAGCTTGCAGAACAGCGATGAGAGAAGGCGCGGCAGCGGCTTCGATTTCGGCGATAATGGGATTGGTCATGGAGTCGATACCTTCGCCGGTTCTACCGGCTTCTGAGGGTTTGAGGGAACAGGATCGGATTCTTTCATGGGCTCATCAGTGCTACTGCGCTGCCTCATGAACCAATACGAAAGAACCATGGTCGCGCCACCTTCGAGAAAGTGCGTGACATCAACTTTGAGAACACCCAACCCTGACAGAATCAGGACGGTGAAGAATCCGGCGAGAAAGAAATAGGACAGGCCAACCTGTGCATTGGCGACGGTTCGATGGAACATCTGAGGGGATTTCATGTCACTCCATCAAGGAAAAGGGCGCGCTCAAGATTACGGCGTTTGGTGAGTCCTGCATTAACTACGCCGTTCACATGATTCCACGCAAGAAAATCATTTGCGGCCGCAATCGGATTGCTATGCAGGGTGGCGAGAAGTGTCGAGCGCTCGAAAGCCCCCACGCCGATGTTATATGTCAAACTAACCAATGCATCGTACTGATGCTGCGTGAGATTCGGAATGCCGGTCACTGCGCGTTCAGCCGTCGCCACATCCTGGAGTTTCCAAGCATCTGCTTGCGCGAGCGTGTAGGTCTCACCGATTTTTACATCGGGACCCGTATGACCGTAGCCAGCCGTTGCGACCCCACCACTATCGGGGTAGCCAATAAGGCGCAATTCTTCGAAGGACTCGATAATCGCAAGACCCAATGGACTGAGTTTCATTCATCTTTCCTTTGCATCACGTTTATGAGAATCTCCAATCCATGGACCTGATTGTTGAGTCGATGAACATCGCCACGAAGCCCGGTATCATGGGTCCCGATGTCGACTTTCATGCGTTCAACATCGGATTCGAGCCGCGCAAAACGCCATACGGTGACAACCATGCTTCCGAGGAGTGATCCCACGAGCGCGAGAGCAGGCGTCAGCCAAAGTGGCATGATTTAAACGAGATTGCACAACGCCCAATGAAATGCGCGCCCAACAATTTCGCCATCTTGCGCCGACCATGTCGATGGATCTTTGGCCAAAATCGGATCCAGAGACCCTGTCATCGTCGCAGGTAACTGCCCATGCACAATCGGATTGGACAACGCCTGCACGGCCGAATCACGGACAATTATCACACCTCCGCCGCCACCCATTCTCATTTCTCCTTCGGTTTCATACGTTCAAAATTTCCAGTCGGCCCATTGCGGTCATCGGTGGGGATCTTCCAGCCGTTGAGCATGGCATAAGCTTCGAAATCCATATAGCGTCGCTCCAGCAATTTTTGATAGGTCTGAGCATCGCGAAAATCCCTATCCATCTGCGCCTGTTTCGACAGATTCAATCCCATCACAAGTCCGCACGCTCCGATGATCGCCGCGAGAACACACACGACAATCAATGTCGCAGGACCGAGATTCGTATTGACGTTAATATTATTCGCCGACCCTCCCCGATCCGGCGCCTGTGTCACCGCATGCGGCGAGGACATCGGGCTACTCATTGGCGCCTCGGTGCACGGGTGCATTCTGACACTTGAGATTGAGGACGGCGATCTGCAGTCGGATATCATCAATGGAGGATTGCTGAGCCCAGATGATTCCGCCAGCCGCCAGCACCACCGCCAGAAAGACCACATCCTTGAGCCGATTGAAGCCACCGTTGCCGCCGTGATTCTCAATAATGCGTTCCACAATGCGACCATTGGATGGGTCCGATGAAGAGTTGGAATTCGGCGTCTGACTTTTCATTGTCTAGTTCGGCACATCCACGGTGGCTTGATAGGTCTGGATCCAATTCGTGCCATCAAAGCGAAAATCGATCGTCCGACTGTTGGCGGTTGCCGGACTCGTCCACGTTGAGAGTTTGAATACCGGGTTCCAGGTGACCGTTCCTAAGGCCGAGCCCGCGGTATTACGGATCGTGATCCTGATTTCCTTGCCATCCATGGGGGAAGTCGGGGCATTGATCGTGAACGCCGTCGTATTGTTCGCCGTGATCTCGAACCAATCGGAAATCGCGGCCGAAAAGGTGATCGAGGCGCTATAGGGCACAACCACGCGCCCGATTGAGGTGATCTGCGTCGCAGCCGGATTCTGGATCGCGATCGGTGGCGTCCCGACAAAAGTTGGATCAACCATGACGGCTTGTCCCGAGCCGCTGTTATCGATGTAGTAATTCGCGGCCGATGAACTGTTATTCTGTCCGACGATACAATCGGAGAATCGTGCGAGACCACTGGTCGCTAACGCCAGATTGCGAAATGCAGTGCCTCCAGCGGCTAAACCCGCATTCATAAAACGGCAGTGATCGACAAGAAAATCAAATGCCACCGCTGTGGTCGAGATGATCAGATTTTCCTGTCCATCCGACCAATCGCAGAACTGCACCGTCACAAGGCCCGAGGGGGTTCCGATATTGGTCTGAAAGGCCGCAGTCGTCGTATTGATAATGTCAACATGATCGAAGGTCAATCGATTCGGCGCACTCTGCGTGATCAGGATGCCGATATCGCAACCATCCAAGATCGAATCCGAGACGGTGCCCGAGCATCCCTGGAAAGTCAGCTGGGTCGCCGTCACCCCTACTCCGAGTGTGGAGCTTGTCAGCACATTCAGATTCGATATTTCCAGATCATTGACGATAACAAAGGTACCAATACCAATACCATTGGCGAGGACCGCTCCGGGAGCGGCCTGCAAGGTCACATCATCGATACGGATACTCCAGGCGCTGTCAAACGCGAACAGCAGTCCGCGATTGTGTGTATAGACATGCAATCCCCGTACGCTGATGATGTTGGCATTCAGAGTTTGCGTGCAGCTGATGAAATAATCGAAAGAGTCAGATAGGGAGTTGGTCTCAAAATGCAGATCACTGCTGGTGCTGCACAGGCTGAAACAACCTTTCTGAAACTCGAAGGTATTCTCAGTGACGAAATAGTTAATCAATCCACCGACAAAGAAGGGCTGTACGCCGCCCGCGTCAAACCAGCATTGATTGATGGAGCCGGAGAAAATGACGTTGCACGCCGCTGCTGTATAACCGGCGGCATTGGTTCCGCACAGATTCCAGAAACTCGCATTCGGCGGCGGCTGATTGATGTTGGACGCTGAATTGATGCAGATGTAGTAATTGCCCGATGAGGATACGATCGCGCCTTCCGCGTAATCAATCGTGGAATCCCACGGGTGCGGCTGTACGGCATGCAACCCGAATCCCGCCCAGGCAGTCTGCAAAGATGGGGCACCACCGGTCGTCAACCGGATGCGATACATCGAGAATTTCTCGTTCTGCGCCTGATTGATGATCATCGCATTGATGCCCACGCCATCCGCGATGTTATTCGCCATCGGTTGGATCGAGGCATTCGTGCGGCTTTCCCCGACGAATCGGATATTGGCAATCGCGGTCGATACGATGTAGATCGGCGTCAAGACATAATGCGGGCCGGTGGGAAAGAAAACATCTCCCGTCGTGCCTTTGATCGCATTGATGATGGCTGGCGCGCAATCCAATGTCGGTACGGCACTGAAGGATTGCGTCTGATTGATTTGGCCGATCGTGTAAAAACGAAAGACGTTTCCTGGCTTGAAAACTTTGTTGATTGGCGTCACGCCATTGGAAATCTCAGTCGGGGTGCGCTCATAGTAGAGAATGTTTCCGGTGAACGGATCGAAGGCTGGCGCTTCGTTCGGACCTAGATATAGTTGCGCCCATGAATTCGTGGGGCTTCCCAGCGTGTAGGTATTGGTCGGATTCGGGATCAGATCGAAATTGAAGCCGCCCGCGCCGAAACCGCCGGGAATGTTGTCGACCGGATAACCGGGAATGGTGTTGCCGAAAAAGTCGGTCAGAACGAATTTGTAGGTGAGCGTTGGATCGAGCCAGAGAGGAGTTTCTCCCCGAAACCCCAAAATCACAGGATTTGGCAACGGCGTGGATTGAGTCGAATCCGTGTAAGCCGCTTGTTTGATCGTCGTGCCAGCCGCGAATGTGGTCAGTTTTCCGTAGGCAAGCGGAGTGCCATCATTGGCCCACGCTTTGAAAATTGGAGTCGGAGAAAGTTGGGCCGTCATTTCTTTCTACGAATATTGGAACACGATATAACCGACGCCACCGGCGGTTCCCGGCAGGAAAATGCCATCTCCCCGTCCGCCATTCGCGCCACCGTAATTGATACCTGACAGGCCGGCGCCTCCCGCACCACCTGTTCCGCCGCCGGTATTCGGCAAGCCGCTGTTGCCCGGATTACCGGGAATATTGATCGTCCCGCCGCTTGCCACGCCGCCCGCGCCACCAGGTCCAGGATTGTTGACGGTCGTGGCACCGCCGCCCGCTACGCCACCCCCGGCCGTCAATGTGGAAATACTGAACGTACCCGAGCTCACGGAACTGTTGCCGCCATTGAAGTCAAAAGCTCCGGCCGCGCCGACCGTGTATTGCATGGTATTGCCGCCTTGGCCCGCGACAGAGACCGTGGTTCGGAAATAGGCGCCCGAGCCACCGCCACCACCGCCGCCGGTCGTGCCGGAACCGCCTGTGAACTTCGTACCGCCGCCGGCCGATGCGCCGCCGCCTTCGATCAGGCAATTCGTATAACCCGCAGGAATGGTCTCAAATGCCGTCGTCGCGGTCGTATAGATGCGCGTCAGCGTGCCGGTCTGATTTTTCTGCGCGAGTAGATTCGCGGTCAGATAAGAGCCGGCGCGCAGCGTGGTCGCACTCGCCGTGCTTACGGCCTGTGCCCATTCGATGCCGAAGGTGCCGGCGGTCGTCAGGAGAAGGCTGCCCTTATAGAGCACGCCGTTGCTGTCATCGCTGGTTCCGATCGTCGAATACGTGATGGTGCCGCCGACGAAGGACTCGAGCTTGGGGCCGTACGCGGTCGCATTGACCAGTCCGCTCGCGATGGCGGGAGAAGTGCCGCGTGAGTCCACAGCGGTGCCCATGGACTGAAACTTGAAGCCGGCCCCTGCGCCGACCGAGTCGAAGAGCATGAACAGCTCATACTCGTACTGGCCTGTCAGCAGTGTGAGCTGCAGATCAGGATCGGCTGTCAGGGTCGCGTTGGAGGTGATCGCAGTATCGACTGCCTTGACTGCGGCATTTCCTGCAAGACCCGAGCCGACCCCAGCGTACTGATAGAACAGCACGCGCCAATTGCCACTGCCCATGTACTCCGCGATGAAGGCATCATTGGGACTTGTCGTAATATTGTTGCCACCGGGCAGAATCAGCGCGGCTGAATTCGTAAGCGTGTTGGTGCCGGTGAATCTACCGATGTAAATCGGCGCGACCAATTGAGCGGATGTGCCGAACGAGGTGATTGTCGCGGAACCGATGACGCTGGCGTTGTGGCCACTGACGCTGCCGAGATCGGTAGTAGTGGCTGCTGTGATAGGTTGTTCGGCGCCGAAAGTGCCGACTGTAGAGCCAACACCAGAACCTCCATAGAGTTGCCAAACGCCGTTGAGATAAATCGTGGAAACGAATTGGCCGGCGAGAATCTGGTTGGCGCCGAGCGGTGTCCCGTTGGGATTGAGGATCGGCGCAGGACCGCCGCCGTTTGCGTTGAGCGTGCTCGGACCGGTATTAGAATTGCTTGGGAGCCAGTATATGACGGTACCTGTCGTATTATTTGGAACAGGGGAGCTATACGTCACAATATACGCGTTCGAAACTCCGGTATCGATTCCCCCAAAAATACTAAGTAACGCAGCGTCAACGATCTGATCAACTGGATATCCCGGAAGTTGATTTCCGTTTTGATCAAAGACAGAAAACTTTAGGGCTGTATTGGCTGGAATCCAAATCGAGGCGCTTCCGTAAGCATCTAGCGTCAATGGATTGGCATTCTGCGTAGTGCCAGTCGAATCGGTGTAAGTCGGCGCAGGAGTCGTTGAACCGGCTTCATATGTAAAAACCCGGCCATAGCTTAAAAATTCACCATTTGGCGCAAAGAACTGTTGCCGTGTGAATGGGGCGAGAAACGCCGCGGTCATCGCACTACTCGCTTATTGTTCAATTTGCAATCATTGCGAAATGCGTTATACTGCGCGCACATGAAATAGGGGAGAATCATGGCTTGGATTTTCGCGCTGGGCGTTGCCGTATTGGCCACATATAACCGTGACTTTCGCAAATTAGTCTTATGGGGAATCCCCGTTTGGCTTGTCATCGCGTATTTCACGATCGGGGCCTGACCACATCCGAAAGGCGCGATAGACCTCTATTCCATTGTCTCAGCGCGGCCCTTTCTGCCACTCCGGCACCGGCTCTATTCCCTAAAGTTTCACCGGCTGCGGCTCCTGCTGCCGCGCCTCCTGCAGCTCCCAAGGGGCCTAGGAAGCCCCCGCCGACAGTCGCCCCAATGGCTCCTCCCGCAGTCGCGCCAGCCTTAGTAAGCGCCGTGCTCATGAAGCCTCGCTTGATCGCATTCGCCGCCTGGGCTGCCGCTCCTGGATATCCGCGATCGACCGACAGAATATTTCCGGCCGATCTCAGGTCGCCAATGCTCTGCAGTACGTCCGGTTGATCCTCGAACGCGCTCTGAAGTTTCGCTGAATTGGCCCGAATGACTTTCCTCACGGCACGAGCATTCCATTGGCCAGCCGATTCGGCATCTGCCGCCGTTCCTGCGTCCAACACCTTGTTCGCCAAATGAGCCTTGATCTCATTTTTAGCTGCCTGCGCGAGCGGTTGAAGTTCTTCAGGCATCGTGTCCAGAGTTCGCATGACGTTGTAAAACTGATCCGGTGGCATTCGTGCAATCGTGTCCGGGATCTTATTGAACGGTGTCGTCCTATTAATCGGCGTCTGAGGATCATGCTCCATAATTTTGTTGATGCCAGATGGATTGTTCAGTGTTTGATGCTCCATCTGCGCCATCTGGCGCGCGGGACCGTAGACATCTTCCCCGGCGCCTTGTAACACATCATTATCCAACGCTCCCTTCAATCGTCCGATGATGCCGCTATTCTGCGGAGACCATAGGGTATTCAGGAATTTTCTGAATTGTTCAGACTGTAGAACGGTTAAGCCACCAGTACTTGCAGGCTGAGCTTGATTTGCGGTGTTACCTTGATTTCTTCCCTGATATCGATCCAATTCTGCAGATATACCATTGCGCAAATGCATTTGATTCTGCGCAGTCAATTGATTCTGAAACGATGGATCGTCCAACATTTCTCGCAATGACAAGGGCTGTACCACGGGATGGCCGCCAGAACGCTGATTTGCCGTTTCATAATTCTGACGATGTTGCTCTTCGAACCAGTCCTGAAGCGCATCAAAAGGACGTGCCATCGTTTGACCGCGATCATTTAGCGTATCTTCGTCGGTTCCCAGCGTCCCGCCAGTGCGCTCAACAATGCCCTGGGCATGCCGCTGCAACGCATTTCTTTCCGCATCGAACTGCGCTTTCGCCGCGACGCCAGCAGGCTCATCGAATTTTGACAACTGAAAATCTGTAGCTGCATTTTGCGCGTTTCCTTCCAAAGCGCTATTGCGCGCATTTCCCAATCCTACGCGTTGAAGAATGGCAGCACGTTGCGGTGAAATTTCCGCTGGAATTCCTCCTTCGACTGGAGGCGTGTCGATCTGAACTCCAGGACGGCCAGGAATATCGGCCGGCTCGAATGGAGCGGCCCGTGGTGCGCCTGTTGCTGTGAGGTTCGCGGTCGGCTGAAGCGGCGGAACGGCGCCAGATTGCGGTTGAGGGGTTCTTGGAATATCAGTGGCTGACAAAGGAGTCTGCGGAGCTAGTGGTCTGTTTGGTAGAGGACCTGGGGTCAATGGTGCGGCTTCTCTAGGAATATCGCGCCCGATCTGATCTAACCGTCCCGCGATTCCCGGAATAGAAGCCTCGACTCCTCGGGCAGCGGCAGTGGTAGGCCCTAGACTCAACACATAGGGCGCACCCTCAAGAACCGTCCGTTCAAACGCGCCGGCTAATGGCCCATGATTCTCAGCAACGCGGTCTGAGGCTGCATCGACAGCCTTTCCAATGGCTTTACCGACAGGCGCGGTCACTTCGCCTAAACCTTGGAGGAATTCCTTACCCTCTTCAGTGCGAGGTTGGTAAGTTAGCGCCTGCTCTGTATCCTGCTGTACAGATTTCGCCGCATCGACATCACCACCGGTCGCGGCTAACGTGCCCAAGAAATTAAGGCCACCTCCCAGTTTTCCGAGGTAGCCCGTCACGCCGTGCAATGCGGTTTCGGCTAGTCCTAAACCACCTTCGCCAGTATTAGCATCGCCTCCAACGCTTGCAGCTTTTTTGGATTGGCCCGTATTCTTTTTCGAATCGCCAGAATCAGCCAATGACGATTCGGGGATATCATCAGACGAGGCTTTCGTTATTGCCTGCGATGTGTTTACTTGGGGTGCATCCAGAATCGCGGAATCGGGAATGTCATCCGAACCGTCAGACATTACGGCAAGTCTCCGGTCTCAGATAGAGACTTCAATACCTTCAGACTCTGCTTGGCTTTTTGAATACCGTCCTTGCCGAGCTTCTGCGTTAATGCGTCAATTTCGTCCTGATCTCCGCGCCGATGCGCATCCGCCCAACGCACGGCGTTGACATCGAGGTTACTGCCGAATGCTTGTTTGTATGAATTGACCTTGCTTACATCACTGCCGTTGTTGGTGAGCTTCTGCATTCCATTGTTGTATAGCTTATATGCCGTATTGAGCGCATCGTTAGTTTTAGTGATTTCCGCCAATGCGCCAGGGTTCTTTTCAACGCTACCAGCCGCTGCCGCTGAAGTTTCGGCGCCAAGGTTGGTGTGAGGCAATCCCATCTTTTCAGCCAACGCCGCACTGTTCTGCGCGGTGTAGTGCTCAATGTCCTGATATGCATCGCCAGTTGACCCTGGCAAACGGGATGCTATCGTATTGAGCATCTTCATTCCTGGCCCCGTCGACGCGTGCGGAATCAAATCAATGATCTGCTGATTGCGGAATCGTGTGGATTGCACTCCATTGATAGGATCATTGGCTGCATTGCGCGTATCGGTTACATCCTTGGCTGATGCTGCAATCTGGGTGTTGTACGCATCCTGATCTGCCTTCGGCGCATTGATACCGGGCCGCTGGAGAGGTTGCAGTTTGGTAGGAGGAGCGGCTGCAGCTGACGCACCTCCCGGCGGCGGCGCGACCGCGTCACTTCCCGGCGGTAAAGACAATGCACCCGTTGCCACATCTCGATTGAGAGTGTTGCCGCCGGAACCCGGTACGGCTTGAGGCGGTTTCTTGATAGCGCCCCCAGATGGCGTAAAGCCTCCACCAGCCGCCGCAGGAGCCTGAACGCCCGGTTGTATGGTCGCGCCCTGGTCGATAGTTGTTGGCGTCCCATACGTCTGCTCACGCTGCTGCCCAGCGTGAAGCGCTTGCAACTGCCAATTACTAAGCATTTCAGATAATTTATCCGTTTTTCCGCTAGTGATTAGATTTTGAACAAGCGGACGATAAGTTGCAGCTACTCTTTGTGCGTCAGGACCACCGGTTTCCCCAAATTGATCAATCGCGTCAAGAACCTTACCTGCTCCAGTTGCCTTGGAGTTTTTAACATCGGGATCGTTGGATAAACCGCCCACATTTTCGTAGAACTGCTGTCGAAGTTCGCCATTGAGGCCAGCAAGCTTCGTTTTTGCATCCAACTGGGCATTCTTCATGCCAATGAGTTGTTGAGCAATCTGCGGATATGCATCGCCCGTCGCCTTTAGCGCAGGATTCGTCAGCGCCTGATTCAAATCGAGTGTACCATCGTCATCAACATGCGATCCCACATCGTAATTCTGGAAGAAACTCGCGGCGGCTTGGCGTTGCTGCGTGGTCTGCTGATTCTGCTGCAACAAAGCCTGCGCATTCTGCTGATTGATCGCGCCGGTCTGGAGATTCTGTTGGGCCTGACGTACGCCAAGAATACTGGAAAGCTGTGACATCCCTTTCGTGGGATCGAAGGGCTGAATTTGTGCGGCTACAGGCGCGATTGAATCCGGCATTGCATCTCTCTTTTATCCAATTCCTGGAACCGTATAATCAGTATTGGCCGCTAAATTCGCATATTGATTATTTGCGGCTGCCGCACCAATGACACCGGGATCTGGGGTGAATGTTGAGCCACCGGTACCACCATTCGCATAGAGCCATGGCAAGGAAGCCGAGCTTAATCCACCCGCGAGTGCATTCGCGGAACCGACTGTTCCGCCCGCAAGCGCAGTCCCCACGTTGGTTGCAGATTGCGCCGCCGAACCCGCAAGTGCCGTACCTTGCTGTCCCGTGTTGGCCGCTGCGTTCTGTCCGAGCTGTGCGACGCCAGCGAGACGCGAATAGGTATTCCCCAACTGCGTCTGATACTGATTGAACGCGTTGTTATAAGCCGTATTGGCGTAATTCTGATTGTAGGCAGTCAGATCTTTCAGCGCCGCGCCTGACAGCGCACCCTGTCCGGCTGCATTGCTGTTCAAAACGCCTTGCTGACCTTGCTCCAACTGAAACTGATAGGCCGGCGAATACTGCTTCATGTACTGCGCGGTGAAAGGCTGCAGAAGACTGCCATAACCGCCAGCGGTACTTGAAGTTGCCGTTGCCGGCGTTGTGCTCGAACCGCCCCCAGGAGCGCCAGGTGTTCCGATGCCTAACAGATAATTCAGCTGCGATTGTCCTCCATAGCCCGCCTGCATATACGGCGATTCCTGGGAGGTGATCGTGTTGAATTCGTTCTCGGCGATCTGCTGCGCGTTCTCAGCCGCGCCGGCTTGTTCGCTTGCGGCTTGTTCAGCCGCACCGGCTTGAATAGCACTGCCTGCAACTCCTGCTACTGCCGTGGCAGCGGCGGCCCAGCCGAGGGGGATCTTAGTATCCTCCGGCCATGTGGCCGTTTTGTTTGGTGCAAACGATCATAGTTACTCTGTCCGAAGTTGAATCGTTAGATACCCAATGGGGATAAGCATTATCGAAAAAAAATAAATCTCCGTCACGAGTCACAAGATCTTCTCCCTCAAAATGAAACGCCTGTCGCTCATTCCCATGAATCTGCAACCCGTATTTTTCAAAAGTTCTTGCATGCCAACCCACATCAACGTGTGGATAAACCTGCTTCCCCGCCGGAATCTTCGTAATCAGTACAGCACCGATATCGCGGCCATCGGCCACACATTCAGCCAATCGGCGCGCCTCGGTCAAGACTTCTGCTACCGGATACCACTCACTCACGTGCACATCGTTGAAGTCCTGCATGTTGCCGTGGTAATTCTCCAATGCGTTATAACGCACCCAGATATCAGAGACTTGCCGGTGCGGTGAACATGGATGTTCAGTGCGCATGCGAATGGTATTCCAGACTTCAGGATGCTCCGCGAGCTGCCGTTGCAGCCCTGAAACATCGAAAGCCTTTTCCCTAACCATACGCAGATGCAAGTTGTAACCTCTGAAGTCGTTGGATCAGATCCACATTCTGAATGTTCAGGCCAATCAATTCCGCATGGCGTTCCGCATCGAACGGCCGTTCCAACAGATATTCATAAATCAACGCCGGTTCCATGAACACTTTGCGCCAATGGCAATGCATGCCTCGAATGGCGTTTAGAGCCTCGAAATCGTAGTCGCCAGAAATTCCCAGTTTCTGCATGGACTCGCGCACTTCTTTCGGGTCGCGATGGAGAATCAATTTGCGCGCTGTGTGCTTATTGACGAACCCTGGATTCTGGCCGAGTACCGTGCAGGCGATGCCCAATGTCTTGAACGAATGGAGGCTATTCAGCTCGGTGAGCTTATAGCGTGCCAGAGGCTCATGGATGCAAAGTGTTGCATCTGTCGAGAGCCAATTAGCGCACCATGCGGTACCTGAGCGCGGCGCGCCCAGCACCATGAATTCGATTGCCACTACGTCGGCACGAATGTGATCGTTGGTGTAGCTGAGTACGTCACAGTGACCTTATCGCCCAACGACACTGGAAATGTCCCCTGCGTCTGCCCTGTATTGTAGGTCCCGGTGCGCGTGAATTGAATCTCCGACACCGTGCCGCCCGTGATGATCAGAAAGCCCTTTTTCGGCGCCTGATAGACAAAAGGCGATGCCGTTACTTTCACGGCCGCTTCCGCAGATGGTGGCGTCCCCACATCCGTGTCATGCATCCAGCGATACCAGCTCTGCGCGAGATTGGGACCTTGCGTCAGCGGCTGCGTGTAG
>Ga0210390_10003772_pt1 | contig 12944 bp, 6 predicted proteins | sample IncBWH11OmetaG_FD_161050 | JGI IMG/M metagenome (GOLD analysis project Ga0210390, IMG submission 161050) | Forest soil microbial communities from Barre Woods Harvard Forest LTER site, Petersham, Massachusetts, United States - Inc-BW-H-11-O ...
AAAAAAGAGTGATACGGCAACAACCGCTTCTAAAAAGCCAAAACCAGTGATTTTTGGTTTAACACATGGTGGAGTATCGTTTACTTCATTATACACCCAGGGCGTTAATCTTAATACCGGTATTACAGGGCTATATAATCTTGCACATGCCTACCAGGATTTTAGCGTTGCAGGTATTCCGTTGATTGCTGAAGCAACAGGTGTAACAGAGAATGGGCAGTTTATGAAAGAGTATAGCAGCTATTCCATCAATTTTGACAGCAGGACTTTTCTGGCTGCTCTGCAAAAGCGGGCTCAAAATATGATGCTCAGTAAAATTGCATCTGACAGAAGCCATCTTCCGCCTGGTCAGCATATGAATTTATCTGACAGCATGAAAGCTTATGACGATACAAGGGCAAAATTAACTTCACCATCCTATCAGGCGGATATTACGGCAGCGGAGCAGCGATTAAAGAGAATAGAGGACAGCATTGCAAATAAGGAGGAAAAGAACGTTCAGGACAGCGTTAAGAAGGATTCAAAAGCAGAGATGAAACATGATACGCTTGCCGGGGCACCCAAGCAGGACTCCTCTGCTAAAGCTTCTGGATTGAAACAAGACTCGCTTCCAAAAGCTCCAAAAGTGGATACAACAGAGTTGTACAGCCTGCGTCAAAAGATTGCAGCATATGAGCAAATGCAAAAGCGCTATGAACAATTATACGGGATAAAGAAGAACTATAATAAGTTGTCAAAGGCCGATTCAGCCGAGAATAGCCTGGATGATAAATACGAAAAGGACAAGAACTCGCTTGATAACCCAGATAACCTAAAGAAGATACTCAGTGAAAATAAAATGTTAAGCCCTTATGAGAAATTCCTGATGGGGTTCCAATATATAACCATTGGTCGAAGCACACAGGAAATGTCAGATTTCACGCTACATAACTTTATGATGACAGGAGTAAATGTGGGCTATACGACAGGCGACCTATATGCCTCTGCCGGTTATGGTAATGAACAGGCTGTGGTCAATCCCTTTCTTATGACCGGAATTAGTGTGCCCACCTATCACCGTACAGTTGAATATGCAAGTGTTGGTATTGGCAGTCCGAAAGAGTCAAACCTCTATGTGACGGCAATTAATATTTCAGACCCGGGTAGCGTTGCTTCACTTGCTGAGAATAACTGGATACTGGATATAAGTAAGAAGATTGTTGTCGGAAAGAATTTTGATATAACAGGTGAGCTGGCCCATTCTTATTTCAATTACGTTCCTAACAGTAAGCTGGATTCATTAGCACCTTCGGTTTCTACCAACACAAGTGATATGGCCTATGCAATTAAGGCTCACGGCATCATACCAGGGGTAAATACGGATGTAAAAGCTGAGTTTCTGAATACCGGTTATGATTACATATCCATGGGTAACCAGTTCTTAATGAATGGAACAAAGACATACCGGGCAATGTTGAAGCAAAAACTCAGTAAAAAATTGTCCTTGGAACTTGGGGGAGCTCATGTGATACAAGACCAAAATAATCTCCCCGGCTCGCAGGGCACGGATAATTGGATTGAATTCGGTATTAAATACAAACCGACTAACTTTTTAGAATTAACCGCCAATTATTCTCCAAGACAATTTCAACAGACGATGGGAACGGTGGTTGCGAATTCACTTACCTCTAATATCAACCAGATGTCATATACTGCCAATCTCAAGGCAAATATATTTGACCGGGACATTCTTACAACAATCTTCGTTGGTAATTTTCAGTATAACACACCAGATGCAACAACTTTCCTTGTCCAAAATATTAACCTTTCTTATTACATGCTGAATGAAATGCTAATGCTAACCAATTTCAGCAGCATAAACTTTACCGGCGATGAGAGCCGGAGTAATTGGACTGGTAGCATATCTCAATTTATAGGAGAAGGGACTTACAATATGCAGATAGGCAAGAATTTTATGTTTTCTTCAGGAGTGCAATACCTGGAGCAGCCAGGTGTCATTTCCAACTGGGCCGGTTTGATAGGTTCTGTTGGAAAGATGTTCGGAAAATGGGGCAAGCTTTCGATTCAACTAAACAGCAGGAATAATATTGATAACATTTTTGATTTCAGGACTGGTCAGTTGCTAGTAAGCGCTAATGCATCAATTATGTGGTAGAAGACATAGCCTCATTTTAATCGAAATAAAATTCAACATGATAATAGGTATTTATACGGAGTTGGGATTATTGGAAATATTATATTTTTATCTTGTAAATCATAGCGTTTTAACTACTAACCTCAAACTCCATGAAACAGCAACTTAAATGTGTAATCCTTGACGATGATAAGTTTATAGTTGAAATGATTAATGATCTCTGTAAGGACATTCCATTTGTCAAAGTGACCAAAAGCTTTGAGGATTCTAACGTATTTCTTGATTCCCTGCCCAAACTTGATTTTGATGTTGCGTTGCTCGATATATCTATGCCAGGTAAGGATGGCTTATTTATTGCCCGGCAAATACAAGGCAAGCAAGTGATATTTGTTACCGGGCAGGATAATATGCTAAGAAATGCACATGCGCTTTCACCCTTAGATGTGGTAATGAAGCCAATTGATAAAGATCGTCTGAGTGATGCTTTATCTAAAGCGTATTTTTTCGTGTTAAATAAAAAGAGGGGCGTAAAAAGAGAATTAAAAAAATATGAATCATTCAGTACTAATAGGAGTCGAGCCAAAGTGTTATTAAAATTGGCAGATATACTTCTGGTTCGTTCAGATGAAAAAGACCCTCGCAATAAACATGTATTTATGAGAGATGGCAATATGCACATACTTATGGGTTGTACTTTTGAGTTTCTTGTTGGAATTGTTCCCAATCTAATACGTATTAATAGTTCAGAAATGGTGTTATTGGAACTGGTAAAGAATTACCATCATGATGTCATAACTATTAGCTTTCCCAAGGAGAAGAACAAGACTTGGCAGCTTACACTTAGCCGTACTTTCAAAAAGGATTTTTACAATAGGATAGAGTCATTCTGAAAGCGCTAACAGCTTAAAATAATTCTTTGTTTTGAAGCCCTGCCAAGCAAGGGCTTTTCTTTTTCTTGGAAGATTATGCATAAGAATTTACTGAGTGAGCGTAATTATATATCTTTTAAATGCAATTTATTACATAAAAATTGTAACTTATTACATAATTTATGCAACTTATTACAAGTGCAAAAAATAAGTGGAGCCACCTTTATACATTGCTAACCTCAAATCAATCAGAGGAGGTTGATTTGCTGATAAGCGAGAATGAGGAAAACACTACTTGGTTTTTTATTTGTACTTACTTCAATAGCTGGCTTCAACAAGGCAGAAGCGCAGGTATCTGTAATTTTGTATACATCACCTGCAAAACAGTTTTTTATTGATGACCTGTGGAAGTCCACTATTATTAATGGTACTACTTCTCCGATAAATGCATATCTCCAGTTCCAGGTACGGAACAATGCTACAGATAATGTGCTTACATTAATAACACAGGCAATAACATTAGCTCCAGGCGCAAACCGTTTGAACACATCTGAAGGAACAGGCGGGAAGTGGGTATACGGAAATAACGAAGCTGCAACTATTTTACAGGCAACAGGAAAACTTCCTTATGGACAATATACGTATGGCATTTCAGTATATACTGCTTCAACTAACAAGTATCTTGGTTCCAGCACCGATGAAATAGAAGTGAGGCCCATGCTGCCACCGGAATTGGCGAGCCCGCATAATGAAGATGTAATCACCGTAAAATATCCCTTGCTTAGCTGGATACCACCGAGGCCAATAATCGGGCTGAGCATTGTATATTCTTTGCGCGTTGTTGCATTGCAACCTAACCAAACACCGGCAGAAGGGTTATTGCAAAATCCTCCGATGGTGAATCTTGATAACCTTCCTTCTACCTATACCATGTATCCTGTTTCATCACAGCAGTTGCAACCCGGTATCACGTATGCATGGCAGGTTGCAGCGAGCTATGAAGGGTATAGCCTGGGACAAACGGAGATATGGACATTCACGGTGAAGCCGCCCGACCCGCCACCGGCAGATGACATTATTTACCCTGTAGTTGCAAATGTGAGTGACGGACATTTTTATGTCACCAAAGGAATTATCCGATTCGCCTACGTAAACAAAGCGAATGATAAGAAACTGAACTATGTGGTTACCCGCCTGGATAAAAAAGAGAACCTTAAAAATTTGCCTGAACTTTTAGTCAAACCGGGTACCAACCAATTAGAGATAGACCTGCGGCATAATACAGGCCTGCGAGAAAAAGAATATTATGATTTGCTGATAACAGACGGCAAGGGGCAAGTGTATAAACTACTTTACTATTACATAACCCAATAAGTAAAATGAAAAAACATATTCCATATATAATTCTTTTTTCTGCAGTAATGACCTCGTGTAGCAATAAGGAAGTGCCTCCCCGTGAATATGTAAGGTATGTGGAGAGCCCTTCGAATGGGTTAAAGATACAGCAGGAAGTTAATGGGGTAAGGTATGAACTCCAATACCAGCCTATCAATTATTGCGTGATGCTGGAAAAAAGAAGTTTTTCCATACCATCAGAAATTTTCGAACAGGAGCACAAACGTTTTGAAGGGTTGGAACATTATAGTTTCCGCATTGATAAAACTGCAATGGATAATCTTGTGGGCAAGTTGGGGGATATTTCCAAATATAAAAGAGCATTACCCAATATTTTGATTTCGGGATACAAAAGGATATCAAACTTGTGGAAGGGAATGATACCATACCATGTGGTGTTTGCGAGATCGATGCGGGGATTGCCAATTCATACACATTTACGTTGGGGTTCCCAAATAAAAATAATGAGTCGCAAACCGACAGGTCGCAGGCCGACAGATATATTATTTACGAAAATAAAATACTTCACACAGATAAAGTGGCACTCTGTGTTAAAGGGAAAGATGTAAAGAACGTACCCGGTCTAAAGATGATGTAGATAATGAATAAACGGTTATTCATAAAGGTCGTATCTGTATTTGTCAGCATCAATATGCTTACACAAGTATTTTACCCCACTGTCGCATTTGCTTTAACAGGAGGCCCTTCACAGCCTGAGATGCAAAATTTTGAACCAGTGGACCAAACGCAGAATGTTGATCTCTCCACAGGAAGTTTTTCCTACAATATTCCTTTGATGGATGTGGAAGGATATCCTATAAATCTTTCTTATCACTCAGGTATAACAATGGATCAGGAAGCATCATGGGTTGGTCTGGGCTGGAATATAAATCCGGGTGAGATAAACCGCCAGGTAAGAGGGCTTCCGGACGATTTTAACGGAGATCAGGTAACACAGAGCTATAATATTAAGCCAAATATCACAGTAGGTTTTAATGAAGGCGCAGTAATAAAACTAGCGGGCTTTCCTATAACAGGAGCGCTAAATACGCACGCGGGCGTTTTCTATAATAATTATAACGGACCTGGACTGGATTTTGGTTACAGCGCTTCACTTTCAGCAGGAGTGGCAAATGCTGGTCCGCTTACAACGGGTTTGAATATGGGAATGGGTCTGGATTTTAATTCCCAGTCAGGTTTGGATATTTCCCGGAGCATAGGCCTCGGTTTAACAATGACAACTAATAATAACCAAGCTAATTACCTAGGCCTTACTGTAGGTACATCTTATAACTCCCGAGAAGGTATCAGAGCGCTAACTATAAGCAAAGATATAGGAAGCGGCACTTCGACTGAATATACCTACAGTGGTGGCGGAGCCGGTATTGAGAGCGGGTATTCGTTTACAAACCCGACATATGTGCCCGCCATCTCCATGCCCATCAACAATTATGCTCTCACTTTGCACTTCGCATCGGGGCTTGCTTTATTGGGATCATTTTTTGGAGACGAGATAACGGGCTATACCACTATACAGGCTCTTGTGAACAATACTGTTACCCACCCGGCTTACGGATATATGAATTCCGACCAGGCATTTAATGATGCCAATGCTCTTCATGATTTTAACAGGGAGAAAGATGTGCCTTACCAGACAACCATGGCAAATCTGCCTATCACCAATTTTACCTATGACCTGTATAATGCCAGCGCGGAAGGAATGCAAATGCAATTCCGTCCGTTCAGGGGAGATGTAGGTATACTATACGACCATCAGAATTCGAACCAGAGCCTTTCGGCCAGCTTAGGGCTGGAGATGGGGTTTGGAGATTTCTCACATTTGGGTATAGATGTCGGGTTTAATTACTCCAACACTAACAGAGGCAGATGGACGGCTGAGAATGTATTTAATTCCGCCGTAAGCTTTGCAAGCGTGCAGGTTAACAACCCCAGTTATGAACCGTTCTATTTTAAGGGCACAGGAGAAAAAAGTGTAAATGATACTTCCTATTATAAAACCATCAATGGTACATCACCCATGTATGTGCAACTTAACCAGTCGGGGCCGGATGTTACGGCGCAATCTATATTTACGAATGGCGGAAACGTGAACTCCTATATTTCAGGGAACCTTAAGAAAACGCAAAGGGAAAAGCGGAACCGCTCTTTTAATATGCTAACCGCTTCTGAAGCGACCAATTTTGCTTTAGATAAAACCATAAACAGTTATCCGTATGATAAGAGTGTTTATGATTCAGGCTGTGCTTCTCAGGCGGGTATAACGCAATATCCCCGTATGAGCCATCCGGCATTTCACACATCTGAAATTACTGTTACCAATGATGATGGCCGGAGGTTTGTATATGGAATACCTGCTTATAACACCTTGCAGAAAGAAGTGTCCTTTGCAGTGCAACCTCCGGGTAACAGCGGGAATTATGCTATAGACAGCACAAATCTTGTGAGCTACACTCCTAACGTTGACAATAGCACAGGTAACCAAAAGGGCATTGATAATTATTACAATGCCCAGACGCTTCCTTCATACGCGCATTCTTACCTGCTAACCGAAGTGTTGAGCCCGGATTATGTGGACCTCACCAATAACGGAGTTACGGATGATGACCTGGGGCAGGCTGTGAAATTCAATTACACCTGTATGTATAACCAGGCTAATCCATACCAATGGCGTGTCCCTTATGATACCAATGCAGCCAATTACCAGCAACAATTTATTTCCAATAACCAGTACGACAGAGGCAACTATATCTATGGCAAAAAAGAGATATGGTATGTCCATTCCATCGAATCCAAGACAATGGTAGCACAGTTTATATTGGGCTCACGCCAGGATGCATTAGGTGCAGCAGGTGAGAACGGAGGCAAGGACCCTTCCCATACACAGCAATATTTAAAAGAGATAGACCTGTATTCTAAAGCGGACCTTATTAAAAATGGTTCAAAGGCCACTCCGATAAAGAGTGTGCATTTTGAATACGACTATAAGCTGTGTCATTTGTCTCCTAACTCCAATGCTTCAGATAGTACAGGCACCAAGGGAAAACTCACATTGAGAAAGGTATATTTTACATATGGTAATAATACCGAAGGAGCCCTGAACAGTTATCAATTTGCATATTCGTCTGAAAACCCGGTTTACAGTCACAATCAAACGGACCGCTGGGGTAATTATAAATATAACCCTCCTGGGATGCCACCCAATATGTATTTCCCCTATACTCTGCAAGACAGTATACGTACCAATAAATTTGCCACAGCCTGGGAGCTTACAAATATTACGCTTCCATCGGGTGGAACTATCAAGGTCAATTATGAATCGAACGACTATGCCTATGTGCAGACCCAGAGAGCCGGACAAATGTTCACGGTCCTTGGAGTGAATTCTACTGCATCTACATCAAGTATGACCGGCCAGCTCTATACATATACTTTGGTTGGTGGCCCTAAGTTTAATGATTGGGTAATTGTGCATCTTCCGACACATTGTACCAATTCAACGGACTTTTATAATAAATACCTTGCAGGAATAAGTAAGCTCTATTTCCGTTTCCTGGTCGATATGGATCACAACAGCCATTATGAATATGTACCAGGTTATGCGGATATAGCGTCATCCAGCCTCATCAATGATTCTACGGGAGCGATACAGCTGGGTGAAGCAACGAATACCGGAAGCAAGGATGTGCCTTCCGCCAACGAAATTGCCTTGGCATCCTGGCAATATGCAAGGCTTAATTTGCCGGGTTATGCGTATCCCGGTTCCAACACAATGAGTGGCAGCCCTCTTTCAATGATAATGGCTTTGGGTGCAGTAATAACTGATATAGCGGATTTGGTTGTAGGGTTTGATCTGCGTGCACTGGCTTCGGGTTATGGGAAAAATTTCATACCTGCCTATTCCGTTCTTAGACTGGATAATCCAAATTATAAAAAATACGGAGGCGGGTGCAGGGTGAAGGAGATGGATTTTTCTGATAGCTGGGCAACCATGACGGACAGCCTGCAGAGCAGTTTTACATATGGACAGACCTATAATTATACCACCACGATAACCAATGCCGCTGGCAAGGTTCAAACAATAAGCAGCGGCGTGGCCACGTATGAACCTCTATTAGGCGGTGATGAAAACCCATTGCGCCAGCCTTTGCCTTACGATGAGAAATACATACTTGCGCCAAATAATAATTATTATACGGAGACACCACTTGGAGAAGACCTGTTTCCGGCTCCGGGAATTGTGTACAGTAAAGTTACCGTTACCAACCTGAAATATCCGGGTGTGAACAGAACGGCAACCGGATATGCGGTTAACCAATTTTATACAGCCTATGATTACCCCACCTTAACTGATAAAACATCACTGGTAAATGATCCTTATAAACCAAGTTTCTTATTAAGCCTGTTGAGTATAGGTATACAGAATTATACTACTGCTTCGATGGGTTTCACTGTCGAGGTAAATGATATGGCAGGTAAAATGAGGAAACAGGAGGTACATGATAAAAATGGTTCGCTTATCTCCAGCATAGAATATGACTATAAAGTAGATAATCCCAGTGCTCCCAATATGCACCTCAATAACAACGTGAGTGTTGCCAATCCTGATGGCAGTATAGGTAAAGCATCGGTCGGCCTCGACATAGACACTTGGGAAGATATGAGGGAAGAAGATACCCAGACCTATGGTATCGATGTTAGCTACAATAATGATTTCTGGCTGATACCTTTCTTTCCTATACCTATTCCAGGATATAGTTTTACTATATGGCCAAGTTTCAGTGCCGAACATACCCGGTTCCGTTCTGCCGCAACTACAAAATACATACACCGAACGGGTCTGCTTGACCATGTCATCAAAACCGAGAACGGTTCGCAGGTTACTTCCCAGAATCTTCTGTATGACAGCGAAACAGGAGATGTGTTGCTCACTGAGACCAATAATGAATTCAACAAGGAGATATACAACTTCACCTATCCTGCACACTGGGCATATGACGGTATGGGCTCCGCTTACCGTAACATAGGAGTTTATGTATCACCGGTGACAACCAATTCTTCTGGTGCAATTACTACACCATCACTTCCTGGTAATTATCTCGCTCCAGGAGATGAGTTAGAATATTTCAGGCCAAAAGTCGGGTTCTCTGATACACTAGCCTGGGTCACCCAACCACAGGTTGGCGGTTATTATGTTATAATGGATCGTAACGGAAAACCTATTGTAATGAATAATTGTTTAGTAAAGGTGATACGTTCAGGAAGAAGAAACATGCAGACCGTTCCGATAGGCCAGGTTACTTCGATGCTTTCACCCGCAGGCAGTAAAAAATTATTCATGAATGACAGCCTGCAGATTTTACAGGCCAGTGGAACCTTGTTCAATAATACCTGGAAGGTGCCCAACACCAATATACTGAAACAGGTTTGTTCAAGTACTGGTGGCCCGCCGGATTCCTGCATAGCGAGGTTCTTCGACTCTCTTGAAGTGCATGGGCAGGTATATGCTGCGCCGGGAGACAGCATCAAATTTGGTAAGTATGCACCTGCGTGTTCTGCCTACTCCAATGAATTATATTATGCCCTTTCAGAACGCCAGGGAGAAGATCAGGCAACACTATTCCAGGCTCAGCTTGGCAATTGCGTTCTTACCATTACTCCATATCCCGTGAATTATGACCGTGGTACGGGTACTAAGTTACTGTACATGGATTCACTTAGTACATTTTCAGGTATAGACTATAAAACGGGCATCTATTACGGTAGTATTCAAGGTACTGATACTACTGGAGGATGCATAAATCTTTATGGCAACGTAAGCATTTATGGCATTAAACCTCCCAGCCATGAGCTAATAATCTCCGACGGTGAACAAATTAATGTGTATTACAAACTGAAAGCTAAAATGTGCATCAGTTGCATGACCTGCACTAACGTGTGCAGCAATGTCAGCGTGGATTCCGCAATGAATCCTTATGCCATTGGTCTCCTGGGTAACTGGAGGCCGGAAAGGAATTATTTGTATTATGATACCCGTTCTCCTGCACTTGCTTCCACGACCAGCAACATATGGAACACAGGAATATATAACCATTTCAACCCGATATGGAAGCTAAGTTCCGGTACATGGAACCCTGATACGGCATCTACATCAGATAAGAACTGGACATGGCCGAGCCATATCACCATGTACGATACAAAAGGAAATGAGATCGAAGAGGTAAATGCTTTGGGAGTTTATTCTTCTGTGCTGTTCGGATATATCCAGTCTATGCCCGTGGCGCATTCAGTGAATGCGAAATACAAAGAGATAGCTTTTGACGGTTTTGAAGATTACGGTTTCAGTAATGTATGCAGCAGCCCTTGCGATTCGGGGCACTTTGATTTCAAAGGGGCTATTGCATCCGACCCAACGCATGTAGATACTACCTCGGCACAGGCTCATACCGGTAAGTACTCCCTGAAAATATCTTCGGGGAACAGCGCTACCCTGGGTAGAAGTATAAATTACTTTAACGGGGCGATAGACAGTACCACCCCTACTAAATTCATTATGTTACCCGGCGGAACACTTCCTTTATTCTCACCGGATAGCGGCAGTTATATACTCAGCGCCTGGGTTAAGGAAGGTGTGGCCTGCGGTGTAACAGGATATACCCAAGACAGTATTGTAGTGAATTATATCGGTTCCACCGCGAAATATATTATGAAGCCTTCAGGCCCTGTTATCGAAGGATGGCAGAGGTTTGAATCCAGGTTTAAAGTGCCAAAGAGCGCCACCAAGATCAATGTTGAGCTGGTAGCCGGTAGCAACACTGCCTATTATGATGATATACGTGTAGAACCTTTTGCCGCTGAAATGGAAACCTATGTATATGACCCGAGCAGCTTAAGAACACTGGCCACCTTGGATATAAATAACTATGCCACCATATATGAGTACAATGATGAAGGAGTGCTGCTGCGCGTGAAGAAAGAAACAGAAAGGGGAATAAAAACAATCAAAGAAACCAGGTCAAGCTATCCAAGAAAGTAAAATAATGGAAGTAAAAAAACATATAGTTTTTTATGTAATGGCTGCTTTGTCATTAGTATTTCCTATGTCCGGCTATAGCCAGAACTATACGGAGGATATGAAAAAGATAAGTGAGAAATACAAGAAAGGGGATATTTCCTACCATGTCAAATATTATTTCTATCCAAGCGATTCATTAAAGAAGGCAGTCGACTCCATGAACATATACAGTTGCATGAGCGGGCAAGAATATTACTGCAATGTCAGTCAGGGGAAAAAATCATTTGAGTATTTTAAGAACAGTAAATTTTATTTCGTGATCGATCATTCTGAATCGGTCATCGCGGTTAAAAAAAGTTCGGATGCCCAGCAGCAATCATGGGATATTGGTAAAGTGGATTCTTTAATTCATGCCCAGGGTGTGAAAATAACTTACAAAGGGTTGGATAACAATGAAGGAGAATACAGTATAACCCTGAATGGGAAGACATGGGACAAGTTAAAGATCGTTTTCTCGAAGTCTGACTTTACGCTTGAGAAAATTTATATGTATTCATCTTCCAAAGGCACTATGTATAAAACGGAACTTAACAAACCGGTAATACTTATGAGTTTTTCCGGCTATTCAGAAAAACAACTGGATAAAACCATTTTCAGCGAGAGTAAGTTTTTCTATGAAACCAAGGACGCAATCGTGCTGAATGAATCTTATAAGAAGTACAAGCTTTTGGACTATATCTATAAACTTTCAAAAAGAAGCTGAACAAGTATAAATGAGTAAGGGCGCCCTATATAGAACCTTTATGATTATTGCATTTGCGATAATGGGCATCTCTGATGCCTATGGGGCGCATGAGCATTTCTTAAAGAGCATCCGCGGCAAACATTTTGCGGCTGATTCCTCCGTTGTGGTAGCGGATGACAAATACGGAGGCCCGTTGTGGAGTACCATACAGAAGAATCTCAGCGTTATTAACGTGGTTACCCTTCAGTTGGATGAGGACACGGCACGGTATTTAATTGGTAATCATACTTGCAGGGTAGACTTGGAGATCACCTATTATGACTCGGCAGGACATGCGGACAGCCTTACTACAACGCTTGCCATTGCATATGACTCCACACGCTCCAAACGTTTCAACTTCCGCTCTTCCTTTAAATTCAACGGAGGCTATAAGGTTAAGGCAAGGATACTTGCGGTATGGTATGACGGCTCCCTGACAAGTCATTTCCCGAAAGTATTCAGCCTGAGAGCGGATATTTTTATTGAGCGTACATATACTTTCAGTTGCTCCACGCCTATGACCATGACAGATTCCCTCAGGACCCTGAGTCAGAGGCTTGTGATGAGCTGGCTGCCTTATACGGGGGCTGATGAATATGACCTGGAATATACGATGTATGATGACAGCAGCCAGGTGATCCGGAAAGATACAATGACCTCATACTCTGACCTGGGATTTCTTTTTAACGGAAATGCCACCAGGGTAACGACCTGCGAACTGGACTATGA
>Ga0210390_10003774_pt1 | contig 12939 bp, 9 predicted proteins | sample IncBWH11OmetaG_FD_161050 | JGI IMG/M metagenome (GOLD analysis project Ga0210390, IMG submission 161050) | Forest soil microbial communities from Barre Woods Harvard Forest LTER site, Petersham, Massachusetts, United States - Inc-BW-H-11-O ...
GGCAGCCAGAGTTAAGTCGCCGTCGAGCTTCACAACGAAGTCCCAGTCCTTGGACTGAAGCGCGTTGTAGCCATCATAAAAGGCTTCGACGACTCCCCCACCCGATTTTCGAAACCCTCGGTTCGTCCGGTGTACAACGCGGATCCATGGCACCTGAGCTGCGTACCGATCGACAATTTCGCCCGTCCGATCAGTGGAACCGTCGTCGACGATGACCCATTCCACAGGCGGTACAGTCTGACCCTGGACGGAAGCGATGGTCGATTCGATGAACTTCTCCTCGTCGCGTATCGGCGTAATAATTACGTATCGTGTCATTTTTGTTGCGCCACACCGGCAATCTTAGCGTTCCGGAGAATGTCCGGGGTTACTGCAGCTGCTTTCTTTCTCTTCGCGGTCGCCCACAGACCCCAAGATCCGCCCACGACGAATAGGACCAATATTATGCCCCCGCAAGCAAGTATCAGGAGACGCGCGGTTGTTCCATGTTTGTCGTCATAGCCCTTGTAGTAATAGTCGGTGAGTGCTCGTCCAAGGCGATATTTCGATAGCGTGATATCCCGAAAGTCCGAAACTTCCCGGAGAAGATCAACCCGAAGAGAATCTTTGGAGGTGCTGATCGAAGCTAACACAAGATCATTCTTATATTGGATGACTACGCTTCGAATCCCCCGCGCTGGGACAGATACCCTGATCGCCAGATACCCCTCGCGTAGCTCAACGGGATAATCTTGGCCGTTCACGCTGACCGAGGCAATAGCCGGAGAACCGGATTCTTGCTTCTGGATATTAAACGTCAAACTGTGCTCGGAGGTATTATCCAGATCGAAGCTATTTGAAAACGTAAGCACATCGTAGTTGAAGTCGTCTCTCAGCCTCACCAGATAAAGATGTTTCACGATATCGCCAAGGCCACGCCACTGCGTATCCGGCTCAAGTTTGTTCACTCGATCTGCCATGCCGTCGAAGGCGTCGATCCCGCTCGCAAAGAAATCATGATGGGTGTAGAAGAATAACGGGTTGTCGAGGAATTCGTTGATACCCAGGAAACCATTCGGATTTTGCATGGTCGCTGGATACCGGCTGATGCTTGGGAAGTCCGCGAACGAAAGCGTCACCGGCCGCAGAGCAAAGAGTGGCGTCCCCGGTGGCCTGACCCGGTCCATAGGAACATTTGAAGAATTGACTGTAGCCAGGAAGTTATAGGTCTTGAGTTCTTCCAAAATGCTTTCTGTCCCGATGCTGTGGGGAAAAACGAAAACGTTGTCGTATGGAATCCCGGTCAGGGCGTGGAACTTCTCCATTCTGGCCAAAGACTGTTGAAGAGCCGTCATTTGAGCATTCAAGGGCTTGCTCGCCAGATCCTCGAATTCTTTATGGTCGTGATTATCGCCGTGAACGCAGATCGAGAATCTGTCGGCATGGTTTCGGAAGAGGGAGACAGTCTCCGCTTCGCTCCGATCATAATTCCATGGAATGAAGGCAATAGTTGTGTGAAAGTCATGCTTTTCCATCTCCGTGAGCAGACTCTGGTAGCTAAGGTCTCCGTAAGGCTCGCGGAGCCAGGGATCGTCAATCGTAAGATTCGCGTAATGATGGAGGGTGTGCCAACCTCGTTCGCCAGCTGCATACTTGATAAACATCATCATCGGAGCAATTTCCGCAAAAGCGGTTTCGATCGTATCGGTTGCCGCTGCGACGGCGTTACTACCTGCGAGATGCGTCCTGGAGAGCAGAAATACTTTCTGGCCGTGGAGGTCCGCCTCGATGAATACCGGGACGACCTTGCGATCGTTTCGTACGCTTATGATTTCCTGTGCCGTGCCGCCTCCTGTTAATGAAAAGTAGACCGTGTTATTGCCAGGGAATGGTATCTCGAGGTCTGTCAGTTGTTGGGTGATTCCGGCAACACGGCCAACCACGTAATGCAGGGGAAGCGGGCTTTCCAAAGGCTGAGCGCCAACTGCGGCGCCGCTTGACCAGGCGCTTAAGAGATTTGAACGAGTCTCTGGCGTCACTCCGAGAATGAGCAGTGGTGTGCTCCTACCACGAAGGGCTCCCAGCAATTTATCTTGGTTAATGCTGGCTAGGGCGTCCGCTTGAATTGCGACCCCCAAGGTCGTGTTCTCTCGGACGGCACGAAGCGGAGAACCATAATTGCGGTCGCCAGCAGTAATCACCTTGAGGTTTACGCCGTAGAACTGGGTCGCGAGTTCTAGTTGGCGTTGCTCCGGCGAAGCGGTTTCTGTCGACCGAATTAAAAGGACATCGGACGCGTAGCAGCAAACCGACAACATCAGGATTAGAAAACAAATTACGCACGTGGCTCGCAGACCGCGCCTCCGCCTCGCGTCAACCCGATCTGGTGCTGCCCCAGTCAAAAGTGTGTCGAACGCAGTCGATTCCGCTGCACAATCAAAGAGGCCAATAGCACTGAACCGCCGGGCGTGGACTCCATTTGGAATCATACGGCGCGCTCAGGCTGGCAAGCCGCATCGTAGGCTTGAATCAGCGAAGTTTTCTCTACCGCCCAATTCAACCTCTCCTCAATCCGCTTACGACCCGAACCGCCGAGTTTCTCGCGAAGTTCTTTGCAATTGAGCAATTTGGTGATTTGGTTGGCGAAGTCGATGGGATCGTTGGGCGAGGCATAGAGCGCGGCAGGGCCCGCTATATTTCGTCCCTCCTTCAAGTCGAAGAGCACCACCGGCAAGCTGAACGCCATGTATTCAAAAATCTTCACCATAGTGGAGTTATCGTTCATAGCGTTTTTCGGGTCGGGCGCTACGCCCACATCTCCGTTAGAGAGGTACGCGGCGACTTCGTCGTGGGAAACCTGACCTGTCAGAGTCACGTAATCGCCAAGATTCTTTTTTCCAACTGTTGCTCGCAACTGAGGAATGACTGTCCCTCCCCCGATGAGAACGAAGTGGGTGTCTTGCCGATTCTCGCGTTTTACAATGTGCTCGATAGATTCGACTAGCAGGTCTAGGCCGTCTTGTGTGCCCATAAAACCAACATACGTCACCAGCAGCGATCGGCCGAATTTATTGGGAATTAGACCTTCCGGACGGCGGAACTTGGCAAGGTCAGGACAATTCCGGACAACAAAAACATTCTTGGGGTCCTTACCCCCGCGAACGACCGCAATTTCCTTAAACGATTCATTGGTGGCGATGCAGACGTCCGCCACTCGGAATGAGCAACGTTCAAAGAATCGCGCCATCTGGTAAAGAAGGCCGCTCCGCTTTCCGAACTTCGCTTCGAAAAGCTCGGGACCTAGATCGTGTTGATCGAAGACGAATCGAACACCAAACGGCTTCAGGAGCAATGCTATTAAGAAAATTGTGTCCGGAGGATTGCAGGCTTGCAAGATGCGAAATCTGGTACGTGCGAAGACCTTCAAGGTTAGAAGAAACTCGGCAGCCAGGGCCCAACCATATTCCAGCAGATACCCGGGTGCGCTCGAAGCCTCGAAAGCGCGATGGCGATAAATCTCGATTCCTTCGAGAGCTTCGTAGGCTTCGGAGAAACCCTCCCCCTGGGGGCAGATAACGGATACCCGATATCCCGCATCCCTCAGCGCGCATGCTTCCCGCCACACGCGTCTGTCGAGAGGTACGGGGAGATTCTCGACCACGATACAGATAGCGGTCGGCTTTTTGTGCGTCATCTTTTGGGCCGTTTTCGCCGGGCAGCGGAGGTTGGAGTTAAGCCGGACACAGCCGTCAAAGGACTCTCGGGTTCGAACGATTGGTTCTTGGGCAAGTCCGGACAGAGCATTCGGAGCTTAACCTTGCGCACTGGCAAAGGACTGGACAGGGTTGGTCGTAGAAGCAGTTTGTTCCGGCGTCGATGGAAGCCGGCCGACGCTGACGTAGTGAAATCCGCGACGGGCCATCTCGGTCGGGTCAAGCATGTTTCTGCCATCGACAACCAGCGGCCGCTCGACCGCTGATCTGATCCGGTCCCAGTCTAGCTGACCAAATTCGTCCCATTCTGTGACAATCACAATGGCATCCGCGCCCTCGGCGGCTTCGTACGGATTTGAACAGTAAGTAATGTTGGGAAGAGCCGACTTGGCTTTGTCCATAGCCTCCGGGTCATAGGCTCGTACCTGCGCACCTTCATCCTCGAGTGACTTGACCAGGGCGAGCGAGGGAGCAAAGCGGACGTCGTCGGTATTGGGTTTGAAGGCCAGGCCCCAAACCGCGATTTTCTTGCCGCGAACCACCCAAAGTTCCTTTCGAATCTTTTCGAGGAAATGCTCTACCCGGCGTTGGTTGATCTTCTCCACTTCCTTTAACAAGGAGAAATCGCAGCCAGATTTTTCGGCGATTCTGATAAAGGCCTGCACGTCCTTGGGGAAACAGAATCCACCAAAACCAATTCCGGGATTCAGAAACGCCGGACCAATGCGGGGATCAAGCCCCATGCCCTCGGCAACCTTCGTCACATCCGCGCCCACCGCCTCGCACAGATTGGCCACCATGTTAATGAAAGAAATTTTCATCGCCAAAAAGGAGTTGGAGGCATGCTTGATCAGCTCTGCCGAGCCGGTGTCGGTCACCAGAAAAATGGGTTCCTTGCGTTTCGCGCAGGTAGCATGGACAGGACAGGTAAACGCCTGCTTGATGATTGGATCGTAGATCTCGCGCATCAGTTTAGCGGCTCGCGGAGAATCGACCCCGATGACGATCCGATCGGGATGTAGGAAGTCCCCAACAGAAGTTCCTTCGCGAAGGAATTCAGGGTTTGATGCCACGTCGTATTTCAACCCGTTTGTGCTATGCACTGACAGGTGCCTGCGCAGCTGCGCTCCGGTTTGAACTGGCACCGTGCTCTTCTCGACGACCAGTCGATATCCTGAGGCACGCTTGGCAATCGATCGAGCTACTCCTTCGATGGCGGAAAGGTCGGCGTCGCCGTTGGCCAATGGCGGAGTTCCTACACAAATGAAGATCACGTCCCCCCACACAATCGCCTCTTCCGTGGGTCCAAAGTGGAGTCTTCCAGAGCCTCGAACCCCTTTGATCACGTCCTCGAGGTGGGGTTCAAACAGCGGCATAACTCCACTCTGCAGCTTAGCGAGTTTTTCGACGTCGCTTTCGCTGCAAAACACTTCGTGACCGATTTGCGCTAAGCAAGCCGCCGTTGTGAGGCCGACATAGCCTGCGCCAATAACTGATATTTTCATTTTGCTTTCTTTGTCCTTCTCTGGAATTTGTGCGGAACGCTGACGGGAAGTGATTTTCGGCGAAGTAGGAACTTTCGCTGAAAGTTTACTCGGCTTTGCAATCCAATCGAACGGAACTGCTCTGCGATGGAGCGATTACTGGCGCGAGCCGGCGATCTCCCGCCAGGGCCGCGGCCAAACCTGGGCGAGAAGGCCGCGCGCCGTTCTGTCCTTTTCGTAGACAAGATCGAATCAACTCAGGCTCTTCCCAGGGAACATCGTGGTAGGCCGATTGGAGAAATTCGCTCTTTGGATCTCTTGCCCACTCCTGGGGAAATAGCGCGATGCTGTCATTTTCGGTGACTGTCGGACCCGGTTGAACTTCCTTGCCAGTCAGGGCCGCATACAAAGCGGCTGGAAGATCTCGTTCGAGACCGAGCGCCAGGTGTCCAACTTGAGTGGTTCGCGGATTGATCTCGATCAGGTGAGCGTTCCCGGTGTCCGCCTCCAGCATGAAATCGAGACCATGCAGCCCGGAAAGCCTTAAGCGTCGGGCAATGTTTTCGGCGGCGCTCGCCATTTCGGAGTGCTCGATCAAGCGCAAGACGGTTGCGTGCCCGGTTGAAGCTGTTTTCTTGAGCACTTCAAAGTGAAGGCTGGCCAGAACCTTGCCCTTCCAACAGGCGATAGCACTGGTCGCCTCGCGACCGGCAATGAATGTTTGCGCGTTAACTACGAATCCGCGGCGAAAAAGCGAGGGCCACACCAGCGTCGGGTCCTGATCCACCAACGCGCGTTTGATTGCTCGTGCCATCAGCGGCGGCGCCTGCAGTTTACGAAAGGCGCGTGCGGCCTCTTCAATGGTGTTGACAACTTTGACGCCATCTCCGCCCGAGGTTCCATTCGCCTTTAGGACCGTGGGGAAACCCATTTGTGCAATCCACTTCGTCAGCTCAGCAGTATTTCCGATGATCTCGGTTTTTGGAGTGCGAACGCCTTCTTCCTGGGCCATCTTCATGAAAGTAGTTCTCGCATAAACTACTTCGAAGCCTTCTGGCGCTCCCAGAGAGCGCTCAATCAACTCGCAAATTTGCGTGCCCGATTTCCCATTAACTCGTTCCCGCTTGTAAAGCTGGTGCAGGTGCCTGGCAGCAAGATCGTCAGCCGGAATGATTAGATCCGGAGTTGCTGCAGTAATCGCATTTGCAAAAGACGCCAACCCGGTTAGGGCGTGATAAGTATGCGTTTGGCGTACCGCGCTCGTCCGACCAAGGGTATGGGTCGACGGGCAGACCGCTTCGACGGCGAAACCTGCCTTCGCCAGAGCCATGGCCAGCCGCGTGGTCGGGAACCAGCGCGCCGTGGTAGCGATCAAAACTGTGGGTTTCACCTTGACTCAGATCTCCGGGTTAAAGCAACGGCAATTCAGCCTTACGAATTATGCAGCTACGCTCAGAACTATGTTCTTGCCGGTTTCGATTCCCAGCAAAGCGACATCGCGCAACGCCGCGTCGATCACACTCCGTGGACTTGCCTGGGTGAGCACTCGAACCTGATGATGCCCGGAGTCGGCTTTCGCCCAGACCGCGGCAGCGCGCCTTACATTCACTCCGTTTCGTTCGAGCACCGTGGTAATGGGGCCGATCGCGCTCGGATTTCCAACCACAAAACGCAAATAATGTTTACCGGAATAGCTTCTGACCGTCGCTGTCACCCGACCTTCCGAACTAACGGCGAAGCCGCCTTTGTGGCAGGCAATATCCACAATGTCGGACAGCACCGCGCTGGCACTCGGCAAAGCGCCAGCTCCCTTGCCGGAAAACAGCATCTCGCCCACAGCATCGCCGCGCAGTAAGACGGCGTTATTCTCGTCGCGGACACCGGCCAGCGGATGCGACGTCGGCAGCAGCATAGGAGCGGCGCGAAGTGAGACGTTGCCGCTCACTAAGTCCACATTTCCGAGGTGCTTGATGACGTAGCCGAAATCGGCTGCAGCTTCGATATCAGAGGCGGTTATATCGCGAATTCCCTGCACCGGCATTGCGTCAGGTGATATTTCCGCGTTGAACGCCAGTTCCGCCAGAATCTTGAGCTTCTGCGCCGCATCGTGACCGTCGACATCGAGCGTCGGATCCGCCTCCGCGAAGCCCCTGGCCTGCGCCTCACGGAGGGCAGATTCGAAATCAACTCTATCTTCGGTCATGCGCGTCAGAATGAAATTGCAAGTGCCGTTGAGAATGCCGATCAGGCTCTGAATGTTGTTGCCGACGAGCCCATCGCGCAGAGCTCGGATGATAGGAATGCCTCCGCAGACACTGGCTTCAAATCCGAGGCGCACCTTCTGAGTTTCCGCCGCCTTCATTAAGCCGAACCCGTCCATGGCGAGGAGGGCCTTGTTGGCGGTCACCACGTGCTTTCGACAGGCTAGCGATTGTTGGATAAAGCTGCGGGCAGGCTCAATCCCGCCTACCAATTCGACTACCATGTCGCAGCCGTTCTCGATAACCTTCTCAGGCCGAGTGGTTAAGAGGGAACGATCGACGCCTGGACGTTCCTTCTGCAAATCCCGCACCAGGATTCTTGTAATCGTCAACTCCGCCCCAGTACGCTGCCTGATCAGAGAGGAGCTTCGGTTGACCAGTTCGACCAGGCCGCGCCCGACAGTACCGCAACCGAGGAGTCCGATTTTGAGTTTTCTAGTGCTCATAACTGAAAGTCGACAGGGGAGGTTCGGGTGATGTTTATGCCATTCGTTCAGCTTTAGCCAATTCCATCGGTTCTCGTCCCGCCTCTTTAGGCCTGAGAGCGAGCCGAGCGAAGTTCACGATCTCTTTCACGACGCGCGCTTGCTGCTCTGTCGTGAGCTGCGGAAACATCGGCAAAGATACGATCTCAGCGGCAATTTTTTCGACGACTGGGAAGTCTCCTCGGCGGTAGTTCAGGGAGCTATATGCTTTTTGAAGGTGCAGCGGAACTGGATAGTGAATTCCCGTACCGATGCCCGCGGTCTTGAGGTGCAACATCATTCCTTCGCGATCGCCGGTGCGGACAACATAAAGGTGATAGACGGCGCGAGACCACGAAGGTTCGTATGGCTGGATCACCGCGTCCGGCGCGGCGGACAGCAACCGCTGATACTCGGCCGCGCGTTCACGCCTCTGAGTGTTCCATTTCGCGAGGTGGGCCAACTTCACGTGCAGCATTCCAGCTTGCAACGCGTCCATTCTTCCGTTGTAGCCCTCGATATCGTGAAAGTACTTCTTGGCCTGACCGTGATCGCGCAGCATCTTTATCTTGGCGGCCAAAACCGGGTCGTTCGTAGTCACGGCTCCAGCTTCACCGCAGGCTCCCAGATTTTTACCAGGGTAGAAACTGAACGCTGTTGCTCGACCCATCGTCCCTGCCTTCATCCAGCGGTTATGTTTTCGCGAGAAATACTCCGCGCCGTGGGCCTGGCAAGCATCTTCAATGACCGTGAGATGGTAGCGATCTGCTAGTTCTTGAATGGCGTCCATGTCGGCCATCTGCCCGTAAAGGTGGACTGGAATGACGGCAGTTACCGACCGGCCGCTACGGCGGCTGATGAGTTTGCCGGATTTGTCCGTCGTGCACTGGACCTCGAGGTACTCTCGAAGCTTCGCCGGGTCCATGTTGTAGGTTTGCTCGTCGATATCAACGAACTCGGGAAGCGCGCCAGCTTGCGAAATTGCCTCAGTGGTCGCGATGAAAGTGTGGGGCACCGTCACGACGACATCGCCGGGCTTGATGCCACATGCCATGAGGGCAAAACGCAGAGCGTCGGTTCCATTGCTTAAGGCGACGGAATGGTGCGTGTCGCAGAACTTCGCGAACGCACTTTCGAATTCTTCGACCATGGGACCGCCGATGAAGCCGGCCGTCACCAGAACCTTGTGAAAAACCGCAGTGAGCTCTTTTTCGAGCTCCATGTGTGGAGTGACGAGATCCAAGAAAGAAATATTGCCATTCACAGTCATTCAGTAATCTCCAAAATTTCCTCGATTTGACGCAAGAGCCTTGCTGGATTTCCGGCCACGATGCTGTTCGCCGGCACATCCTTGGTGACTACGCTTCCGGCTCCGACGATGGCGTTCTCCCCGATGCTGACGTTGGAGAGAATCGTCGAGCCTGATCCGATCGACGCACCCTTCTTGACCAAAGTCCGCTCGACCTTCCAGTCGGCTTCGGTTTGCAAGCCACCCTCGGCGGTCGTCGCTCGCGGGTAGGAATCGTTGATAAAGGTCACGCTATGACCGATGAACACGTTGTCCTCGATCGTGACCCCTTCGCAGATAAAGGTATGGCTTGAGATCTTGCAACGTTTGCCAACCATTGCATTTTTTTGAATCTCAACGAAGGCGCCGATTTTGGTCTCGTCACCAATTTCGCAGCCGTAGAGATTGATGAACTTGGACAACTTCACATCCCGGCCAAGCTTCACGTCCGGCGCTATGCAAACATGTGGATTCATATAGAAAAGCGTGAGTTCCTGATGCCAGGCTCTAGAGGTAAACCAGAGCGCCTCTTTTTTGTACGGAACGGTTGGCGGCTTCGAGCAGCTTGACGACTCGAAGGCCGGCCGCCCCGTCGTTAAAAGGTTTGTGATTGTTGGAGACGCAATCGACAAAGTATGCGAGTTCCTGCTTTAGGGCTTCGATCTGCTCCACCTGCGGCGCCCACATGTCGCCCGAGCGATAGTTCACTAGCAAGTTGTAGAGGCCTTCCCGGCTCGTGATGTGGACGCCTTTGTCGTAGACTTTGATCTTCTCGTCCGCTTCGAGATCGTTCCAGACCAGCATCTTCTTCTCACCGCCGATAAGCGTGGTCCGCATTTTGACTGGAGAAAGCCAATTTACGTTGATGTGGGCAATTATCTTGTTGGGAAAGTAGACGGTGATGAAGGCTACGTCCTCGTGGCCGGTGAGATGTGTCTGACCGGTAGCGGAAACGGCTTCAGGCGTCTCCTTGATCAGGTGATCGATAATCGAGAGATCGTGAGGAGCAAGATCCCAAATGACGTTCACATCGTGCTGGAACAGGCCGAGATTAACGCGTGTGGAATCGTAGTAGTAGATCTTGCCCAGCGTACCTTCCTCGAGCAGTTGGCCGATCTTTTTTACTGCTCCGGTGAACAGGAAGGTGTGATCAACCATGATCTTCAGATTCTTTTTCGCCGCAAGATTGATCAGCTCCTCCGCCTGGGCCGAATCGCTGGTAAAAGGCTTCTCAACAAATACGTGCTTGCCATTTTCGAGCGCGGCTTTGGTGAGTTCATAATGCGTCCACACTGGAGTCACGATCGCGACTGCATCGATTTCAGTCGAGGACATGAGGTCGGCCGTTTCCGAGACAACTTTGACGTGCGGATAGCTTTTGTGGATGCGTTTCCGAGCCGTCGGGCTCTTGTCGCAAACCGCCACGACTTCGGAGCCATCCAACTGGTCAAGGTTCCTGACCACGTTAGGGCCCCAGTATCCGTATCCGATTACGCCGAACTTGATCACAGGGCTCCCATTTCCTTTGTGCATAGATCCATTCGAGGCCGGTTCAGAAGGCGGAGTGACAGGTTGTAGGACAGTTGACATATACGAGAGGCTCCTTCAGTACGCACCATCGCCGAACACCACTGCGACCGGGGTGCGCAGCAGAATTTTCAGATCCATCCATGGCGACCAGGTTTTGGCATATCGCAAATCCAGGCGAACCATGTCGTCGAACTTAATCCGACTACGCCCGTTCACCTGCCACAGCCCGGTAATCCCAGGCTTGGCTTCCAGCACCCGGCGGCGATGCCAGATGTCGTAGGCCTCGACTTCGTAGGCAATGGCAGGACGTGGCCCAACCAGAGACATCTCACCTTTGAGCACATTAATGAACTGGGGCAGTTCGTCGAGACTGGTCCGTCGCAAAAAACTGCCGATGCCGGTGATTCTGGAATCCTTCGTCAGTTTGTAAACACCATTGCGGTTGCCGTTGGCGGGCTGGCTTTGCGCACTACCAGCAATCAATTGCTTGACGAAAGCTTTGTGGACGCTGGCATCATTGTTGACGTACATCGATCGAAATTTCAGGAAGACAAACTGTTCGCCATACTGGCCCACCCGCTTCTGCCGGAAAAATACTGGACCCTTGGATGTAAGCTTTACGGCGATGGCGATAGTCAGCAGAACAGGCGCGAAAATCAACAGGGCCAATGCGCTGCCGACGATATCCATAATCCGCTTGATGGCGCAGAAGAACTTCTTCGCGCTATCCCGGCGGGCGAGATCCGGATACAGAGTGGGGTTGCTGGGCCTTTCGGGAATATCGTGATTCCACTCTTCCGGAAACAAGTGGAAGGAGATGCTGATCAGGCCGAATTGCTGCGAGCTCAAGTTATTGCGCAGCGTCTCACTGACTCTAGTCATCATCGTGCTCAGGATCGTGTTTCGATCCTCAACCCCGAATTCCGTGAACATGACTCCGACCACGGAGTTGTTCTTATACCAGCCCGTAACGTCGGTCTCTCGTGTAGAAAGGGAAAGCGCGAGGAGAATTGTGTCGAGGGCCTTGTTGTTGTTATCGGAGCGCAGACCATTCCCCATATCTAAGAGCATCAACAGGAAGGGTTTTCGCGAGCGCTCGGTTCTTTTTCGCTCGAGCGAGATCATCCTGTGAAAGGCTCCCTCATTCAGAATCCCGCGTTCCTCGACCGGCACAACCTCCGCCGAAAGAGTATCTAGATTTGCTATACCGCCTGAGCGCCGAACATTCACGACTCCCTCTCCTCGTCCTGCCTCCTCGCTTCGGGCGCAGGAACAAATGACCTACCCTGAACTGCTTTATGTTTTTGTTGTCTGTTGGGGGAGTACAGAACTAGGGGACTGAAACTAACTAAAACTGGGGGTTTAGTGATTCAACCGGGGCCGGTTTATTCTTCGACAACATTGGCTTCCCGCGCCGCGCCCGGACCATAGCGTTGGTAATAGTTGCTGTGATCTGTATTCGCAGAGGAGTTCACGACGGCGCCCAGTAACTTCGACTGTTCAAGCGCCTGCAAACCCCGCTGTAACATTCGTCTTTTGGTGATTCCTTCTCTGGTGACCAGAAGGATGCCATCCGCCAACCGTGCCCAAACGCTGGTGTCAGCCAACGGCAATATCGGGGGAGAATCGATCACAATCCAGTCAAACCATCCTGAGAGTTGATTTAAGAGGTCAGAAAGTCTCCCTGACTGCATCAACTCGAGCGGATTCTCTGGCGGCCGGCCAGCTGGCAAAAACCACAGGTTCGGGCCCTCGAGGCGGTAGATGTGCTGAATCGGCCGGGGCTCACCCTGCAACCATTCACTCAGACCAGGAACGACGCCGAGGCCGAACTGCTTGGACAATGACGGACGCCGCAGATCGCCCTCCAACAGCAAAATCTTCGGCTGCTGCCGCCGAGCCAAAATCGTCGCCAGGTTTGCCGAAACCGTACTCTTCCCTTCCTCGGGAATGGTGCTGGTGATCAACAGCTTCTTGAGCGGACGAGTGTGCTGCAGCTGTCTCAGCCGAACTCCAAGGAAACGGAATTTCTCCGCGCCGAAGCTCTCCGGGGCGTTAAGGCATACCAACTTGCTGTCCTGCGGCAAGGATACGGGCAAAGACTGGAACTGACTCAGGTCGTTCCTGACAAACTCCTCTTCAGAGAAGTCCCGGCGAGGCAGTTCGCTCGCAGCGAAATCCCTCGGAGCGGTAGCGCTCGCCTCCCGCTCCACCGCCTGC
>Ga0210390_10003776_pt1 | contig 12935 bp, 13 predicted proteins | sample IncBWH11OmetaG_FD_161050 | JGI IMG/M metagenome (GOLD analysis project Ga0210390, IMG submission 161050) | Forest soil microbial communities from Barre Woods Harvard Forest LTER site, Petersham, Massachusetts, United States - Inc-BW-H-11-O ...
ACCTCCGGCGCCACCGAGAGCGACAACCTCGCCATCAAGGGCGTCGCCGAAATGTACCGCGAGAAGGGCAACCACATCATCACCGCGGTCACCGAGCACAAGGCCGTGCTCGACACCTGCAAGCGCCTGGAAAAATACGGCTACCGCGTCACCTACATGCCCGTCCAGAAAGATGGGCTCATCGACCTCGACGACCTGAAGCGCGCCATGGACGACAAGACGATCCTGGTCACGATCATGGCCGCCAACAACGAGATCGGTGTGCTGCAGCCGGTCACCGAAATTGGCAAGCTCTGTCGCGAGCGCGGCGTGATCTTCCACACCGACGCCACCCAGTACGTCGGCAAAGTTCCGACCGACGTCAACAAGCAGAACATCGACGTCATGTCGATCTCCGCCCACAAAATGTACGGGCCGAAAGGGGTGGGGGCTTTGTATGTCCGCCGCAAAAATCCGCGCGTGCAGCTTTCCGCTCTCATCGATGGCGGCGGCCACGAGCGCGGCATGCGCTCCGGAACTTTGAACGTCCCCGGAATCGTCGGCCTGGGTGCGGCTTGCGCGATTGCCCAAGAAGAGCTGCCCAAGGAATCCTGCCGTCTGGCCGGCCTGCGCAACCGCCTGCGTGACCGCATCATGAACCGTCTCGACGAGACCTACATCAACGGCTCCTGGGAGCATCGTCTACCCGGCAACCTGAATATTAGTTTTGCCTATGTCGAAGGCGAATCGCTCCTGATGGGCATCAACGACATCGCCGTTTCGAGCGGTTCGGCCTGCACCTCGGCGACGCTCGAGCCATCCTATGTACTGAAGGCTCTCGGCACCGGCGACGACCTGGCGCACAGCTCAATCCGTTTCGGCATCGGCCGCTTCAACACCGAAGCCGAAGTTGACTACGTTGCCGACCGCGTCATCGAGACGGTTGAGCGCCTGCGCGAACTTTCTCCGCTCTACGAAATGGCAAAAGAAGGCATCAACCTGAAAGACGTAAAGTGGGCAGGAGAAGCGAGCCACTAAGCATCAAGAGTTTGGCACAAGGTTCGTATCAGGGCGCGGCTTTAGCCGCGCCGTTAAGATCGGGTTTTTGACGGGGCTTTAGCCCCTGAGGCAATCAGAGTTTAGGAGAAAAAAATGTCATACAGCGACAAGGTAATCGATCACTACAACAACCCCCGCAACGTCGGCTCCATGGACAAGCAGAGCGCCGACGTAGGCACCGGCCTGGTCGGCGCCCCCGAGTGCGGCGACGTCATGAAGCTGCAGATCAAGGTCAACCGCGAAACCAACGTCATCGAAGACGCCAAGTTCAAGACCTTCGGCTGCGGCTCCGCCATCGCCTCGTCCTCGCTCGCCACCGAGTGGGTCAAAGGCAAGACGGTCGCCGAAGCCCTCGCCATCAAGAACATGGACATCGTGAAGGAGCTTTCGCTTCCTCCCGTAAAAATCCATTGTTCGGTGCTCGCGGAAGACGCAATCCGCGCCGCCATCGGCGACTGGAAGAAAAAGCAGGAAGCCGCCGTGCCGGTTGCAGCCGAAGCGAAATAGCTTCGAGTCGTGAGCTGCGAGTCGCGAGCCGTCGTCGCGACGCATTCGCGCTTGCTCGCAGCTCGAAACTCATAGCTCGCAGCTGATTTATGACAACGCTGACAGAAAACACGCCCGCGCAAGCCCCCGCCAAAGGCATTCTCGTCACCGAGAAAGCCCTGGCCAAGGTGCGCACCGCCATGGCGAAGGAAGGCGTCTCGCCCGAGCAGGGCGGCCTGCGCCTCGGCGTGCAAGGCGGGGGCTGTTCCGGCCTGAGCTACAACATCCGGTTCGACACGCAGCCGCGCGAGCGCGACCGCATTTTCCAGTTCTCCGACGTCCGCGTCTTCGTCGATCCGAAGTCGTTCATCTACCTGCACGGCATGACCCTGGACTATCAGGAAACGCTGATGCAACAGGGCTTCGTCTTCGTGAATCCCCAGGCGTCGAAATCGTGCGGCTGCGGAACGTCGTTCTCGGCCTGAGCCTGTGTGGCGCGGGCACTCCTGCCCGCGAATGCGTGCGCCACCCCGACAGCCCTGCTCAAGCACGCAGCTGAATTGCTATTTTTGCGAGGAATAAGAAGTTGACCACCAAGTACGCACTAACCACCATCGGCGCCAAGCCCCTGCCCGAGGACACTCACTCCTGCTGGTCCTGCGGCTCCATGCGCGCCGCGCATTTCTGCGAAGCCTGCGGCAAAGTGCAGCCTCCCGTTCCCGTCGACTATTTCACATTCTTCGCTCTCCCCACGAAACTGAATCTCGACGTCGAGACCCTGGAAAAAAGTTTCTACGAACTAAGCCGCCGCCTTCATCCCGATCTAAACGCCCGCGCCGGCAGCCAGGAACAAGAGTGGAGCCTCCAACAAAGCTCCTTGCTCAACGACGCCTACCGGACCCTACGCGACCCCATCAAGCGCACGGAATATCTCTTGCACCTGGAAGGCGTCGAATTGGAAGAGCAATCCAAGAGCGCAACCGAGCAAGCCCTCGCCACGGGAGCGATCAAGAAACAAATCGTTCCACCTGACTTGCTCGAAGAAGTCTTCGAACTCAACATGCAACTCGAAGAACTGCGCATGAGCAAAAAGACGGGCGAAGACGATCCCGCCCTGATCACCGAAATCGGCAAACAAAAGTTATCGCTGGAAGCCAAGCACGAATCTCTGCTCCAGGAACTGCAAGCCGACTGGAAGCAATGGGACACTCTGATCGACAGCCCGAGCGCCTCGCGGGAGAAGCGCGCACAAGCAACCGCCAGAATGGTAGACGTATTGAACCGCCGCAATTACATCCGCAACCTGGTGCGCGATGTGAATGCGGCCTTGGAGAACTGAAAGAAATTTAGCAATTGGGAAATTTAGTAATTGAGGAATTGAACCCCCGTAGGTTTTCAATTCCTCAATTACTAAATTACACAATTACACAATGAGCTCTGATCGCATCGTCGGCATCGACCTCGGAACCACGAATTCCCTCGTGGCTTTCATGCAAGGGGAAACCCCTGTCGTCATTCCCGGCGACGACGGCCTGAACCTGCTGCCGTCAGTCGTCGCGCTCGACGCCAACAACCAGCCCGTAATCGGCAACGCCGCCCGCAACTCTCTGATCGAAACACCGGAACGCGCGGTCTACTCCATCAAACGCCTCATGGGACGCGGCGTTGAAGACATTCAGGAAGAATTAAAACTCTTCCCCTTCCGCCTCGCCGAAGACCTGCAGCCCGGCGAAGTCCTCCGCATCAAGCTCGGAAACAAGACTTTCACGCCGCCGGAAATTTCCGCGCTGATTCTTCGCCAGCTCAAGCGCAGCGCCGAGCGCTTCTTCGCCGGCCCGGTCACGAAAGCGGTCATCACCGTGCCGGCGTATTTCAACGATGCTCAGCGTCAGGCCACAAAAGACGCCGGCCGCATCGCTGGCCTAGAAGTCCTCCGCCTGGTGAACGAACCAACCGCAGCGTCGCTAGCCTACGGCCTCGACAAAAAACAGAACGGCATCGTCGCGGTCTATGACCTCGGCGGCGGCACCTTCGACATCTCGATCCTCAAGCTGCACGACGGAATCTTTGAAGTCATCGCCACCAACGGCGACACCCACCTCGGCGGCGACGACATCGACAACCTGCTCATCACCATCGCGCTCGACGACATTCGCGGCGACCTCAATCTCGACCTCCGCCGCAACGCCGAAGCCGTCCAGGCCATCCGCAAAGCCGTCATCGAAGGCAAAATCGCGCTCTCGTCGCAGCCGTCAGTCAAACTCGACATCGAACTCCCCGCCGGCCAGCACTATCGCCGCGAAATCACGCGGGAGCAATACGAACAACTGATTCAGCCCGTCATCGATCGCACCGTCGGCCCCTGCAAACAGGCTATGAACGATGCGAACCTGAAACCCGAGCAGATTGACGAAGTCGTCCTGGTCGGCGGTTCTACGCGCATCCCGAAAGTTCGCGCGCTGGTCAAAGACTTGTTCCACCGCGAGCCACACACCGATCTCAATCCCGACGAAGTCGTCGCCCTAGGCGCGGCCGTGCAGGCCAACATTCTTGCCGGAGGCAGCGAAGCCACCGAGAACATGCTGCTGCTCGACGTAACCCCTCTCTCTCTCGGCATCGAAGTCGCCGGCGGCGTCACCGACAAAATCATCCTGCGCAACTCGACTATTCCCGCGTCAGCCACGCAGTTCTACACGACTCAAATCGACGGTCAGACCAACGTTGCCATTCATGTTTTGCAAGGCGAGCGCGAACTCGCCAAAGACTGTCGCTCGCTCGCCCGCTTCGATCTGAAGGGCATTCCAGGCATGGCGGCCGGCATCCCGCGCGTCGAAGTCAAATTCCTGATTGACGCCAACGGAATTCTCCACGTCTCCGCGCGCGAGCAGCGCAGCGGCAAAGAAGCCGAAATTCAAGTCCAGCCCAGCTACGGCCTCACCGACGAACAGGTCGAGGGCATGATCCTCGACTCTTTCGACAACGCGGAAGAAGATTTCCGCCAGCGCCAAGTGATCGAAGCGCGCGCCGAAACGGCCACGATCCTCGCCGCTCTAGACAAAGGCAAAAAGAGCGCGGCCTGGGGCCAACTCACTACCGACGAAAAAAAGCGGATCGCAAAAATGGAAAAGTCATTGGCCACGGTGAATGCCGAAGACGATTACCAGGCCATCCGCAAAGCCATCGACGCCCTGAATCAGGGCACGATGCGCCTGGCGGAATTGATGATGGACACCGCCGTTTCATCGGCGCTCAAAGGCAAGAACATGGACGAGACCGATCTGGGTGAAGGCCCGACCGCCCCGCATCCCATGGCGCCACCAGAGTTTCAGTAGTTGTGAAGATTTGTCATCCTGAGCGGAGTGCGACCTCGCAAATGCGAGGTCGCACGGAGTCGAAGGATCCCTATCAGCGCCACCGAGGTCAAGAGCAGTGACGGCTATAGAGATCCTTAGACTAAGAGGATTTCTCGCTTCACGAGAAATCCTCTCCGCTCAGGATGACAACAGATTTGGAGATACATAATGTCACAAGAAAAAACACAAGGAGCCGGCACATTGACCGAAGATGCCCCCGGCGAAAAGACAGTCCAGGTCACGTTCCTGCCCGAAGGCAAGACCGTGCAGTTTGAAAACGGAAAGTTGCCATACCAAGACCATGGCAAAGAGCAGTCGATCCTCGACGTGGCGTTGAACAACCACATCACGCTCGACCATGCCTGCGGCGGCAACAACGCCTGCACGACCTGTCACATCTGGGTGAAGGAAGGCGCGGAAAATCTTTCGCCCATGGACGACGACGAGGCCGACCGGTTGGACATGGCCGCCGATCTCCAGTTAAACTCGCGTCTCGGCTGCCAGGCTCAAATCACCAAGCCCGGCAAAGTCGTCGTCGAGATTCCAGCCTGGAATCGCAACTACGTCTCCGAGGAACACTGAGTTTCCGAGGTTGCATAGTTTTCGAGGGTACATGGGAAGAGGAGCACTGAGGAATGCCTAAGCAACTGACCTGGGACGACGCCGAAAGCATCGGCATCCTGCTATCTGAAACGCATCCCGAACTCGATCCGCTCGCCGTCCGCTTCACCGACCTGCACCGCTACGTCACCGAACTCCCCGACTTCGCCGGCGACCCGAAAGCCTCGAACGAAGGCAAGCTGGAAGCCATCCAAATGGCCTGGAACGACGAAGTGCAGGACCGCACCCAAGGCTGATTTTTCGCGACGGCGTCATCCTGACCGGAGCCGTTTTCAGGCGAAGGGAAGGATCTCGCGCGAAAACGGCGATTGCTAGCGAGAAGTGCCCCGCGACTTTACTTCCCCGCCTCCGCCATCTTCCGATAAAACTTCTGCAGCGTATAAAACGCCAGCTTCCTCTGCCCTCGATTCGAAATCACTCCCTTGCGATTGTGATAATCCTGCACCCCGGGCAACATCCGCAGCGGCGAGCGAAAATCCATCAGCACCCACGGCGTCATCCCCACCAGGTTCGGCATGCGCTCGACCATCCCCAGCTGATGCTGGTACAAATTGTCCTGATATTCCTCCGTCCAGATTTCATCCGTATCGCCGTGTCGGCCAAACACCGCGCCGCCGCCAAACTCGCTCACGATCAGCGGCTTCGTCCACTTCATTTTCCACTGCATGCGGTCCGCATCTTCCGGACGCCCGCCATACCAGCCTAAATACTCGTTCAGTCCGATCACATCGAGCACATTTCCCAACGGATCGCTCAAGGTCCGCTCGTCAGTACCAGTGTTCTCTGTGTGATTCAGCGCAGAGGCAATCAGCCGCGTAGGATCAAGCTCCCGCGCATCTTTCACAAGCTGTGTTAAAAACGTCAGCCGCTCCGGCTTCACCGGTGTTTCGTTCGCCACCGACCAAATAATCACCGCCGCCCGATTGTGATCGCGCGCAATCTCATCGCGCAGTTGTGCTTCTGCATTCGCCAGCGTCGCCGAATTCGTCCAGTCAACGTCCCAATACACGGGAATCTCCGACCACACCATCAACCCAAGGCGGTCCGCCAGCCGAATCTCATTCTCGTTATGCGGATAATGCGCAAACCGAACGAAATTGCACCCGAGTTCCTTCACCCACCCCAACAAAGTCTGCGCATCCTCTGCACTGAACGCGCGCCCTTCGCGAAACGGCGCCTCCTCGTGCATGGAAATTCCGCGCAGAAAAACAGGCTTCCCATTCAGTAGGATATTCGCTCCCTGCACCTCGATCGTGCGAAACCCAATCTGATCGTGGACCACATCTTCGCCGCTGCTAAGCACGACGTCGTAAAGCTTGGGATGCGCCGGAGACCACAGCTCCAGCTTCACGGCGAAGTGAAAACTCGCTCTGCCGTCGCCATCGGCGGTGAGCATTGCGTGAACGCCCGCCTCTGGAATCTCTAACCGGATCTTCTGTGCCGATGGTGCTCCATTCAACTGCACCCACCCCGCAATCTCGTTCTGCGAGCCCCGCGCCAACTGCACCGAGTAATCCTGAATGAACATCGTCGGCACTTCGACCAGCATCACATCTCGCGTGATTCCGCCATAATTCCACCAGTCAAACTTCAGCGCCGGGACCCCGTCAGCACGGCGGACATTGTTCACCTCGACAATCAGATCATTTTCGCCATCACGTAGCTGCGCACTTACTTCAAAATTGAATGCCGTAAATCCGCCTTCGTGCGCGCCCAGCTTTTCTCCATTGAGATAAACGATAGCCTGATAATTCGCTGCGCCAAAGTAAACAGACACTCGCTCATTCGCGCGTTTGTGGTAGTTGAACTCACGCCGGTACCAAACCGGCCCTTCATAAAACATCAGCTCCCCGCGTTGAGTATTCCAATCTCCAGGAACATTCAGGACGGGCGAGGCGTCGAAGCTGTACTCCACGCGATCGCTCTTGCTGTGCGGCTTTTCATCGCGAAAGAATCCCGACTTGCCGTTGTCGAATGGATCCACAATGGCGTGCCACTCCCCGTTGAGGCTCACCGTCGTGCGTCCCGGCACATTCGCAATCAGATTGGAGGCAGGCAGGCTAGACGGCGCAGGGTGCGCGAAAGCAGATCCCGCCAGAAGCAGCACAACCAGACAGGGTTTCATGACGAACCTCGGCGCTGAGCGCTGATCATGGTAGTGATCGGAATCTATGGTAGTGATCGAAGCGAAAAGCCGTCAATAAATGCCGCTCAACTGCTGGCAAGAAGTTTTACATTTTCGTGACAATGCCAGGCCCTCACCAACTTATCCTGACTTCACTCAGGCCCGCGAGAACTCGCGGCCTTTCTCTCTCCAAGCAAAACTGGGAAGGGCACGGCATCGAAGCCGTGCCCATTTTTTCAGATCGAAGAATCCTGAAGCCCGACAAATCCCAAAATCGAATCCCAGGAATCGCGCCCGGCTTATCCGGCAGACACGGGCGCCGCTTCCTCCACATTCGCCTCGCGCAGGAACTTCGCCGCTTCCTCGGGCGGCGTGGGATTGATATAGAAACCCGTGCCCCACTCGAATCCCGCTGTCTTGGTCAGCTTCGGCATGAACTCAATATGCCAGTGGTAGTGGTCGTTGGTTGGGTCCTGCGCCGGCGAGGTGTGAATCACCAGATTGTAAGGCGGATTATCGAGCACGCGGTCAGCCCTGCCCAGCAAGTCTTTCAACGCGCGGGCCAGGTTTTCAAACATGTGCGAAGAAGAATTTTCAAACGCCGATTCATGCTGCTTGGGCAGAATCCAGGTTTCGAATGGAAAGCGCGGCGCATAAGGCGCCAGCGTCAGGAAATTCTCATTTTCCGCCACCACTCGCGTGCCCGTGTCCATCTCCTGCTGGATGATGTCGCAGAACACGCAGCGCTCCTTGTACAGAAAATACTGCTTCGCGCCTTCCAACTCCTGCACCACGTTAATCGGCAGAATGGGCAGCGCAATCAGCTGCGAGTGCGCATGCTCCAGCGACGCCCCCGCCGCTTCCCCATGATTCTTAAAAATCAGGATGTATTTAAACCGCCGATCTTTCTTCAAATCGAGAATGCGATCGCGAAACGTCCATAAAACATCTTCAATTCGTTTCGTCGGCAAGGTCGCCAGGCTGGCCGAGTGGTCTGGCGTCTCAATGATCACCTCGTGCGCCCCAATGCCGTTCATGCGGTCGAACATGCCTTCGGCCTGGCGGTTCATATTGCCCTCAATCCCCAGCGCCGGAAACTTGTTGGCCACCACGCGTACGGTCCATCCCGGGGTGTCGCGCTGCGGCGGAGGACCGCCGTTTGGGTTCGGCCGGTAGGCCTGAATCTCCGGCGGCGTCTTGCTCTCGTTCCCGTTGCAGAAGGGACAGAATCCCCCCTTGATCTTCATATTCTCGCGGACAAAATCAGTGGGTCGCTTGGCCCGGTCCGTCGAAATAATTACCCAGCGGCCAACAATCGGATCTTTTCTAAGCTCAGGCAATTACTGAAATCCTTTCCGTGGGGTTGCGCAAACCTCGCAATTTTACGCCGACAGGGAAGCATTCCGGAACACTTCGATCTCCGGGCGAGACGCTAGATGGGCATAGTATACGCTCACAATATCGAATCTCCACTGGCACGTAGGTGGGACCCTCCGCAGGTACTCGCGCGCTACCTGTGCCAGTTCCCGCCGTTTGTGCCGGTCAACCGCCGCCTCGGCAGTCTTTACGTCGTGCGAGGTTCGGGTCTTAACTTCAATAAAACAAAGAACGTCTGCGTCCCAGCCAATCAAGTCGATCTCTCCGCGGCAGCGCGGCGAGCGGAAGTTTCGCGCCACCATCGTGTACCCCAGCTTCCGCAAATAGAAGTACGCTGCTTCTTCCCCGCACGTGCCCGTCTGCTGATGTCTCGGCCGCGGGTCGGCCGCGAGCACGCGCGCTCGCGCCCAATCCAGACCGCCCACGATAGCTCGCGTAAATGCCGCGGGGAGCATAGTAGATAGAGACGACGAGTAGAATGAAGACGAAGACTCTACCCTAGCGGAAAAGTCGAGCTGCGGCTGTGATATAGCGCACAATCCAAGAACATCAACGCCTGCGCTTCCCGGATCGGGAAACACTAACAATCGTACTCGCCGCGTCTGAACCCCGATCCGCCTACGCGGTCGGAGGCGTTGAAGCAGTTGGCGGGGCAGGAGTTGCCGCGGCCACAGGCGCGGCCCCGTGACCTTCATTCACCAGATCTTTCAATTCCTTGCTGGGCTTGAAGAACGGAATCTTCTTCGCCGGAACTTCCACGCGCTCGCCAGTCTTCGGATTGCGCCCCACCCGCGGTTTGCGCTGCCGGGTACGAAAACTGCCAAAGCCGCGGATCTCGATCTTGTCGCCGGCGCGCAACGAGCGCACCACGCTGTCAAAAATCGTCTCCACGATCACTTCACTGTCTTTCCGCGTAAGTTCCGCCAAACGCGAGACTTCGTCAATCAAATCGGCTTTGGTCATAAACCCCTCTTCGTTCCGGGCCTACTTCGCGGAAAATACAATTCCGCCCAGCCCACCATCCATAACCTTCTCAAATTTCAGGGGTTTAATGCAAGTTACGGGGCGGATACCGGCCGCGTTAAATCCCCTCTCATTTTGCCCGATTGAGTTCATCCACAAACTCTTCCACATCGAGCGCCTCCACCCCCTTGGCGATCGCCGGGGTCGAAATCTGGCTTTGCGACTTACGATGGACCACGATCAATCGATCCGCCCGGTTCCGCGCCGCCCGCTGCAACGAACTCATCGGCGCCGCCATCTCCGGCCGAACGGTCTTCCCAGCCTTGGCCTCCACCAGCCACAACTTGGCGTTGGGTTGCGGAATCAGAAAATCCACCTCCAACCCCTGCTGATCGCGAAAGTAATAGAGCTCCTTGCGCCGTCCGCGTTCGGTCTGGCTCTTCAGGATTTCAGACGCGATAAAACCTTCGAACAACGCCCCCAGAAACGGAGAACGTTCCAGTTCGGGCGATGAAGTCATCCCCAGCAGATAACACGCCAATCCAGAGTCCCCGACGTACATTTTCGGCGATTTGATGAGCCGCTTGCCGAAATTTTCGAAATACGGCGGCACCAGGATGATCTGACCGGTAACTTCCAGAATACTCAGCCACTCGCCGATGGTGGGAACCGATACGCCCAGGGGCGCGGCCAGATCGGTCTTATTCAGGATCTGCCCGTGGCGGCTGGCCAACAGCGCAAGAAAGCGGCGAAACGTCGCAAGGTCTCGCACGTTCGTGATCGACCTCACATCGCGCTCCAGATAGGTCTGCAGATAGGAGGCGAACCAAAGATCCCGGCCCTTCGGGCGGGCCAGCACTTCTGGAAACCCCCCATGCAGCAGGGTCACTTTGGCGGTTTCGCCCAGGCTGAAAGGCAGCAACTGCAGAACTGCCGCCCTCCCCGCCATCGATTCGCTGACTCCCCGCATTAACGGGGCTTCCTGCGAACCGGTGAACAGCCACTTCCCCATCAGGCGCGGGTGCAAGTCGATCAGAGTGCGCACGTAATCCAGCAATTCGGGAGTGTTCTGGATTTCGTCGAACAAAACCGGCGGCCGCAACCCTTCCAGAAATGCCCGCGGATCGCTCCGCACACGGACCTGTACGTCTGGGTCCTCGAGCAGCACATACTGCGACGCGGGGAACAACTTGCGGAGAAGAGTCGTCTTGCCGGAACGGCGGGGACCGGTCAACACCAGCGCCGGGAAGTGGCGCGCCGCTTCTTTCGCCGCTTCCGTCAATTTTCGCGAAACATATCGCACTTGAGAAATCTAAACTATAACTTTAGATTTCTCAACAACAAAATAGTTCGTTTTAGGCCCGACAGAGAGCAACAGCGAGCCTTATATTGAGCGACATAAGCTTAAAACTTAGATTTCCTAAGATGAGAATATCGACTGCGATGGAGCCCTGGCCTACTTCCACAGGTAATAAAATCCGACCTGCTGTTCCAGCATCTTCTCCCGCCCCGGCAGAAACTGCGAAACATCGCCCAGCAGCAAATCCATCAGGGTCTTACGATCTTTATCCGGATGCACCAGCGTCGGTTCGCCCTTAATCCCCACCGACTTCGCCGTATCGGCCACCGCTGTCTCAAAGTCGCCCACACCGTCAATCAGCTTCATCGACATGGCCTGCTCGCCCGTCCAGACCTTGCCGTTAGCAATCGACTTCACATCGTCAAACTTCATGCCGCGCCCTTCGCTGACGGCCCGCACAAATTGCCCAAACATGTTGTCGATCAGCGACTGCATGTAAGCCTGCTCGTTCGGAGTCAGATCTCGCGCCGGGTTTCCCGTGTCCTTGAACTCGCCCGTCTTCAGCACAACATTTTTAAGCTTGGCCCACTTCAACAGATCGCCGTAATTCATCCACTCCGCAATCACGCCAATCGACCCCACAATGCTGCCCTGGTCGGCAAAAATCTTGTCCGAGGCCGAAGCCACGTAATACGCACCGCTGGCCCCGACAGTCTCAATCGAAACCACCACCCGCTTCTTCTTCTCAGTGCGCAGCCGCTTGACCTCGCGATAAATCTCCTCCGACGCCGCCACCCCGCCGCCCGGAGAATTCACATGAATGATGATGGCCTTGATCGACGAGTCGTCGCCAAACTTCTTCAGCTGTCCGACCACCGGCTGCGGCGAAAGAATCACGCCATCCAGATCGACCACGCCAATGCGGTCGCCAAAGCCACTAATGCCGGCGTCCCCCCCGCCCGCATGCAGCGTCATGTAAACCAGACCAAACACGGCCAACACGAAGAGAAAAAACGCCCCTCCGCCAATCAATACCCAAAGCAGCGTGCGCGATCGTCCGTCAGACATAAAGAAAGTTTAGCACCAAGCGGGATTGCGCAGAACGCTTCGTCTCAGAGCATCGCTTTAGCGATGCCGAGACGGCGCACGAAACCGAGCGGCTTCAGCCGCGGCCGAGATACTAGCCGCGGGTATCACAAAAGCCGGCGGCCCTGACCGAGGCTATGGAGTGCCTGAAGGGACCTCCGATACGAACCTTGCCCCGCCCCTAAGGCGTTATCACCTTGAGGACTGCAGATTGAGCCCCAACCTCAACCGGAGTCCGGCAAACATACTCCCCATCCGCATAAACATCGAGCCGAAGCTCCGTCTCCACCCGCACCCGTCCAGCCTGAAAATAGTCAACCTCCGGAACACTCAGATGATCGCCGCTGTAAACCGTCGGAAACAGCCGCAACAGCCGCATCCGATCGACGGCACCAACCACGCAAACATCCAGCAGCCCGTCATCCATCTTGGCCCGCGGCGCAATCTTCATCCCGCCGCCGTACACAGGAGTATTCGCAAAAGCCGCGAGGATGGTAGGCCGATCGCTGCGAGCGATCCAGGATTCGCTCCCCTCATTGTCGGCGCCGCCGTTCACCGCGGCCGCCAGAATCTTCACCCGCAGTGG
>Ga0210390_10003778_pt1 | contig 12934 bp, 13 predicted proteins | sample IncBWH11OmetaG_FD_161050 | JGI IMG/M metagenome (GOLD analysis project Ga0210390, IMG submission 161050) | Forest soil microbial communities from Barre Woods Harvard Forest LTER site, Petersham, Massachusetts, United States - Inc-BW-H-11-O ...
CACTCATCGACTCGTGCTCCTCAATGCAGCTTGCACTCGGCCAGGAGTGCAAGCTGCCGCTGCAGCGGCGTGGGCTTAGGACACCGTTGAAGCTTTGGGCGATGATATCCGCCTACATTTGGGCAATTTCGATCTGATCCACAACGTGATCTTGGCCTACCACGGCGGCAGCTTTTGCTTCTATTGCAGCCTTCTCTTCCGCGGTTCGCACCGGTCCCTTCAGAGTAGCCACTCCGTTCTGCACCACGATCTTGACGTTGTGAGCGTAGGTGGAGAGCGAGTCATCAGCCATGATGCTGCGTCGAATGCTGGCGGTCAGTTGAAGATCGCTCTTACCATTCTCTTGCTGGTCCGCCGTAGTCGCAGACGCCTGGTCGGGCTGATTGTTCGCTGTATTGTCCGGCGCGGCGTTTCCCGAACTATTCTGGGAAGTCGCGGCTGTGGGCTGGCCATTCGGTCGTGTCATCGGCTGCTGACCCTTAGCGGGAACAACAGTGGGCGGAACTCCTTTACCCGAGAAACGCTGGAGCTGCGCCAGGAACGGCCCTGCCGTAGCAGGCCGTTTCACCGTGCCGGTCAGGATTTCCTTGTTGGTCAGCGGCTTACCGTAAAGCTTCGCGTTCTCGTCTAGATCCTGACGGAGGGTGGCGCCCTCCAGGGACAAACCGGCGAAGACACCATGCGATCTCGACCAAGACAGGATTTCTGCCGTCATCAAAACGTCGGTATTCGCGCTCGTGTCGCGTCCGACAGGCCCAGCAGCGGCGGCGGCTTCGCCGCCAAGCGTGAATTTATCGGACAACAGTTTTTGCATGCCGCCCTCGTTGAGCACCAGCATGATGACATCGGTGGAGGACCCGCCGAGTTGAAGGCCAAAGCTGCCGCCCTCGATTCTCACGGCGGCGGGCGGGCTCCATCCTTTCCTGGTCATGCAAGACGCGTAACCACGGCCATACTTGCCGCCGCCGATAAACGCCACCTTTTTTAGCCCAGGCACAACAATCACGCACCGGGCTTTCCGAAGCAGATCCTGCGGAATACCCTCGTCCGATGCCTGGGACATCTCGTGGATAACAGTTGTGGAGTCGGAGAGGCGCTGCTCATAGGTTTCTGCGGATGCCATCACTGCTGCCGCGATCAGAAATGTAACGATCTTCGTTTTCATAGTGAGCCTCATTAATCAATGTCTCGTGCGGTTGCTTAAAAGGGGACTCGCAAGAATCCCGACTTTTGAATCTCATGCGGTATGACGCTCTTTCAATTCCTCGACCTTATCTTTCACCTTTTCCTTAACATCCTCGATGGACTGGCTGATCTTGCCTCGGCTCCCGTCGGCTTTTTCCGCGGCGGCTTCCTTGCGCGATTCCTGGACCTGCTGCGCCGCGTCTTTCGCATTTCCCCAGGTCTCTTTGACTGCCCCCTTGGCCTGGTCAATCACTCCTTTGTTGGCGAGTTCTTCGTTGCCGACGACCTCTCCGACGTTTTGCTTGACCTTTCCAACAGCTTGGTCAATTTTTCCAGTGACCTGATCCTTATTCATGGTTCCTCCCTTTCACGATTGAGTGCAGTTATAGTTCGGTGAAATACCCGGGCGAACGCAGCCGCCGGGTATGAAATTCCCACGGCACCGTTGCTAAGCGACCCGAGCGGTGGCTTTCTTGTCGCCGGCAGCTTCCCCGGTCGAGGAAATATCTTGCGCGCCGGTGCGTTCAAGGATTTCCTTCGCTCGCTTGATCTCATCGGACGTCTCGGAGTGAACGGACAGCAGAATTCCTCCGTCCTTGACGCGGCCTTCATACCGTTTAGCTTCGTATTCAGGAATTCCCATTCCGATCAGGGCTCCCGTGAGACCGCCGACCGCGCCTCCGACTCCGGCGCCTGCCAGAGCGGCCATAATCGGTCCGGCGGCTATAAAGGGTCCGAGACCCGGAATCGCCAAGGCCCCTATGCCGACCAGCCATCCCAACCCTCCGCCGAGCAGAACTCCCGTCCCGGCGCCTGCTGACGCACCTTCGGGAGCTTTTGTACTCTTCTTATGGGCAAAGTCCTTCGTGCCCTCCTTGTTCGGGAAAAGTACGGAGATGTCATTGTTGGAAAAACCGGCTGCCTTGAGTGCGTTGACGCCGCTCTCGACGCTTGTCTGGTGCGGGTAGATGCCAAACACTGCGATATTTTTGCCTGCCATTTGAAGCTCCCTTATTATTGGGTTGCGTAAGTTTTATCTTCTGGTTCGATGGTCACTTTTCTTGACCGCCAACTTCTGCAAATTAATTTCAGCTCGCTTCTTGATCAGGAGACGGGATGAAAGTTGCCCGGTTACCCACCGGTGCTTGTGCGAGCCTATTACCGGGGAAGGTTTCCCCGTCGTGACTTGTGCGTCACAACCAGACTACGCTTCGTCAGATTCTGCGCCATCGGGTGAACGCTGTACCCTGTCCGTGAATGGTTCTTGAGCCATCCCGCTCTTCAAACCTAGTCAGCCTGCATAGTCATTCCTGTTGTTGACATCGAGGAACCGCCCGAACCTTGCCAAAGGGGGGATTCGCTCAAAAAAGAAACGCATCCTCGGCCTCGCATCAGGCCGGATAGAGTAAGCGTGGCGAAGTGGATGGATGAACCTGAAATAAAATTACATCGAATGGATGGCAGGTGACTGGTCAAAATTGCTCAGTTTGGAGCCAACGGTCGTTTGCAGAGCACCAGCCAGACTAGGGCATGTTGACGATCTTTCGTAACTCAATTGTCCCGTCGCCGGCAGAACGAGGTTCTTCTCCAAGCAATTCGGCTGTAATCCGCAGCGCCTCTATTTCCTGTTTGACTTTCAGTATGTCCCGCTCTTTCATTCGGAGAACTTCAAACGGATCCTTCATGGCTAGGCTCCTTCGACAAACATCAACATCGCAATCATCAGGTATCGAGTCTACGATTGTGGATTGGAGCGCAACTCAATCGTGCTGCCAAAGTGTGTTCCAGTAAACGGCGAACTAAGCCAACCCACTCAACCCACTCAACTCTCAAGACTCTTCCACTCGAATCGGCTTTCCCCACAAAACCGCCCCGTTCAAGTTTGCGATCGCTTTCTTGGCTTCGAGGTCGTTGGTCATTCCCACAACCGCGAACCCGAGTGAATATCGGGTTTGGGGATCGGTCATGATTTCCACTCGTTCGACTCACCCGTAGATTTGAAATAACCTGCGAAGCTCATCCGGTGTCCGGTTCGTGGCCAGATTTCCAACAAATAGGTTTGTCACAAGCACCGTTTCTAATTAATGACTTCGGGTGTCCCCAGGTTCGGACAGCTTTAGCGGATTGAGTCGTCCGAGAAGGCGGGATTAACCGCCTTCTCGTGTAAAAGACTCGCAGTTACGCGGCTACGCGGAGGTCGAGCTTGTGGAGGGTCGAGGTGACAACGTCAGAGGTCTGAACTTTCGGCGTTCCCTCGATAAATCTTGCCATCGTCTTCAACACTTGCGGATAGGCATTGGTGTTGTAAGCTTCGGCATCGGCTTTGTTTTCCCACAGACTGATTGCAGTCACATCAACTCCACCGGTTCCAGCGAATGTAATTTCGTCCTTGAAACCCTTTTGTTTGCGAAGCAAAGGTAGGACATCGTTTTCAAATGTTCGTGTGTAATCGGAAAGAGTATTGGATTTCAGATGAATCGAGACATGGCGTGAAAACATGGCAACCTCCTTAGGTTGGGGTTGCTAAGAAAGAAAACTTCAGATGGGCTGACTTAGTTCAGAGAACCTGAAATGAGGAGAAGGTGGTAACCACCTCAACTAGAATCCTTGCATTTAAGTGGCCCTCTGGATCAACCCCTCAACTTATTGTTTCGATACGTCACAAGCAAATCCGGAACCCCAGATTCTGGGTGCCGTCCGTGTAGCTTTGGTGGAAAGCAAGCACAAACGGACATGGTCAAGGAGTTGCTCAAGGGGGGAGCCGCCTTGCACCGCAAGGGCGATTCGGAAAGGCTCGATCTCGTGATGGTCAACCCGACGACAGAGAGGTGTTCCACCCTACCGCCACGGCGGCGGCGTTACAAAACTCCACGAGTTGCTTCCTGTGGAAACCCGCAACAATTGAACTTCTTCATTTCCACCCACGGCGTTAGGAATTGGCTGTTTTAGTAATCCCACTTGCCCGTGCCATCCGACAAATCCGGCTCGCACAAATACGGCAGTAAGCACTTCCGGCGATCCTTCCCGCCAATAAAAGAAACCGCCAGCGCGTCCGGCACCAGCGGTCTTGAAACCATGGCAATCCAGTACGCGAGGCATATGCACCAGGTGCGTGCCGTAAACCAAGCCGCCGATTGCAATTGCAAGCCCAATTGCGTAAAGTCCAAACGATATAGCATCCCCTTCTCACTCAGCCGTGGCTTTTGCACCCCGGACCACGGGCGATTTGCGGGAGTGCATCCCGTAACACGCGCCGCCCTCCGTTCCCCGCGCCCGGTCAACTCCGCAATTCCTACTGTGATGAACTCGCTTTCTGATCCTTAACTTGTAGATCATTCACCACCTGCTTCACGTTAGGCACGTTCGTGGCCACCTTCTCTGCATTGTCGAGCTTGTCCTGCGAGTTGACTTCCCCGCTCAGCGTGACTACGCCGCTCTTGACTTCGTATTTCACGTGGTCGTGCATCTTGTTCTTGATCAGCGTGGCATCCAGATTCTCCTCGATGCCCTTGTCCAGATCAGAGTTCACCGCCTTCGCGTCTTCTTCTACGCCCACCGGAATTACGGCGATCTCATCCGCCACAACCTGCGCACCCGCGATGGACTTAGCAAGCGATTCGGCCTGTGACTTGGCGTTCTCGCTGGTGACGTTTCCGCCCAGAGTCACTACACCCTTGTCACGATCGTCCTTGACGGAGACGTTCTTGAACCCTGCCTGATCGAGCGAGTTACGGATGTTGTCAGAAACATCAGGTGACTTTGCCGAAGCCCCTGAGCATCCCAACGTGGCGCCGATGGCCAGAAGGGTGAGCGAGGCAAGCAACAATTTAATCGTCTTCATATTTTTCCTTTGAGCAGATCCAGATTGAATCCGGCAGAATGACCAAGTTCTGCGGAGACAGCCTCTACCTTCGCTCATTTGCATCCGTAATGCTGTGCAGTACCGCTCACTTTGTAAACCAGCGCTTCCTACCGCATCTCAGCAACCTTTGTTTCGGCCGGATGCCATAGCTTTAATTTACAAGACGATCAATTCTGACCAGTTTTATGAAGTCGGGCATCTGATAATGACGACTCACTAGCTTCCGACGGCCGAGGAAGCTTGCTGAAACCAATTCCATTTGTGGACATTCCTGATGCACCGAGGTTTTGATGAATCTAAGTCTGATGGATCCGAAGTTTATTATGCTCGCCGGCGTGGTGATTCTGGTTATCGCAGTACTGGCTTGGATGTACATGCGAAAACGCAGGGGTACGACTGCAAACCTGCGACAGAGATTTGGCCCCGAATACGAGCGGGCAGTCCTGAAGCATGGGTCAGAACGAAAAGCGGAAGCGAAATTAGTCGATCGCGAGAAGAGGGTTGAAAAGCTCAACCTTCGTGATCTTGATCCGATGGAACACGAACGCTTTTTGAAACGGTGGGAGTCCGTACAGTCTCGCTTTGTCGACTCCCCCAAAGGGGCCGTCACGGAAGCCGATGACTTGGTGTCGTCGGTAATGAAAACTCGTGGCTATCCCGTATCCGATTTCGATCAACGTGCGGCCGACATTTCTGTTGACCATCCCCGGGTGGTAGAGAATTACCGTTCTGCGCATGAGATTGCACTGCGGGTTGGGAAAGACGGGGCAACCACCGAAGATCTAAGAACGGCGATGATTCACTACCGCTCTCTATTTGAGGAACTGGTGCAGGTACCAACAGTTGTGGAAAGGAAAGAGGCGGCGTAATGGCTGAGCTACTGAAGACAAAAGAAGCGGAGCTTACGACAGCCGACCTGGCGAGCTATGGCATTACGCAAGAGCATCCCGACGGACCCAATCTGGTAAAAGGCCAAGAACCGGAAACTCTGGATAGAGTGGCTGCAGTTTCGGAGCCTATGCCCTTGTTTTCTGAATTAGAGATGGGCGAGTTCCGACGCAAGACCGTCTGATCATTGACGGATATGCGCGATGGGAACTGGCCAAGAAACGAGGGATGGCAACCATTCTGTGCCTCGTATACCAGAGAACCGAGGACGAGGCCCTTCGCGACTTTATCTGGAGGCATCGCCGGTTCGACGGGCTGAATGATTTCACACTTATCGAGCTATCGCGGGACCTTAAATTGTTCTCTGCAGAAAAGGCACGACTCCATCAGCAGGCCGGCGGTCAACAGAAGGCTTCGGCAAAACTCGAAGCATCGGAGAGAGTGGACTCGAGAAAAGAGAGAGCACGGATCCTAGGTGTTTCGGAAGGAAATGTCAGCAAGGTAGACCGCATATTGGACTACGCAAGTTCGTCGACTGAGCAGGCAGCACGGGAAAAAGAAATTTCGATTCACCGCGCAGAGAAGTGGAGCCGCCAAACAGAAGCACAACAAATAGAGAACTTAAAGGTCTTACGAATCGAGCGGGGCATAAGAAAAAAAGCGCGAAACCTTATTGCGCGGTTGGCTGTCCAGCCCGACGGAAGTGTATTCACTACAGCTCATCTGCAACGGCTGCTACAGGGCGTATCCACGATGCCGCCAGAACAGTCGAAGGCATTCGGACCGGTCGTGTTCGGCTGCTTGCATGTTCCTGGCAAGCGAATCTATGTGACTCACGAGCTAATCCGGGCTTTTAAGCCTCAACAGGAGGTATCAATCGAATGATAAGTCAGCATCCACTGAAACAATTCTTGGGCCTTTCGCGAGAGCAGTGGGATCACTCTGGCACACCAGCCCACGTCCGCGGGAGCTTCCTAAGTATCCTCAATTGCGGGACCGTTGCCCTGGGGGCGGAGGTGTATGCCTCAGCGACTGAGTGGAAGCTTGTGTACCACACTTGCAAATCGAGATTCTGCCCAAGTTGTGGGCAACGTGCTACGGAGGCGCGGCAAGAGGAACTGGAGGCCATTCTCCCCGACATTCCCTACGTTGGCATGACTCTGACAATACCAGAAGAATTCCGGCCGATTCTGCAGGAAAATCGCGACCTCCTGCATGGCATACCTGCAATGGCAGCGGAAGCCATACAACTGTGGGCGAAAGCTCGATATGGAGTGCGCATCCTTGTCGTTGTTGTGCAGCAGACTTTCGGGGGTTTTCTAAATTTCCATCCCTACTTGCACGTTATGGTGTCGGCGGGAGGCTTGCAAGAATGCAAAAATCGCTGGATCCATCGACTAGCCTGGGACGAACGCGGGTTAATGCGAGCCTGGCGTTATGCGGTAATCGCCTTCCTGGCTGAAGCACTGAAGAAGAAAGTGCTGAAGCCCACGCTTTTTGGCAACGACCTTATGAACATCTTCGAGATCGAGCACAAACGCGAGTGGCATGTCTTCATTACTCGTGAAATGTCGAAGGCTCATTTTCTGCAGTATGCAGGCCGATACATTCGGCGCCCACCGGTCGCCCGGCATCGTCTCAAGATTTTCAAGGATGCAACCGTCGAATATTTGGCCAAGGAGACAAGAAACGACAGGTTTCAGCCATTGCGGTTTTCATCTGAAAAGTTTCTGCATGTCCTGATGCAGCACCTGCCGAGTCCTCGTCGGCACGGCATGCGATATTTTGGACTGCTCGCACCGCGTTCCATTCGGATGTTAGCTGCCGTTTTTATGCTGCTCGGACAGAAAAGGCGTCCGAAACCAACCCGATTGGATTGGGCAAGTTTGCGCCTCAAGTGCTTCGGGAAAGATCCCCTGGTTGATGATCGGGGCGAAAGAATGCATCGGGTCGGTCGACTGAGCCCGCAGGCCGCATAAAGGTCCCTGCTTTCGGCAAATACACCTCTCGCGTCAAACGTGCAAGGGAGATGCGCTTAGTCCGTCATTTCTCTAATAGCGTCTTACTCAAGAGATCCTGGTTGTACTCAATAGACATCGTCTTTGTCCTCAACAAACGTCCGATTCTCAGCTTCCCAGCCTCCACTGCAAGGCAAATCGCCCACTCCGCGTTAATTGATAACCAGAACGCCAACGGAAATGGATTTTTGATTTTCCTATATATATATATATATGTACGGTAACTCCTGCATTCGCCGCAGTTGGACCGCCAGGCACCGGAGGGCCGCCCTGGTGCTGTTCTTTTGCACGTAGTGCCAGTAGTTCCACGGAACCCTGTCCGTAGCCTCCGATATTCATTTGCGCCACCCACGCGATTCGGCCGCATCAGGTCTTGGGGTGCGCCGTTTCGATCTGGGAATCTATCCCTACTCCGTTATCGTCAAAGAGGTACGGGATTATGGCCGCCACGGCGCCATCTGCGTTCGAGGAACCGTAAAGAATTTGAGATTGCCTAGTCGCGTTGTCAATGCTTTGCAGCGAAGGATTCAGGAGAACCCGCTCAGCCCGGACAGCAATGTTTGCCGCCACGTCGTCGATCGACCACTTATAACAAAGCACCACTCGCTATTTCTTTTCCAATGTACGGCGAGAAGTGGATGGGATGCTCCTGATATCACTCGCCGATCGCTGGCTTAGAGGCTAGTTCCGTTTAATTGACTAGTCTGAGTCGAGCAAGTAGAAGCGACGGTTAAAACGCGACCGCAATCACTCTAGAACCGGTTTGAGCAGTAACGAGAGATATTGATGCACGAAAGCAATGGCCATGCTGCCTTCTCCTACGCTGCTGGAAACGCGCTTGATCGAGTTGTAGCGAATGTCACCTACACAGAAGAAGCCCGGAAGATTTGTTTCCAGCAGAAATGGAGCACGATCTGCCGCCCAACCAGGCTGGTCGCTCACCTCGCGCCCCGTGCGGACATAGCCGTTTTCGCGTTGGAGTTGAGGTGGCACCCAATGGGTTACTGCATCGGCACCGATCATGACAAACAGAGCATCTGCAGCCCGCCGGATGACAGGCTCCCCCGTTTTCCGGGTTTCGATTGCTTTCAAGCAATCCGTGCCGTCTGCAGAGATCACCTGAGTTTCCGTCTCCACCCGAATGGTCGGCACGAGAGCAATCTGATCGATCAAGTATTGCGACATGCTGCGCTTCAGATCTTCGCCGCGGACCAACATGGTCACTGAACTCGCGTAATCTGCGAAGAACAGGGCAGCCTGGCCGGCAGAGTTGCCGCCGCCGATGATAAAGACGCGCTTTCCAGCAACCGTGGGGGCCTCCGTACGTGCGGCCCCATACAAGACTCCACGTCCGATGAAGCGATCGACGCCGTCCGCCTCAAGTCTGCGCCAAGCAACTCCGGTCGCCAAGATCACTGTCTTTGTGGCAACCCTATCGCTGCCATCGAGTGCAATCGTGTATGCGCCATCGGGATGCGAAATGACCTCTTGGACTTCTCGGGTGAGAACCACTTCAGCTCCGAACTTAATCGCCTGCCGGAACGCGCGTTGACTGAGGTCATCTCCTGAGATGCCATTGGGGAAGCCGAGGTAATTCTCGATGCGAGAAGATGTGCCAGCCTGACCGCCGGGAGCCTTGCGCTCGACCAACAAGACGCTGAGCCCTTCCGAGGCTCCGTAGACGGCAGCCGCCAGTCCCGCTGGGCCGCCGCCAATAATCACCACGTCATAAGTTTGGCGACGGGGAGCCGTTTGGAATCCGAGCGCTTCAGCGACTTTACGAACCGTAGGAGGATGGCTGACGCAGAAAGAACCATCCACGACGACGGATAGGCCAGCAACCTCGCAAGCCTGGTCAGTCGGAGCCGGATGTGCGCTACGATCGCAGTCGGCCCACTCATAAGGGATTCGATTCATACTCAGGAACGCGCGAATCTCCCGGCAGTCTTCATCAAATCTCGATCCGACGATCTGTACGCGGCTGGAGGGAAGATTCAGCATGTACTTCTGCACGGCTTGTACGCGTTCGTTGAGCGTCTGCAAAATCAATGCGCTGCACTCCGGCGAGCGTCGAATCAATTCCTGCAGATGTTGAGGATCGAGCCTTGCCAAGTGGCATGCTGTTTTTGCGCGGACGGAGGCAGGAGCCGCCGATGCCATGAGAATGGCCAATTCGCCAAAGAAATCGCCTGGGTTGTGCTCTGAGACTTCAGTTTGACGCCCCATTACGTCTTTGAGCACTTCCGTGGTTCCTTCCATCACTACAAAGAAAGGGGTGGGCTCCCCTTCGTGAATGAGATACTCACCCGGTTCCAGATGAAGGTCGGCAGCCTGCTGTGAGAGCCACACGAGGCTCGCGTCGTTCAGGCAGGCAAAGATTGGTATCTTCTTCAACTCCGGGGATGTCAGCATGGCAATTGGTGTACATCTCTCTGTACGGGCAGCACGGGTCCAGGGCCAAGGCTTCCAGTATGGGGCGGCATATGATGCACTGAGGCAACAAGAGCGACGAACTCCGGAAATGATTCAAATTCAGTACTCAAATACTCCCACTCACGCACAAATAAAGGACTGCGGAACCTCCGCTCAGCGGAACGGAGCATCAACTCCCACATTCGTTTTGGTATGCGGCCTTCGCAAAATAGAAGATAGGTTAATGAAACCAGAGTGCAGAATCGCAACATTGAGATGGTTAAATCGTCCGTCCGCTCAGGAAGATCTGTACCGACTGGCACACTCAGCCAGAATGCCGCCGAAGAATTCTTCAACAGTTCGTCATACTGGGCAGACATAGCCAGGAAGATCTCCGTCTTCACCTGCACACGGTGATTTAAGACCGCGACAACCACACCGAGACCTCCCATCAGAAGTGATAACAGTGTGGCGTATTGGAGGGCGTGTTCAAAGTTCATAGTGGTCACCTGGCTATCCCGGATGTTAGTGGCATCGCTGAGGGTTTCTCCGAAGCGGCAGAATCAGACTGCTCTTGTTGTTCCCAACGGATCAATTTCAGATCCAGCACGACGAAGGAATAGAGGACGGGAACGAGCCCAAGCGTCACGAAAGTGGCGATCGTCAGTCCCCCGATCTGCGCATAGCAAAGAGGCTGCCAAAGTGGGCCGCCGTGTGCAGCCAACGGAAACAGCGCAATCACTGTGGCCGCAACCGTAATCATCACTGGCCGCAAACGAAGGATGCCTGCATCGATCAGCGCCAACTCCAATTCCTCGCCCTCTTCTCGTCGCTCCTCGATAAATTCAAACAGCACAATGATGTGGCTCACAATTACACCGATGAGGCTGATGATCCCAAGGAATGCCATGAATCCAAAGGGCTGGCCCATAATTGCGAGTGAAAAGATTGCACCGACAACGCCGTACGGAATGGCAGCAAAGACAATGAGGGGTTTGAACGCATGCTTGAACTGTGCGAGGAGTGCCAAGTAAATGGCGCTAACGCAAATGAGCAGCACTGTAGTGAGATCAGCAAAGCCGCTGACCTGCTCTTTTTGCTCCCCTGCGAAGCGGAATATAAACCCGTCGGGAAGCTGCTTCTGGGACGCCTCCAGCTTTGGCATAGCCGCTGCGATTACCTCCGAAGGTAAATGCCCCTGCGTAGGCCAGCACTGCACGGTAATGGTCCGGTACTGATCGAAGCGTCGGATTTTAGGCGTTACCGGACTCATGGAGGTCGTCGCCACCTGATCGAGAGGCACTGGAGGGGTGTCTTGCCGCGAGAAGACGTATAGACTGCGCAGATCGGAGAGTTGGGACCGCTCCTCCATCTGCATGCGTCCAACAATCGGAACCTGCTTGTTGCCATCTCTCAAAACTCCAGCCGTAATGCCATGAAGAGCCGCACCGACGGAATCGGAAACATCTGCGTTTGTGACGTGCGCCAGGTTTGCCCGGTCCGCATCGACGTGCACCACTTCTCTCGCACTCGGCTCGCCCCAATCGTCTCGAACTCTGGTGGCGATGGGGATGTCGCGAAAGATTTGTTTCAACTGCTCGGCTTCCGCTCTGAGACGTGGCAGATCTTCGCCGGAAATTCTGACCTGAACCGGAATTCCGACCGGCTTGCCCGTTTCGAGAGTCCGCGTATCAATGACTGCCCCAGGGATTTGCCTGTCCAATTCCGGCTGCAAAAGGGCAAGCAGAGGTGTCGTATCATGATTGTCTTTCGTTCGCAGAATCACCTGAGCGTAATTGGTTTGCCTGTCCTCGGGTGTGGCGCTGCTCCAGAAGCGCGGACCGCCGCCGCCCACAAAAGTCGTCATCGATTGCAGAACATCCTTCGGATGTCCGTGCTCCGGATGGCTTCTACCATAATCTTCCGCTACTCGGCGGGTAATGGATTCCACCTGCTGAGCAGCCGAGCTGGTCGCGCTCGCGGGAGTGTCTTCAGGCAGCCACACGTCGATGTAAGAAAAGTATTGAAGATCCTTTGGAAAGAACTGCGGTTTAAGTGTGGAGAACACGACGCCGCCCGATATCAGCAGGACAAGCGATCCTGCCAGGCACAGCTTCCTGTGTTCAATGGCCTTCTTCGCGGTTCGGAAATACCAGCCTGTAAACCCGTGCTTGCGCCTCTCGACGATAGGAGTTTCGCTCCTGGCTTCCAACAGAAACGAACTGATGAGCGGCACAAAGGTCATCGAGACGAGCAGGGCCGCCAGCAAAGAACAACTAATGACGATAGGCAGACTGTACAGGAATTTCCCCGTATCTCCAGGCAACATCAGAAATGGAAGATAGGAGACGATATTCGTGACAGTTGCATACGCCATCGTCTTGAATAGCTTCGTCGGTCCCAGCCACGCGGCGACGGACCGTGGCTGGCCGGCACCCAGTTCGCGCACAATTGCGTCGCCGGACACCACCGGTACATCGACCAATAGACCGAGCGCGATGATCAGCGAAGCGATAGAGACCTGTTGCAGGTCGATCCCGAGCGTGTTGATGACCCCAAACGTGATCGC
>Ga0210390_10003779_pt1 | contig 12933 bp, 13 predicted proteins | sample IncBWH11OmetaG_FD_161050 | JGI IMG/M metagenome (GOLD analysis project Ga0210390, IMG submission 161050) | Forest soil microbial communities from Barre Woods Harvard Forest LTER site, Petersham, Massachusetts, United States - Inc-BW-H-11-O ...
TGCCTTTTCTTACATCGGATATAACGGCACGATGGCCGGCGGCGGCGACACCGAGGACAGCCGTTGGGACGACGCCCTGAAGTATCGCATCGCTTATGGCCGTGTCCATTTCGGCGCGATGTATAAATTAGCCGATGGATCTGGTGGCTGCTACTCGGCCTCAGGAGCCTGGACAGCCGCCACGTGTACGCCGGAATCGGCGCATAACAACGCCTATGGATTCGACCTCGGCGGAGACTACGGCAAGTTCTCCACCGACGTCGTCTTCCAACAATACAATCAGGCGATCAGCGTATTGAACCCTTTGTTGGGGCCTCAGAGTCCGACGGCGCCATATCAGTCGACCACCAACAGCATCAATACAAACCCCATCAACGGCGACAATGTGATTGGAACGACCAACACCGTATACGGCATCGTGACCGATAACCGTGCAATTATGGTCGCTGCCAAGTACAAGTGGGATCCATTCAAGTTTTTTGCCGGCTACGAATACATCTGGCAGAACAACCCAAAGAACCCGCTGGGCGTAGGCGCCTCGGACCAGGGCGGTTATAACATGAGCGGGGTCGAAGATAACAATCTTGATTCTGAAAAGTTGTTGAACATTTGGTGGACGGGCGTGAAGTACACCTATCGCACCAAGACCGACTTCACTTTTGCGTGGTATCAACAACGGCAGAACGACTTCCGTGTTCCGCCGACCTGCTCGCCCGCAGCCGGTTTCCGCAGTTCCTGCGCGGGCACCCTGAACGAGGGGTCTCTCTATGCGGATCATCGTTTCACCAAGCGTTTCGACGGTTTTGCCGGAATTGCGTATTCCTATGTGAACGGAGGTCTGGCCATCGCCATTCCCCATAAGCCTGGCGTCCCCTATAACTCCAACAATAACTGTGCACCGACAGTCGGCGGTCGTTTCTCCTTCTGATCGCTTCCGCGGTGGGCAAAGTCGGGAGCCGCGTATCGGCATCAATGAAGTGGAGCGGCTTCGGCGGAGTTCACGGCGACTGAGGGTTCGTTCAGGAGCAGCCTGTCGGTTTCCGAGTCGTAGGTGAAAATCTCGGCGTATCGTCCCCAATTCAAGGCAGTGTCGATCTGGCGTTGAACATCCTCCTGCGAGAGGTGCTCATCTAGAACATCGCGAAAGAATTCCAAGGGAACTGCCCGGTCTGACTTGCGCTCCAGAGCATTTCGAATCTGTTGAATCAGGGTAACGTGACTGAGGAGAGCCTCGCGAAAGAGCTTCTTTCGGCCCGTAATGTCCGCTTCTGCAAATTCTTTTCCCGCCGGAGTAATCTGCACGTCGCCTTGGGTTGACTCTGCGAAGCCCAGCAGGACCGCCTCGTCCACGATGGGAAAAAGATCGTCCACTTCCATCAGCAACTCTTCGGCAAGGTGGTACATGTCCTCCTTGCCGCCGCGATCGTTCAGGAACTCGAGTAGTCCAGCCATTCCGCCAGCGGTAGCATGAGGCAACACCTGAAACGAAGGCTTGCGCGGAATCGGCAACTTGGTAAAGGGAGCGCACTCCAGTTCAGGTTGGGTCATCACTTTGTAGATGTAATCGACGTAGATGAGAAATTCGGCGGTCTTGCGATCGCGCGGCTGCGGCAGGGAAATGCGGAAATCCGCGCGGATCTTTGCGGGATGGGTTCCCAGAACGACGACTCGATCGGCCAGCAGAACCGCTTCTTCGATATTGTGCGTAACCAAAAAGATGCTCTTTGTGGGGATCTGATCTTTCATCCACAATTCCATAAGCTCCCGGCGGAGACTCTCGGCGGTAAGCACATCCAGTGCGGAGAACGGCTCGTCCATGAACAGCACTTCGGGTTCGACGGCGAGAGCACGGGCAAATCCGACTCGCTGCTTCATGCCTCCGGAAAGCTCCTTGGGATAGGCGTTTTCAAATCCTTTGAGTCCCACAGTCGCCAGCGCTTGCAGTGCTTGGCGATGCCGGTCCGCGTGCTCGAACCCTCGTGCTGCCAGCGGAGCCTCAACGTTCTCGAGCACCGTCAGCCAGGGAAATAACGCAAAACTCTGGAAGACCATGCCGATGTTTGGAGTGCCACCGTTCAGAGGCTGGCCATGCACCAGCACCGTTCCGCTGGATGGCGCCGTCAACCCAGAGAGGATTCTCAGCAAAGTCGATTTCCCGGAACCAGAAGGCCCCAGCAGGGCGCAGATAATGCCGGACTCGACGGATAAATCCATGGGAGCGATGATCTGAATCTCCCGTCCGTCGGGTTGTGCGTAACACTTCTCAATCCGCCGTCCTTCGATGAGCGTTTCTCCTGGCTCGGGAAGTTGCGGTTCTGCGGCACGCACTGTTTCCGGTTCTTGCCGGGCCGAGGTTTCGGCAGGCACGGCTCCCGAGAGTTCGTCCATGAGCCGCTGCCAAGCCTCTTCCGGGAGCTCGTCGAACAATCGTATCCGGTCGTCGGGGCTGATTTTGTCAATCAGGGCCCGCATGTCTCCTGCTGGCAGCGAATGCAGCAGAACGTATTGGTGATAGTAGGGAAATTGAGCGACCAGGGAGGCGGCGAGATCCAGGGGCAATTGGCGGAATAAGGATTGTTGCTGTTCGAAAGCAAGTTCGCCTAATTCGTTAGCCGCCTGTACTGGATCGGAAGTCTGCAGCAAAGCGATAGCCTCGTTCCAACGGGCCTGCGAAACCGCATCCCGAAGCTGGTCAGTGATTGGTGAACTCATCGCCACTCAAGACTCCAGAATCAAATTACAACCAATTGGTCGGGGATGGCTAGTCGTGTTTTTGGGCGAGTTGCTGTGGCCAACTCGACTCGGAGCCGGGTCCCGGGAGTGGGAATATCCTGCCGAGTGATTTTTCACTGGGCAAGATGTTTCCGGATTTCGGCGGGCATTAAATTCTGTTCGTCGTGACTTAGCGCGAAAAACACTGCGTCTGCAACAATTTGTGTCCGTCGAGTCGCCGCGTCGAAACGGTCGGCAGCGTGCTTCTCTCATCGCGGAGAGAAACAACGTGGACAGCGGATATTATGCAGCGTGCGCGGGTTTACGGGCGCAAACCCAGGCTCTCGAACTGATCGCCAGCAACGTGGCCAACATCAGCACGACGGGATTCCGCGGGCAGCAGCCCATGTTCCGTTCAATGCTGGCGAGCACTGGTTATCAACTTACCGACCCGCTCAACCAGGCCATCAACGATTTCGGCGTGCTCGAGGGCAGCCGAGCCGACTTGAGCGCCGGCAATCTGGAACGAACCGGCAATTCCCTCGACCTCGCGATTGAAGGCAACGGCTTCTTCGCCATTCAAGCTCACGGGAAAACGCTCTACACGCGCAACGGTAATTTTCAAGTTTCTTCCAAGGGACAACTGACTACCGCGGCGGGAGACTTCGTGCTCGGAGAAGACAAGAAACCGATCAGCTTGCCGAGCGGAGAGATTTCCATCAGCCCCGATGGCACCATATCGGCCAAGGGTGCGGTTGCGGGAAAGTTACAGATCATCGAGTTGGTGCCGGGCACCACCCCGATCGCGGAAGGGAACTCGTACTATTCCGTTCCCGCAACCGCGTTGCGGCCTGCCACAGATTCAAACGTTCGCCAAGGCATGCTGGAATCTTCCAACGTCAATTCGGTGAAAGCCGTGGTCGACATGATCGCTGTACAACGTCATGCGGAAATGCTGGAGCGGGCGATGACCGCGTTTTCGTCGAATCTCGATCACATCGCAGCCAACGATCTGCCCAAGGTTTAGGAGAGAGGAAATCATGTTACGAGCAATGTACACCGCAGCCAGCGGCATGAGCGCCCAGGAGACCAATCTGGACAATGTAGCTAACAATCTCGCCAACTCAAGCACCACGGGGTTTCGCAAACGCCGGGTGCAGTTCGAAGACATGATCTACCAGAACGTTGTCATGCCGGGCGCGGCGGCTACCCAGCAAACCACCTTCGCCGCAGGGTTGCAGATTGGGCTGGGAACGCGCACCGCGACTTCCGAGGTGGTGCAGTTGCAGGGCGACTTCAGCGCCACCGGCAATCCGCTGGATCTCACCATTCAAGGCAACGGATTTTTTCAGGTGACCCTGCCTTCGGGTGAAACCGCGTATACGCGCAGCGGCGCTTTTCAGGTTGACTCCAATGGGAATGTGGTAACAGCAGACGGCAATCCTCTCACTCCGGCGATCACCATTCCGACCGGCGCTGCCTCGATCACGATTGGCCTCGACGGCACAGTCAGCGTAACTACGGCCGGGCAAACAGCAGCGCAGCAGGTCGGAACCATACAACTGGCGCTCTTTCCCAATCCCGGCGGACTGAACAGTACCGGCAACAATCTTTTCCTGGCTACCACGGCTTCGGGAGATCCGGTGCAGGGTACGCCTGGAGGCAGCGAGGGGTTGGGTACGATCCAGCAGGGATACCTCGAGCAATCCAACGTGGATGTGGTCGAGGAGTTCGTGCAGATGATCGCGGCGCAACGTTCGTACGAAGCCAATTCTCGTGTGGTCGAAGCGGCCGACCAGATGCTTCAAGGATTGAACCAGCTCGGCCGGTAAGGAATTGTATGAGGTATATTTTGCCCGGTGCGTTGTGGATGTTGCTGGCGGCAACTCCGTTGGCGTGGTGCGCGGGCAACGACGGCGCGGGAATCCATCAGCCCACGGTGCGGTTGCGCGACGCAGTCGAGGTGAAAAAGGACCAGCTTTGGCTCTCCGATCTTTTGCCAATCGACGCGCCCTCCACGCTACGGAAATCCGCGTCTACCATCGAACTCTGCCATTCTCCGCAGCCGGGAAGCGCGCGCACTCTCGACGCAGAGCAGATCGCAATCAAACTCGCGGCGCAGCCCGAAGTGTTTTCACAGCTTGCTATACCGCCCCGCATTACGGTCCGGTACTCGGGTTGGCCGATCGCGGAAGAAGCGGTGCGGACGGCAATCTCCAGCTTCCTGCGCGCGCAACGCTGGAGAGGTGAACTGCCCGATGCCGCGAGGCTCGAATGGCGACCGCCCGCGGCCATCGAAGAACATCCCACGCTGCAAGTCATGGGATTGGATTGGGATAACCGCCAGCAGTCGGTTCAAGTTCTGCTGCGCTGCTCGAAGCGCGCGTCCTGCGGCAGTTTCCTGGTGCATGTATTTTTCCCTGCGCCACTCGGCGAGGAGTGGCGCAAGCAGGTGGCGGGGAGCGGCCTGAATTCACCGTCAGGCGAACTAACGAGCGCGACCGGCGCCGTGCTGGCCGAGAGAGGGAAGCCGGCGACCTTGATTTTGGATGACGGCAACATGCGGATTTCCGTCCGGGTGATTTGCCTGCAGGCGGGGGCGCTGAACCAGCAGATCCGGGTGTTCGAAGCGCAAGGGCGACGCGTATTCCATGCCGAGGTAGTCGGCCTCGGTCTGTTGCACGCCAGCCTTTGAGAGATGAGGAGAGCTTATGCTGTGGCATCGAACTAGCGTTGTTCTGATCACGGTTCTGACTGCGGTCGGGCTGGTTCCGCTTTCTGTGGCTAAAGTGACTAAGCCCAAAACCATCCAGAGCGAGACTCAGGCAGCCTACATCGAAAGAATGCAGCAGCAGTCCCCGGACATGTCGCACGCGACCGCTGGCAGTCTGTGGACCGACAATGGCAGGTTCGCCAACCTCAGCGCTGATTACAAGGCGATGCACGTGGGCGACCTGATCATGATTGTGGTAGCGCAGGGAACCAAGGCGAGTAGTACCGCGGCCGTTTCCACCGCTCGCAACATGAACGCGAGCTCCGGCATCACTGCTCTGGCCGGCCAGCTCAAAACTGCCGGTGTAGCCAACCTTTTTTCTCCTTTCTCCAATTCAGTCTTGAGCGGGAAGTCGCAAGGCTCGACCACATCTGCATTGAACGACATTTTGGCCGGGAGGGTGGTGGCGACGCTTCCGAACGGGGTCATGGTGGTCGAGGCCGAGCGCCAACTGACCATGAACAACGAAAAACAGACGATCCTAGTGCGGGGGCTGGTGCGCCCGGGCGACGTTGCACCCAATGGATCGGTGCAATCGAACCAGGTCGCGAATCTCGAACTCGAACTCAAAGGCAAAGGCGTGCTCAGCGATGGCGTCCGGCCTCCCAATGCCCTTGTTCGCGGGATCCTGTGGCTGGTGGGTTTCTAGGGAGGCTTGGTCATGAAAAATGTTTCGATTCTTCTCGTTGTTCTGTTGGCGGTTCTGTTCGCGGCCGCGCCCGGATACGGCGAAGACGCGGTGCGCAAGGCTTTGATCCGCGATATCAGCAGCATCGAGGGGGTTCGCGAGAACCCGGTCATCGGCTACGGCGTGGTCGTCGGATTACGAAACACTGGCGACAAGCAGCAGACTATCTTCACGACCCAGATGCTGGGCAACATTCTGCAGCACATGGGCGTGCAGATTCCGTCTGGTACGGTCATTGTGAAGAACGTGGCTGCGGTTTTTGTCACTGCCAACTTGCCTCCCTTTGCCAGTCCGGGCACGCAACTGGACGTAACCGTCTCTTCGGCAGGCGATGCCCGCAGCCTCGAAGGCGGGCTGCTGTTGCTCACGCCACTCTACGGAGCCGACGGTCAGGTTTATGCCGCGGCGCAGGGTCCGCTGATATTAGGCGGATATAGCGAAGGCTCGGCGACCAATTCCAAGCAAGTAAACCATCCGACGGTCGGACGTGTTCCCGGCGGTGGTCTGGTCGAGCGCGACAGTTCGCTCGATTTGCGCAAGCTGCAAAAACTTTCGTTGCTGCTCAATGAACCCAATTTCACCACGGCAGAGGAGGTTGCCGGCGCCATCAACCGGGAATTCGGCAAGGAGATTACGTCGGTGGTCGACAGCCGCCGCATTGACATCGATACCATCGCCGCCGATGCCGCCAGTCTCCCCGCTCTTATGGCGCGAGCCGAGAACCTGACAGTTGATGTTCATCACCGGGCGCGGGTGGTGGTGAACGAGCGCACGGGAACCATCGTGATGGGCAAGGATGTGCGGCTGGGCGCAGTTTCGATTTTGCATGGCAACCTGGCGATTGAAGTGGCCACTGAGTTCCAGGTTTCCCAACCCAATCCACTCTCGCAGGGCAAGACCGAGGTCGTCCCCCAGACCACGGTGAAAGCGGAAGAGGCCCCGGCCCGGCGCATTGAGCTCGGCGAGGGTGCCAGCGTAGAGCAACTGGTCACCGGACTGCAGAAAATTGGAGCTACCGCGCATGACGTGATCGCGATCCTGCAAGCAATCAAGGCGGCGGGCGCGCTTGAAGCCGATTTGGAGGTAATCTGATGAATTCGATTTCACCATTCCCGGCAGTTGGCTCCGCCACTACCCCGGAATCCTATGCTCATCGTGTTGCCCACGCGGCACGCCAGTTCGAGGGGGTGCTGCTTAACACGCTTTTGGGTTCTTTGGAACATAGCTTCGTCTCGCTGCCGGGAAAGAAAGCCGATTCCATTGGGGACAACTATCATTCGATGGGGATGCAGGCCTTGGCTTCCGCTCTGGCGGATCGGGGCGGAGTGGGCATTGCCAGCATGATTACCCGCAACCTGTTGCGCACGAAAGGGCAGCCGCCGAGCGGTCCAGCCAGTCCGACTAAAGTTTCTTCGGCTTATGCCGATGAGTACCGGTAGAGCCAAGACCAGACCGGCAAGTCGAGGCAAATGAATGGTTCAGGACGAGAAGCAAGGCCGGGATCGAACTTCCGGTTAAAGATTTCTAATGCGCTGCCGATACCTCAATTGCACAGGCAATTGAAGGCGAGGAGATAGCGATGAGAATTGACTTAAACGCACTTATTCCCGAGGCGCCCGATCCGGGGCAATCGACGAAGTCTGGCTCGCAGGTCGGGACCGGGAATTCGAGCGCTGCGAGGCTTATGGGAGCAGACACAGCCACGCTTTCGCAGGAGCAGGGAAGAGTGCAGGAGCTTGCTTCCCAGGTGAACCAGCTTCCCGAAATCCGGCAGGATAAGGTCGCGGCTCTGCAGCGCGCGATCCAAGAGGGCAGCTACCAGGTTACGCCGGGGCAGGCGGCGGATGCATTAATGTCCGCGATGCAGATTCGCACCGCCGTGTAGTCCGGCGGATGCGGGAGTATGGGGTTATGAGCGACATCAGCAGCGAGCGCATCGAACCGACGCCGCGGGTCATCGAGCCACAGGGTCCGCCATCCGCGGGTCCACCCGATTCAGGGTCACGGCGCCGGTCACGGCCGCCGGCGGAGGAGCCCGAGACGGAAGAAAGCGCGGAAACGCCAGAGCATCAAGTGGACCGGCTGGTGTAAGCGGAAACAATCGGATCACAAGTCAAGAACAGATCTGGATCAAGAACAGACCATGGATCAAGAACTTACCATTTCGGTTGGGCTTCTGGAGCGGCGACTCGACTTGATGCGCGAGTTGGCCGGTTCGCTCGAGCAGGTTCAAACCGCCGTAGTGCGCTCGGACCTGGGCGGAATCGAAGGCCAAACGTCGCGACAACGGAAGCTGTGTGAGGCTCTGCGCCAGCTCGAAAACGAAGCCCTGCGGCACCTGCCGGGTGGCGCGATTCCCCGCGAATCTCGACAGCAGAAAATCTGGCCGCAATTGCCGCGGGATTCTGCTTCTCCCGTTCTGCAGAAACGCTGGAAGGCGCTGCGCCTCGAATTGAACGAAGTCGAGATGCGAGTGGCCCAGATGAACCAAGTCTACGGAGCATTACTGCGGCGCGCCCGGCTCACCCTGCAGATTTTCATGCGGGTGCTGGCGAACTCTGCCAACACCTATGCTCGGCCGAATCGCGAACCGGCAATTGCCCAATCACCATTGCGGGAGGTGAGTCATGTCTAGCCTTTTTAGCGCACTGTCAATCGCCGCGGGAGCGCTGGCAGCCGAGCAGGGCGCCATGGACGCGACCACCAACAACGTGGCCAATGCTAATACGCCGGGCTATTCCCGGCTGCGGCCGGTGCTGACGGAAAGCGATCCGGTGGTCCTCGGTTCAGTCACCTACGGAGAGGGAGTGACCTTGCAGAAACTGGAAAGCGTGCGCGATCCTATTTTGCAATTGCGCATCGACCAGGAAACCCAGCAGCAAGGGCAGTTGAATACATTTGTTTCCGCCATGCAGCAGGCGCAAGTGCAATTCACCAGCAGCAGTACCGACATTCCCTCGCAGATTTCAAACCTGTTCTCCAGTCTGAACCAGCTCTCTACCGACCCCGCGAACATTTCGCTGCGCCAGGGAGTTCTGGCGGCAGCGACAAATCTGGCCACTGTTTTTAACAACACTTCCGCCAGTCTTGCCCAGCAGCGAACTAGCGCGGACCTCAACGTGACTCAAACCGTCTCGCAAGTGAACACACTGACCGGGCAAATCGCGACCCTGAACACTAGGATCAGCCAACTTCAAGGCGTCGGTCAGGATGCCAGCGCCTTCGAAGACCAGCGCGATGTGCTGATTGGGCAGCTCTCCAGCCTGATCGATGTATCGAGCATCAAGAGCGACAATGGGCTGACGCTCACTACATCGAATGGATCCCCGCTGGTCGTGGGTGGTCAGAGCTTCAGCCTGACGACCCAGACGAATGCTTCTGGCTTTCAGGATGTCTACGGGCAAGGGACGGACATCACTTCTAAGATAACTTCGGGACAGCTGGCGGGATTGATCCAGGCCAGGGATCAGACTCTGCCTGGATTACTATCCAATCTCGACACGCTGGCGTCGGGACTGGCGAACGCTTTGAACACGGCGAACAAAGCCGGCTTTGATCTCAACGGCAACGCCGGGGGAAATTTTTTCACCGCGCCATCGGTATCGGGACAAGGCTACGCTGCGACCATGGCCGTGCAGATTACCGATCCCTCGCTGATCGCCGCCAGTTCCGATGGCACTCCGAACAGCAACGGAAACGTGGCCGTGCTGGCCGCGGTCCAGAATCAGAACGTGGCCGCGGGCCAGACCCCAACCGATTATTATTCGAGCATGGTCGCCAATGTGGGCAACGATGTATCCAATGGCTCAGCAGAGTTGACTGCTTCGCAGTTAGCCTTGACCCAGCTCCGGGATCAGATGGGAAGCGTTTCCGGCGTCAATCTGGATGAGGAAGCCAGCAACATGGTGCAGTATCAGCGCGCCTACGACGCCGCCGCCAATGTCGTCACAACCGTCAACGATATGCTTTACACCGTGATCAATATGGGGACATTAACCGGATGAGTTCCATACGAGTCAACCCGTTTCCTTTGCCTGACCTTTTGGCTGCGCTCGAGCAGTTGCAGCAGCAGACCGCGAATACAACCCTGGAGCTGGCGACTGGAAGCAGCATCAACAAGCCATCCGACAACCCGGCTGGCGCCGCCCAAGTCATTCGGCTGAACGAATTGAGCAGTCAGGCCGATTCGTTTCAAAGCAGCATTGGCAGCATCAACGGCCAATTCTCGACGGCGGATTCCACGCTCAGTACCGTCGTGTCGACCCTGCAAAGCGCCCTCAGCCTGGGAGTCGAGGCGGCGGGTGGAACCCTTTCTGCCTCGCAACTCGCCGACATCGCAACGCAACTCACCGGGATCCAGTCTCAACTTCTTAGCTTGGCAAACACGTCGCACCAGGGCAACTACATTTTTGCCGGCTCCGCGATCGCGCAACCTTTCGTACTGGATCCTATGCAGACGTCCGGGGTGCGCTACACCGGGAATACGGATACCAACAAAGTGACCATCGGGGCCGGCTACCAATTGCAGGTCAACCTGCCTGGCTCGCAGGTTTTCGGCTTGGGGAACGCCACGGGAGATATGTTCCAGGCGATCAACGACCTGATCACTTCAGTGCAGAACGATACCGGCATCCCCGGGGCGGTAACTGAAATAAATACTGCCTTAAACGCCGTGACCACGCAACGCACTTTCTACGACGACGGAATGAATCAGGCTCAAAGCCAGCAAACCTACCTCAACAGTCAAAGCTTGAGTCTGACCCAACAGCTCAACACCGTGACCGCGGCGAATTTCGCAGTCTTGGCCAGTCAACTGGAAACTGAGCAGACGGCCCAAACTGCGACTTTGGAAGCCATAGCCAAGACTACTCCGCAGAGCAGCCTCTTTGACTATCTGAAATAAGGCGAGAACGCATCCCAAAGCAATTCAACCGCCGCTATCGGAGCATTTGTTTCCTCTCCGACGATGCTTCGGTTGTGAACATTCCCTCTGAAGATCAATCATGAAGCACTGATGCCGGTCTGGCTGGGTGGCTGCGTCCGAGAGTATTGCGGCTGGCTCGTCCCCAGGCTGCTGCCGCTGCCACGTGAGTTCGTGCTTTTTCAAGCCGTGACCTCTCGGCCAGCAGGCGCGCGTGCACGTCGGGTAGGAAACGCTTCAGCTTTTCCAGGTTGTTGCGGTATTCGAGTGATTCTTTTTCGAACGCAGTGGCTGCTTCGGAATCTCGGGGCAGGTGCCGCAAACACTCCGCTGCCTGCTGAAGCTGGCTGCGTAAGTCGGAAAAGTCCTGCGGCGTAATCGCCGAAGATGGCTTTCGTTCTGGACGAAGGCGAATCAACGCAGAACGCAGATTTTCATTTACCTGCCGCAAGGCTTCGAGCGTATCCGGCGGCGTCATCCCCGGAAGTCCATGCGCACACGGAAAGATACCGGTTCGGTTGCACCGTAAGGCACTGCGTGGGCCACAGAAGCGACGGCCGCGGCCGGGACCGCGGGAGCGGAGACGGGTGACCTCTCCGCTAGATCAACTTTGATCCAGGCTTCACGTACCGCCAACACGTCTGTGATCTGCTGCGTGATCCCAGGTTTCGAAGGATGAAATTGCACTTGAATGAGATTTTGGCGCAGAACATTATAAAAATGATCAAGATCCCTGGCTACGTTGCCTCCGTGGACAAAGTCCAGCGGCGATTGCAGATGCCCGATGACTACAATCGCATGGTTAATGCGCTTGGTCCGCCCTTCAATGTCGTTTTGCTCGAAGGCTTTTGCCGCTTGCCGCAGGTCTTCGACGATCTGCTCATAAAGCCGCACCACCAGTTCTACCGGGCTCGCGCCCTGAACCGTGGCTTCCCGATACGAACCTTGAACACTCATGAAACCATGCACCTCCTGGTTAACCGGTTGTATTGGTTGTGCTGTTCGTGCTGCCGCCGCTCGCACTTTGCCCGGACGTCGCGGTCGAGTTCGAGTTCGTGGTTGCGCCTACTCCTACCGTGCCCGTCCCAATCGACCCCAGCGTCGCGGTAACTTCCTGCAGCAGGAAGGGATATGCTTCGAGAGATGCATTGACGGCGCTGAACTCCTGTTCCAACTGCGTCTTTTGGGCCGCCGCCTGAGTCTGAAAGTTGGTGATCTCGTTCCCCAGAGCGGTCTGTTCGCCCTGATTTTCGGCCAGGTCCGTGTTCACAATTCCCGTCACTGGGTCGGTAAGGCTGCTGAGGGCGGTGGTCAAGTTGTCGGCGAAACCAGTCGAATTGGAGTTCTGGAAGAAATTCAACACCGCGCCGGGGTTGGTCGCGAGCACGCTGCTGAGCGACGGGTGGGTAGGGGTCGCGACCTGGTTCACGGTCAAGGTGCCGTCATTGTTCAAGTCGATGCCCAGTGCTGCCAGGTTGGTGATGCCACTGCTTACGGAAGTGGGATCGGTAGTGGCGTAAGTGATGTCCGATGCCAGGCTGGACTGCAGGCTGCGCAAGAACGAGTCCCCGCCCAGCGGTCCTTCCGTGTTGGTGGCGGCATTGACGGTGAATTGGGTGTTGATGTCGCTGACGACGGTATTGTATTCCACAACAAAATTGTTGATGGAGTTGGTGATTTGGTTTGCGTTCGGGCCCACCGTCAGTGTCACCGGCGTGGCCGGATCGGCACTCGTTAGGGTCAAGGTCACGTCCGGGATCGCCCCGGTTACTGTGTTAGTTGTGCTCCCGTACGGAATTCCATTGATCGAGATATCGGCGTTGGTTCCCCCCACCGGCG
>Ga0210390_10003780_pt1 | contig 12929 bp, 8 predicted proteins | sample IncBWH11OmetaG_FD_161050 | JGI IMG/M metagenome (GOLD analysis project Ga0210390, IMG submission 161050) | Forest soil microbial communities from Barre Woods Harvard Forest LTER site, Petersham, Massachusetts, United States - Inc-BW-H-11-O ...
GGGCGCACTTTACGCGCGCGTGTGCACCCACCCCATACTGGGCCGGAAGCGCAGCGAGCGCACCGGACCCGCCGCGATGTCCTCGGGCAGCAAACTCACGCCCGCATCCTCCAGGTAGCGCTTCACCAGCGCCACGACCATCCCGCAGGTGGCTTCCGCCTGCGGCGCATCGGCCAGGTGCACCACGATGCGCGCCTGCAGGTGGCGCGCGGCCGGGGCCGCCTCGCGCAGCGAGGCCACGCACCGATCCAAGAGCAGCAGCTCGGTCGCAAGCGTCGTGTCAGTTACGTCCGCGGGCTTGGAAGCGCGCACGATGCAACGCAGGTGCAGCAGCGCCCCGGCCTCCTCGGCCGCGTCATACACGCACACGGCGATCGCCGAGTGCAGTTCGGTGACGAGCAGCACGTCGCCCGAGCTGACCTCGAACTTATCCGGCGCGACGTTGATTTCGCGGGTTGCCATCCTTAGTTGTATACCGTCTCGTTGCACGAGCATGCGCGGCCTCCTGCCCAAACTATGAACTGCCGCACGCGGCGCGCGTAGAATATGCGAATGCGTACCATCGGACATGGGAACATGAAACACCTCCTCGGCACCGTGCTCGCGTGCGCACTAATCGCCCCGGTGCTGGCACAGCAGCCGCCGGTGTCGTCGATTCGCGTCACCGGCGATTCGCAGGTGACCGCCAAGCCCGACCGCGTGCAGATCGACATCGGCGTCACGACGCACGCCGAGCACTCGCAGGAGGCGGCCGCCGAGAACGCGCGTCAGGTCGAGGCGGTGCTGAGCGCGCTCAAGAAGGCCGCCGGCCCGAGCGCGGTGCTCAAGACTGTCAACTACACTCTGTCTCCGACCTACAAGTACCAAAATGGTCACGAGCCGGCCCTCACCGGCTACAGCGCCGCGAACATCGTGCAGGTGACGCTCGATGATTTGACAAAGATCTCCAACGTCATCGACGCGGCGGCGCAGGCCGGCGCCAACAACGTGCGCGGCATCACCTTTACGCTGCGCGACCAGGAGGCCGTGCACGCGGATGCGCTGCGCAAGGCGGCGGCCAAGGCGCGCGCCGATGCCGAGGTGCTGGCGGCAGCTCTCGGACTTAAGATCGTGCGCGTGCTCACGGTCGAGGAAACCGGCGCCCGCTTCGTGCCCGTGATGCGCACCATGTCGGCCGCGCCTACCGCGGCGGCGGCCGAGGTGGCAACACCGGTCGAATCCGGCACGCTCGATATCTCGGCGAGCCTCGTGCTGACGGTGGAGGTGGCGCCGCGCTAGGGCTCTCGCGCGGGCGCTTACTTGCGCCAGTACGCCGGCCGCGCCAGCACCACGATGCTGAAGATCTCCAGGCGCCCGAGCAGCATCGCCGCCGTCAGGATCCAGGTCTGCAGCGCGCTCAGGGAGTGAAGGTTGTGCACCGCCCCGGGTGCGCCAAAGCCGTGTGCGGTGTTGTTGATCGAGGCCACCACCGCGGCGACCGATGAGTCGAAGTCCAGTCCCGTGAGCAGCATCGCGAAGGTGAGCAGCGCCACGGTGACGAAATAAAGAAAGATGAAGGCGAGTACCGCGTTGCCCACCGCATCCGGGATGGCGCGGCCGCCGATGCGCACCGGCGCCATCGCCGCCGGGTGGATGAGCAGCTTCAGTTCCCGTCCCGTCTGCCGCGCCAGCAGCAGCGCGCGGAACATCTTGATGCCGCCGCCGGTGGAGCCGGTGCTGCACACGATGCAGGTGAGGAACAGCATCCAGTAGGGCGCAAACACCGGCCAGCTCTGGTAGTCCTGCGTGGTAAGGCCGCTGGTGGTCGCCTGCGAGACGACGTTGAAGGTTGCGGCGCGCAGCGACTGCAGGAAGTCCGGGTACACGCCGTGCCAGGAGAGCAGTGCGGCGATGCCGATGACACTCAGCGACAGCGTCACGAAGATCGCCTTGACTTCCGGATCCTTCTTGTAGGTCTCAAGGGAGAGCTGGCGCAGCGCCACGAAGTGGCGCGCGAAGTTGAGCGAGGCGATGAGCATCAGCACCACGAGCACGAACTCGATCGCGGCCGAGTCGAAGTAAGCGATGCTGCGGTCGTGCGTCGAGAAGCCGCCGAGGCCGACCGCGGAGAACGCATGACACACCGCGTCAAACCAGGACATGCCGCACAGGCGCAGCGCCACGATGCCGGCCACCGTGATGAGCGCATACACCATCCACAGGTTCTTGGCGGTCTCGCGGATGCGCGGCGTGAGGCGCTCCTCCTTCACCCCCGGCGCCTGCCCCTTGTAAAGCTGCATGCCCCCGACACCCAGGAGCGGCAGCACCGCGAGCGCCATGACGATGATGCCGAGGCCGCCGATCCACTCGAGCAGGTGGCGCCAGAAATTCAGCGACGGCGGCAGCGCGTCCAGGCCGTTGAGCACGGTGGAACCGGTGGTGGTGAGCCCGGACATGGCCTCGAAGAAGGCCGCGGTGAAGCTCAGGCCCGGGATGCACATGAGCAGCGGCAGCGTGGCGGCCGCCGGCACGAGGAGCCACCCCAGGGTGACGAGCAGGAAGCCGTCGCGCGGTTTCAGCTCCCGCCGGAAGCGGTAGGTGGCGAGCGCCAGCACCCCGCCGCAGGCGGCGGTGATCAGCGCCGCGGTGAGAAAGTGCAGCGCCAGGCCGTCACCGAGCCACAGCGAGCCGAGCAGCGGCAGGAGATAACTCGCCGCGAAGCTTGCCAGCAGGAGACCCAGGACGTGCGCGACCGCCAGCACGGTGTTCTTAGGCCGCCGGCGCTAGCGCTGCGAGCGCAGGAACAGCCGCTCGACCGCTTCCAGGTGGCGGCGGTCGGCGAGGAAGAGGATCACGTGATCGTCGGCGAGCACGCGCGTGTCGTGGTGCGCCATGATCACTTCGTCTCCGCGCACCACCGCGCCGATGGAGGCGCCTTCGGGCAGCGGGATTTCACCCACGGTCTTGCCCACCACGCGCGAACTGCGCTCATCGCCGTGCACGATCGCTTCCAGCGCCTCGGCCGCACCGCGTCTGAGCGCGTGCACGCGCACCACGTCCCCGCGGCGCACGTAGGCGAGCAGTGAGCCGATGGTGATGGTCTGCGGGGAGATGGCGATGTCGATGCTGCTCGACTCGACGAGCTCGGTGTAGGAGGGCTTGTTGATGAGCGCCATCACCTTGTGCGCACCTAAGCGCTTGGCGAGCATGGCGGAGAGGATGTTGGCCTCTTCGGAGTTGGTGACCGCGGCGAACACATCCGAGCTATCGATGTTCTCCTCGATGAGCAGCTCCTCGTCGGCGGCGTCCCCGTGCAGCACGATCGCGTGCTCGAGGAGTTCGGAGATCTTGCGTGCGCGGCGCGCGTCGCGCTCGATGAGCTTCACCTGGTTGGTCTTCTCGAGCGTCTTCGCCAGGCGGTAGCCGATGTGGCCGCCGCCGGCGATCATGACGCGCCGTGCCGGATCATCCCCGTGGCGCATCTCCGCCATGGCGCGGCGGATGTCATCGCGCGCGGCGAGGAAGAACACCTCATCGCCCTCGGCGATCACGGTGTCACCTTCGGGCTCGAGCGCGCGCCCGTCGCGGTAGATGGCCACCACGCGCAGCTCCATGTTCGGCAGGTGCTTGGCGAGCTCGCGCAGCGGGTGCCCGACTAAAAGGCCGCCGCGCCGCGTGTGCACGCCCACGAGCCGCACCTTGCCGTCGGCGAAGTCGAGCACCTGCAGCGTGCCCGGGTGGTGGATGAGGCGCTCGACGTACTCCGTCACCAGCTGCTCGGGGCTGATGATGACGTCGACCGAGAGGCCGCCGGGACGGAACAGCTCCGGGCGGCTCGCGTACTCGGCCGCGCGGATGCGCGCGATCTTGGTGGGCGTGCGAAAGAGCGTGAAGGCCACGTCGCAGGCGACGAGGTTCACCTCATCGCTCGAGGTGAGCGCGACGATGATCTCAGCCTCCGCGGCTCCTGCGGCCTCGAGCACGGTCGGCAGCGCGGCGTTGCCCACCACGGTGCGTACGTCGAAGCGGTCCTGCAGTTCGCGCAGCACCTCCTCGTTGACGTCGACCACCGTCACCTCGTTGGCCTCCTCGCGCGAGAGCGCCTGGGCGGCGGTGCGCCCGACCTGGCCGGCGCCGAGGACGAGGATCTTCATGGCAGGCGCCGGGCGCGCCCGCTACAGCGGTTCAAGATTCGCATACTGCACCATCAGCCATTTTGTGCCCTGGCGCTCGAAGCTTACCTGTACCCGGGCGTGCGGTCCGTTACCCTCCACATTGAGGATGACGCCGTCACCGAACTTGCCGTGGCGCACCCGCGCGCCGAGGCGTACGCCGGCGGCGGCGGGTTCCTCCACGGCACGGAAGCGCCCCACCGCCAGCGGGCGTGACACCTGCACCCGCGGGCGCACCTCCTCGAGTAGCTCCTCGGGGATCTCGCGGATGAAGCGCGAGGCCTGCCCGTAGCTGTCGACCCCGTGCAGGCGGCGCTGCTCGGCGCAGGTGAGATACAGCTGGCGCATGGCGCGGGTCATACCGACATAACACAAGCGCCGCTCCTCCTCGAGGCCCGCCAGGTCATTCAAGGAGCGCTGGTGCGGAAACAGGCCCTCTTCCATGCCGCACATGAACACCACCGGGAACTCGAGTCCCTTGGCGCTGTGCAGCGTCATCATCTGCACGCAGTCCTCCCAGGCATCCGCCTGCCCCTCGCCGGATTCGAGCGCTGCGTGCGCCAGAAACGCCTCGAGCGGGGGCAGCTCCGTGGCCTCGGGGGCAAAGCCGCGCGCGGCGCTCACGAGTTCATCGAGGTTCTCGACCCGCGCTTCGCCGCGCTCGGCCTTCTCGCGCCGATAGTGCTCGATGAGGCCGCTCGCCTTGAGCACCTGATCCACCTGCTCGTGCAGTGAAAGACCCGCGCCCTCGCGGGCGAGGCGCTCGATTAGGCCCATGAAGCCGTGCACGGCGGCGGCGGCCTTGGCGCCCAGCGTGCCGGCCCCGAGCGCCGCCGCGGCCGCTTCCCACAGCGAGGTGCCGGCCCCCCGGGCGTACTCGCGCACCACGTCCAGGCTCTTCGCCCCCACCCCGCGCGTCGGCAGGTTCACGACGCGCTCGAAGGAGGCATCGTCCTTGCGGTTGGCGATGAGGCGCAGGTAAGCGAGCGCGTCCTTGATCTCGGCGCGCTCGAAGAAGCGCAGCCCGCCATAGACGCGGTACGGGACGCGCGCGGACAGAAACGCCTCTTCCAGCACACGCGACTGCGCGTTCGAGCGATACAGGATCGCGATCTCGCGCCGCAGGCCCCCCTGCGCCACGTGCTCGCGGATGCGGTGCGTGACGAACTCCGCCTCGTCGCGCTCGTTGAAGGCGGTGTAGAGGCGGATCGGTTCGCCCTTCGCCCCGCTGGTCCAGAGGTTCTTGCCGAGCCGCCCGGCGTTGTGGGCGATGAGCCCGTTGGCGGCCTCGAGAATGGTGGCGGTGGAGCGGTAGTTCTGCTCGAGCCGAAACAGCTGCGCGCCCGCGTAGTCGCGGCGGAACTGGTGCAGGTTCTCCACCTGAGCGCCGCGCCAGCGGTAGATGGACTGATCGTCATCCCCGACCACGAACGGGTAGCTCACGTGCCCCTGGGCATCCGCGGTGGCGGGGGCGATCAGGCGCATCCAGGCGTACTGGATGGCGTTGGTGTCCTGGAACTCATCGACCAGCACGTGCCGGAAGCGGCGGCGGTAATGCTCGAGCAGCGCCGGATGGTCGCGCCACAGTTCGTACGCGCGCAGCAAGAGCTCGCCAAAGTCCACGACTCCGGCGCGCGCACACGCTTCCTCGTAACTCGTGTAGAGGCGGATCAGCTGGCTGCGGGCGGGGTCGCTGCCGTCCTTGAGGTGCTGCGGGCGCTGCCCTTCGTCCTTGTTCGAGTTGATGAACCACTGCACCTCGCGCGCGATCCAGCGCGTCTCGTCGAGCTCGGCGGCGCGGATGAGCTTCTTGATGAGGCGCTGCTGATCCTCCGAGTCCATGATCTGGAAGCCCTGCACCAGGTTCGCCTCGCGCCAGTGCGTGCGCAGCAGGCGGTGCGCGATGCCGTGGAAGGTGCCGATCCACAGCGCGCCGCCGGGCATGCCGAGCAGCTGTTCGACGCGGCCGCGCATCTCCCCTGCCGCCTTGTTGGTAAAGGTCACGGCCAGGATGCCGTGCGCAGAGGCGCCCTCGGCCTGGATCACCCAGGCGATACGATGCGTGAGCACGCGCGTCTTGCCGCTGCCCGCGCCGGCGAGGACCAGCACCGGGCCGAGCGGCGCCGTGACGGCGGCGCGCTGCGCGTCGTTCAAGGGGTTGAGGATCGGGGACAGATCCATAGGGGCGCGCATTCTACGGGAAAGCGGCCCGTTCAGGCTTGCGTCGGCGGCCGCTCCTGGCCGAAGCGCACGAGCGCCACGATGAAGCTGAGGAGCACCGGGCCGATGATGAGCCCGAGGATGCCGAAGGCGGCCACGCCGCCGATCGCGCCGATGAAGATCGCAAGCGTGGAGACTTCGGCGTGATGGGCGGTGAGCAGCGGGCGCACGATGTTCTCGGTGATCCACATAAGAGCGGTCCAGATGGCAAGGAAGGTCGCCCCGCCCCAGTGCCCGGTGAACGCCAGATACAGCACCGCCGGGATCAGCACCAGGGCCGCTCCGGTGGGCAGGAAGGCGGCGATCGTGGCGAGCACGCCGAAGACCACCGGCGAGGGCAACTTCACGATCGCAAAGCCGATACCGACGATCACGCCCTGCAGCACGGCGGTCGCCGCCGAGCCGAACACCACCGCGCGCGTGACTTCGCCCAGGTACTTCAGCAGCTGCGTGCGCCGCGCCCGCTCCACTGGCACGAGCCGCACCAACTGCTCGACGATCATGCGCCCGTCGCGCAGCAGGAAGAACAGCACGAAGATCATGAGGAAAAAACCGATCAGCGTGCCGAACACGTTGAGCGCGACGCTGCCGCCCATGGAGGCGGCGCTCTTGAGGATCGCCTGCAGCCCGTCGGTGAGCCAGCCCTGCACCTGCTCGGCGCTGATGCTGGTGTTCTCCTGTACCCACTCGACCGCGCTGCCGATCAGCGGATAGCTGGAGAGGCGGTGTACGAACTCAGGATAGGACACGTCGGTCTGCGCGCGCAGGTACTCGATGACGCGCGCGACCTGGCCGGCGAACACCGCGCCCAGCACCGACAGCGGCACGAACACCAGAAACGGCGTCACCCCGGCGATGAGACCCGCGGACCAGGACTTGCGGCCCTTGAATTTACGCGTGAGGCGCTCGTGCACCGGGTAGAGGATGAAGGCGAGCACGACCGCCCAGCCGATGATGCCGAGCAGCGGCGCCACGATGCGGTAGAACGCGTAGCCGAGGATCGCCGCGGTGACGATGAGGAAGCAGCGGCGGTAGAACTCCGAGTGCATGAGCTGCCTAGAGTATAGGGAAGGCGGCCGTGATGCGCTCCTTCGCGCGCCCCCTCGCCCGTTCAGGCGCTGAAGGTCCTGCGCTACTCGGCGTTGGTTTCCTTGCCGAAGCGGTAGTTGACGCGCAGGCCGTACACGCGCGGCTCGTTGGTCGTCAGACGCAGGTCAAAGTTACCGGTGTTGCTGTAGACGATGGCGTTCTTGTCCGCGAGGTTATCGACGTACAGCTCCAGCAGCCAGTGACCGTTGTCGGGGTTTAAGCCGAAGCGCAGGTTCATGATGGTGTAGCTCGGCTGCAGGATGCGCGGCAGCCCGGTGTTCGGGTCGTTGGGATTCAGGCCGTTCCACATGTCGCCCTTGTGCGCCATGTCGAACTGCGCGTAGCCGCGCAGCTGCGCGTTCAGCGGCTGCTCGTAACGCGCGTTCCAGCTCCAGCTGAAGTAAGGCGCGAACGGCAGCCGTTCGTTCACGTACGCCTGGTAGGCCGGGGTCACGGTAGAGATGACGCGCGCGTCGGTGTAGTTCGCGGAAAGCTGCAGCGACCAGTTGCTGTTGACCTTGTAGTCGATGTTCGACTCGACGCCATAGATGCGCGCATCGCCGACGTTGATGTTGTAGCTGGAGGAGGAGCACACGAGCGCGTTGTAGATGAGCGCCTGCAGCTGCTTCCAGTCCATGAGGTAGGTCGCGCCGTTCCACAGCAGGTGACCATCCAGATTCGTGGTCTTCCAGCCGATCTCGTAGTTGTTGAGCGTGTCGGGTGTGTAATCCTGGGGCACGCCGGAGTTATAACAACCCTGCGGATCACCGGCGTTGTTGCCGCCGTCGCGGAAGCCCTGCGCAAAATCCGCATACACCATCGCATGGTCGGTGAGCTTGTAGTTGATGCCGTACTTGCTGTTCCACTTGTGCGAGCTGCCGGTTGAGAGGCTCGGGCCCGAATCGTAGTAAGCGAACTGGGCGTACGGGGTGTAGTACGAGAAGTCGGAGTGAAAGTGCACGATCCCGGCTTCGACGTTGAGCCGGCTCGTAATATCGAAGCTGATGTCGGCGAATTCCGTGGTCTGCAGGTAATCCGAGCGCTCCAGGTACGAATACCACTGCCCCGCCGGTAGCGTCGGCTGGTTCACGCCGTAAAGATGGGCGTAGTACTGAAAGGCGGCTCCCTGGTACTGCAGGTTCGGCATGAAATAGGTATTGCTGTAGTCCTTGTCGGTGGTCTTTTCCCAGTAAAGACCCGCGAGCCAGTGAAAGCGGCCGCCGGGCTTGGAGGCGAGCCGCAGCTCATCGGACCAGCGCGTCGGATTGAGGATGTAGGAGTAATACTGTGTCGGGGGCTTGCAGCCGGTGTAGGGTCCGCTCCCCCAGTACGGATCGTTCAGGCAGGTGAAACCCTCCTGAGTGCCCGGGAAGCCGTTGGGCGGGGTGCTCTTGGCACCGGCGTTGAAGTTCTGCTCGTACTGCGAGTACTCGTTCCACTGCCGGCGCGGCTGCGCCCAGTAGGTGCTCGCGAATACCAGGTCGCCGATGCCGACGTCACCCTGCAGGTTGAAATCGACCATCTTGGTCTGAAAGTCATCGCTCTCGGGACCGAAGCGCTCCACGGTGCGCGGCGGCAGTGTCGGATCCTCGTCCCACGCCCCGAGCGTGCTCTGGCGCTGGTAGCCGTAAGTGAGCGTGGCGCTCCATTTCTCGTTGAAATCCGCCTTCAGGGCCGCGCGCATGCCTTCCACGTGCTCGCGGTTGTAGTCGTTGCGCGCCCACGGCGCATTGTTGGAGACCGAGCCGTTCACCCAGGTACGCGTCACGAACTCGTTATTGATGAAGCCCCCGTGCGAGTCGCTGAAGGCGGAGGCGCGGAAACCGAGGATTCCCTCGATGATCGGAATGTTCAGGAATCCCTCGTAAGTCCAGTTCTGCTGGGCGCCCTGGATCTGCCCGGCGTTGAAGTCCACCCCGGCGCTGAACGCATTGACGTCCGGCTTATTGGTGACGTAGCGGATGGCGCCCGACATGGAACCGGCGCCGTAGGTGGTGCCCTGGGGGCCGTTCAGGATCTCGATGCGCTCGATGTCGTACAGGTGCAGGTCCGGCTGCGCGCCCTCATAGCTCATCGACATGTCATCGACGAAGAAACCCGTCGAGGAGGTGTTGGCATAGTTCGGGTTGCTGCCGTCGGAGACGCCGCGCATGACGAAGAGCTGGGTGCCCGGGCCGGTGCTGATAAAGGAGATGGAAGGCACCTTTTGCGCATAGTCATCGAAGCCGGTGATGGCGAGGTTCTGCAGGTCCTTCTTGGTGAACACGTCGATGCTGACCGGAACGTCCTGCAGGTTCTCCTCGCGCTTGCGCGCCGTGACGATGACTTCCTGCAGTGCGCCGCCGCCGGCGGAGTTAGAGGAGGTGTCCGCTGCCGCGTCCGCCCACACGGGCGCCCCGGGCAGGGCGACGCCTGCGAGCGCTGCGGCCACGGCAAGACGGATGGCCGAGCCGCCGGTACGGGGGGGCGTCATCAACGCCCTGGGAAAATGGCTTGAGCCACGATTCCGGCCACGTGAACGCATCAGGAAACCCCCAAAACAGCTTATTTGATAGGCGCGCGCAGCCACCCGGCCGAGGGCGCTGCCCGATCATCCTTTGAGCGGGCGTCCTTAGTCAACGATCGTTCAACAACGAATCGGGGGAAGGGGCGAGGCCCCGCGGGTCAGCCCAGGGGCTCGAGGCTGTCGCCGAGGGCCTGCCGCAGCGGCTCGAGTTCCTTCTCGAAGTGCCGCCAGTACCCGACCCCCGAGGTGTACAGGGGCTGGCGCACCTGTTCGGCGCTCGCCGTGCGTACCGCGCGGCGCGTCTCGTGGAAGTTGAGGCACGCGGGCTCGAAGTCGAGGCCACAGTGCTCGAGCAGACGGCGGATCTGGGTCTCAGGCTCCCGCACCAGCGCCTCGTACTGAAGGCGCAGGACCTTGCCCGGCAGGACCGCATCCCAGTGCTCCATGAGCGACACATAGCAGCGGTAATAGCGGCCCAGGTCCGTGAGACTGTAACTAAACGTCTGCCCCTCGGCGAAATGCTGCTTGAAGGTGCTGAAGCAGGCGTCCATCGGATGGCGGCGCGCGTCGATGAGGGTGGCCCGCGGCAGGATCGCGTGGATGAGTCCGACGTGACTGAAGTTATTGGGCAGCTTATCGGTGAAGTGCTCGCGCCCGGAGCGCAGCGGCGCGGTCTCTTCGAGGTAGCGGCTGCCGAGTGCCGTGAGCTGTGCGCTCAGCACCTTGGCGACCGTTTCGGGGTAGCCGTCGCGGCTCTGGGCCATATCGTCGAACTGGTGCGTGATGTTGATGATGTTCGGCAGCTCCATCGTGCCTTCCACGCGCGAGTGACTGGCGAGGATCTGCTCGATGAGCGTGGAGCCTGAACGCGGCAGCCCGACGATGAAGATCGGCGCGCGGCTCGGATCGCCGCTGCCGCGGCGTTCGGCAAAGAATGCGGCATCGAAGAACGCGCGGATGCGTGCCGTGCGCCGCTCGAAGTGCTCGATGTCGAAGGGTGAATCCAGCCGTCGCACGGCATTGCCCTGCGCGTAGTGCGCGAAGGCCTCGGGGTACTGCCGGCGCTGCTCGAAGGCCTTGCCGAGCGCAAAATGCAGCTGCGCGTCCTGCGCGCGCTCGCGAGGCTCGCGCGCCAGCAGCTGCTGCATGGCGCTCACCTCGGCATCGCTGAAGGCGTAGTTCTTCAGGTCCGCAAGACTCCAATAGGCCTCGCCCCGGCCCGGATCCATCGTGAGGGCGGCCTTGTAGGAGGCCTCGCTCTCGGCCCGGCGGCCGAGCGTCTTCTGCACATGGCCAACGGACATGCGCAACCCCACTTCCTCAGGCTTCAGGCGGGCCGCGCGCTCATAGGCCTCGAGTGCATCTTCCTGGCGCATGAGGCGCGTCGCCACCGAGGCGCTGACGACCCAGCTTTGCGGGTTCTGCGGCTCGATCTTCACCAGGTAGCGGGCGGCCGCCTCGGCCTCCTTGAGCCGACCCTGGGCCTGCAGCGCCGGCCCGAGCCCGCGCCAGGCGAGCGGCAGGTGTTCGGACTGTCTTAAGGCATGACGCAGCAGGCGCTCGGCATCGTGGGGCCGGTCGGCCTCGAGCGAAAGCGCCGCGAGTCCCACGAGAGCTGCCGCGTGGCTCGGATCGGCCTGCAGAATCGTGCGAAAAATGTCTTCCGATTTCTTGCGCTCGTCGGCCGCGAGCGCCGCGGTTGCCTCCTCGATGCGCACGCGCTCCGGGTCCGTCAGGCGCGCGCGCTCGAAGGCGATGCGTGCGTCTTCATACTGATTAAGGTCCACGAGGGCATCGCCGTAAGCGAGCCAGGCGCGATGATGGTGGGGACGCTTTTCCAGCACGCGCCGCACTTCCTCGCGTGCCTGCCCGGGGCGACCGGCGCGCCGGTAAGCGCGCGCCAGATCCACGCGCGCGTGGGCGAAGTCCGGCACGCGCGCGAGCAGGCGCTCGAGTGTGACGATGCTCTCGGCAGTCTTGTCCTGCTCGAGCAGTGCCACGCCGAGCAGCCACTGGCAGTTCACCTCTCCCGGGAACTGCGCCTCGAGCGCACGCAGCCAGCGCTCGGCGGTCGCGGCACGTCCGGCGCGCAGGGCGTCGTGCGCCCGGCGGCGGCTCTCCTCGAATGCAGCTTGGGCGGGGGTCGCGTTCATGGTGGCGCGTGCACGGGGCGAGGAAAGCCTAGCATGCGAGCCGTTCGCGGGTGGATGGCGCGCACCTGTAGCGCCACGGCGCTTCAGGCTAAACTCATCGCCGCCCGCGCCTGAAACGCGCGCGCCCGCACCACTTCAAACGAAAACCGCCCCGGGGGCTTTAGGGGCAAGGACTCATCGTGGACCCAAGCCGCCTGTTGCCGGTTCTGTTCGCTCTTGCCGCCTGCGCACTCTCGGGCGGGGCCTGGGCCGGCCGCCCCCTGATGCCGCAGGACTGGTATGGCTTTCAGACGCTGTCGGATCTGCAGATCGCCCCGGATGGCGCCGCGGTCGCCTACCTCGTGACGACGTACGACAAGGAAGCGGACGAGAGCCGCAGTGCCCTGTGGATCGCTGACTGGGTGCGCGGGGAGAGTGTGCAGCTCACGCGCGGGGAGAGCGTCACGGATCCACGCTTCAGTCCCGACGGGCGCTACGTGAGTTTTCTTGCGGCGCGGCCCGCCGAGAGCGCAACGCAGCTGTGGCTGCTTGACCGGCGCGGGGGCGAAGCGCGCGCGGTGAGCCAGGTGACGGGGGAGATCTCCGCCTACGAGTGGTCACCCGATGGCGCGCACGTGGTGCTCGTCATGCACGGCGAGGGCGCGCCGGCGGGTGAGGGCAAGGCTGCGGCGAAACTTCCCCGGCCGCTCGTCATCGACGCGCTGCAGTTCAAGCAGGACAAGGAGGGTTATCTCACCGCCGAGTCGCGCACGCACCTGTATCTGCTCGATGTGCGCACGGGCGCCTGCCAGGCGCTCACCCGCGACCCGA
>Ga0210390_10003782_pt1 | contig 12922 bp, 8 predicted proteins | sample IncBWH11OmetaG_FD_161050 | JGI IMG/M metagenome (GOLD analysis project Ga0210390, IMG submission 161050) | Forest soil microbial communities from Barre Woods Harvard Forest LTER site, Petersham, Massachusetts, United States - Inc-BW-H-11-O ...
GTGGTACACAATTGCAGCGGAACGATTCCGCCGCGCTGATTGGAAGAAAAAAGCCGAGGAAGCTCTGGCGCGATTGGGCGCGCCGATTCCCGTGGCGGGTGCTAAACCCAGTCCTGAACCCGTGTTTGCCGCAGCAAGCGCCCCTGAAACCAAATCGGACCGCGACGATGACCCTGCCTCGAGCGACTCCGAAGAATCACAACCGCGCCTGGCCCTCGGTGAGATCCCGGAAGACGGCGTGGACTATGCCGGAGACGCGATCGAAGTGGAGACCGTGCATCTCTCCGATGCCACGCCTCCCACTGGTGCCGGCGTCGCCGATACCGACGCTTCCGGCAAGAAGAAGCGCCGCCGCGGACGCCGCGGTGGCCGCGGCCGACGTCGTAAAGGCGCACCTGCAGCGCCCGGACTCCCTTCGCAGGCATTCGCGGAATCGGGCGCAACTCACGCGCCGTCGTCCGCCGCGTCACAAGCACGCGTGCCGGCGCCGCGATTTCAGCCTTCGCGGCCAGTTCCTGATCGGCACACGGAAACCTACGAACGCGTTCCGGCCGCAGCAGTCATTGCGCCGCATGAACCCGAATTTAGCGCGCACAGCGAGCAAGCCGCGCCGATGCTGCCGTCAGAACGAACCGCGCACGGCCGCGCCGGCGATCCGGCGCTGGCTTCGCGCATGTCGAAACTCGAATCCATGTTGCGCCGCTTGGTCTCCAGCCCGCTGCATCGCCTCGACGAATCCGATTCAGCTCCGGCGGGGCCGGGCGTGTTCCTGCTGTCGGATTCCGACCAGATCACTTCGTACTACATCGAAGCCTGCCAGACTCTGCGCGTAGGCCTGGGAAATCTCGCGCGCGGTAGCGGACGCAGCACCACCAAACCCGTTCGCGGCGGACGTCCGGCTTTCGACAGCGGCCTGAAAACGAAACTCGCCGAGCATTTGGGTATCGGCGAAGCCAAAGTATCGCAATACCTGAAGGACCACTGCGTGGTCCGCTGGATTCAGCTGGACGACGACGCTCCGCACCTGGCGCATTTCGCGATCGGCGTCCTGCGGACACCCCTCAACCTGGACTAAGGATTTGGACCGAAAATCGGGCTAAATACTAGTCCGGACTGGTACTTCGCCCTCCCCATTGGCTGCTCCTGGGCGCCATTCAGCCCCCGAATTGCACCTTTAGACGCACCTTCCTAGACGCCCAGTTTGAAACCGTGCAAACTTTGGTACCGTAACTGGTTACGGGTGAGTGTTATCCGTTGGGCAAGTCTTCGGGGGAAACGAAGGGCAGGTCGCGGTTGGTTTGAAAGGGAGAGGTGCATAGACATGGCGAGCGCGCTAAACACAAAACTTTGGAAAACTTTCGACTGGGCGCTGTGCAAGACTGCCGGCGTCACCTACAACACGATTCAGTACTTCAATAAGCGTAATCCGAATCCTTCTTTCACTCCGAAGTGGTCTGATAAGCCGTTGCTGAAGTCCTGGGAAAAGTCCAAGCCGACCCTCGGTTGGCCGCGCACCACGGATTCCCTGTGTCCTGATTGCGTGCGCGAAGCGCGCGATCTGATCATCAACGGGAAAAAAGACTGGACCGATCTGGTGCACGAAAAAGTCGGCGAGATCAAAGCGCAGATTATCGAGCGCGATGGCCAAGTGTGGATGGTGAAGGAATGCCCCATCCATGGAAAATTCGAAGACTTGATGGCTGTTGACGCCAAGTTCCTGGAATGGATTGAAAAGAATTTCCCCGGCCGCGATATTCCGGCGCATAACGACGAAGGCTTGCATCGCCACGGTTCCAGCACCGTTCGCCATGGCCGCGGTGCCGTACTTACTGTGGACCTTACCAACCGCTGCAACATGATGTGCGATCCCTGCTTCATGGACGCGAACCAGGTGGGCTACGTCCACGAACTCAGCTGGGAAGAAATTCAGGAAATTCTCGAGAACGCCACCAAGATCAAGCCCCGCCGGCAGATGTCTGTACAGTTTTCCGGCGGCGAACCGACCATGCACCCGCGATTTATTGACGCGGTGCGTTACGCGCGCAAAGTTGGCTACAACAGCGTGCAGGCCGCGACCAACGGCATCGAATTCGCCAAGAGCAAGGAATTCTGCAAGGCAGCTTTCGAAGCAGGCATGCGCTACGCCTACCTGCAATTCGACGGCATCGGCAACGACGCCAACAGCCACCGTCAGGTGGGCAACCTGTTTGACGTGAAGCTGCGCGCCATCGAGAACATGCACGAGGCCGGCATCGAAATCGTGCTGGTCACAACCATCGTCAACAACGTCAACAACGATCAAGTAGGCCCGATCGTGAAGTTCGCGATGGAAAACCCCAAGAAAATCTCCTTCGTCTCATTCCAGCCCGTTTCTTTCACCGGGCGCGACGAGGAAATCTCTCCGGAACGCCGCATCCGCCAGCGCTACACGCTTTCGCATCTGGCGAAGGACGTCAGCGCGCAAGTAGGCAAAGTCGAACCCACACGCGACTGGTTCCCGATTTCCTTCATCAGCACGTTCGCGGGCTTTTCGGACCTGGTGCACGGTCCAGATTCACAATGGGGCTCGCTCTCCTGCGGTTGCCACCCGAACTGCGGCGTTGGTACCGCGCTGATGATCAACAAGGAAACCAAAGAGTGGGCGCCGGTTCCGCGCTTCCTCAATGCGCAGGGCTTGACCAGAGACGTCGCCGCGATCACCGATGCGGCCCGCAGCAAGGGCTTCTCCAATTTCATGATGGCCATGGCGCTGCTGAAGAATTACAGCCCGTTCCAGGCGCCTCCCAGCTTGCGGCTCAAGGATCTCTGGAGGAAGTTCGACAAGACCTGGGCGCTTTCCAAGAACTCCGACAAGAAATACGGCAAGGTAGCTCCGGATCGCACCTACGAAGACGCCATGAAGCGCCGCACCGAAGATCCGTGGAACTTCCTCTTTATCGCCGGGATGTGGTTCCAGGATCTGTTTAACTATGATTTCCGCCGCACTGAAATGTGTATCATTCCCTACGCCACGCAGCAGGGCGAGATTTCCTTCTGCGCGTACAACACCGGAGTGGGCTGGCGCAAAATCATCGAGAACATGCACAAGAACGCAACCGTCGCCCAGTGGTACAAGGAACACGGCAAACACGACGTGTTCGCCAAGGGTAAGAAAGTCAATCTGGAGAGCTACGAGCACTCGCTCCGCATTGACTCCGAAGATGCCGCGCGCGTTCGCCATCTGGAACACGATATTCCGGTGACCGCGGCCGAAGAAGATCGCATTCGCCGCAAGAAAGCGTTCGAAGAGGCCGCCAAAGTCCGCCGCATTTACGAAGAGCTCGTGCTGAAGAAGTCCACCGAGCCCGTCGTGCAGATCGGCTCGATGCAGCAGATCCTCAGCGCGGTTCCCGGCGTCACCGTGAAGCCAGTGCAGATCGCTCCGGCCAACGGCAATGGCAACGGCCATGCAAACGGGAACGGCAACGGCGCGGCGAAAATCGAAAAGCCCGAACCAGAAGCCGCAGTAGCTGGCGACTAACTCAACTGAAGAACTGAACCATCTCCGCAGGGTAAGCAAGGCCAACAGCCCCGGCGCAATCCGGGGCTGTTGTTTTTTGATTTAAACACGCGATTCGTCTACAGTGGATCTTGATGAGCCGGATCCGCAACATGACTGGCAATGGACGTGAGCATCCTCGCCGTGTGTTTGATTTCACGGTCATACTGCTGCCCGTCACGGACCAGTTGCTTTCCCCAGGAAAGTCCAAAGCGCGAAAGTCCGCCGCGGCAAACCCCTCCGGGTATCAAGTAACGGTTCCGCTACTGCCGGGAGTCATCACATACGGCCGCACGGAAGAAGAAGCCATCGAAATGGCGCGCGACGCCATCCGCTGCCACCTGGATGGTTTGCGCAAGTCGGGCGAAGACATACCCGACGAGAAGAGAGCGCATACTGCGAAATTGCGAGTCGCGCTGAGCGCCTAGATGAGTGCGGTGCTTCCGCTGCTCAAACCGCGGCTGATTGTGCGGGCTCTCTTGCGAGCTGGTTTCTACCTAAACCACCAATCCGGAAGCCACGCACAGTTGCGTCATCCCGTTAAGACCACCTTCGCGTGACCGTGCCTCGCCATGACCGCTTCGACATACCTCGCCCGGTGCTTCGCAGCATCTTGCGCCAAGCGGAGCTGTCCGTTGAAGAATTCCTGGAACTCTTATGAGCGATGCCGTCGGACCCGGGTTGAACGCAGGTCGAAGAGTTCGATATCATGTTTGTCTGTGCATTGAATTAAATGGAGCGCGTAATGCCGATTTACGAATACGTTTGCGATGATTGCAACGAGCGCTACGAACGCATCGTCCTGAGCCAATCGCAGGCGATCACTTGCCCGAAATGTTCGAGCGCGAAGCACACCATTCAACTATCCGTGTTCGCTTCGCCGTCGAACGGAAAATCCGCAGCGGGTCCGTCTTCATCTTCCGGCGGGGGCGGCGGCTGTTGCGGAGGCGGTGGATGCGGGTGTCACTAGGGTTTTCGCGGCTGATCGTTCCTGCCTGATTGGTGTGAGACGAGCCAGATCAAGCATCCGGCTCAACTAGCAATCCAAAGAGCGAGCGCGGCGCTCGCGCATTCCTCCAGCGTCTTTCGGTCCACATCTGAAAATGCATTGGCCCTCTCGCTCTCCACGTCAATTGTGCCGACGACTCGCGAATCCCGCGGATCCAGAATAGGAATGATGATCTCTGAAAGCGTGCTGCCAAATGCAGTCAAGTAACGTGGATCGCTGCGCACGTCCCCAACAACAACGGTCGATTTCTCTCGAATCGCGGAACTGGTCAGCCCCTTCGTCACTGGAAAGGTAGGATACGCGGGTGCTCCCGGGCCACTCCACGCAATGATCGAAACCAGATCCGCGCTAACGTCGTAAACTCCGACCCAGCGATACGGCCCGAGCGCACGCACAACATCGGCGATTTGCTGTGCTCGTTCGGAACGCGCTGCTGCGTTCGACGCAGCGGAACGAATCTTACTTAGCGCCTCTTCCATCGCCATTGCGCGAATACCTCAAGACGTTCTGCGGCGGCACAAGGCCCGCATTCAATCGAGGATCGGGAATCGGCGCGCCCGGCACCACCGGCAAGGGCAGCACGCCCGCCCAAATCGGCAGCGCGTAATCCGCTTCATCATCTTTCGGCGGCCCGGTGCGCACTTTCGCGGACACTTCCTCCAGCGGCAGCGCCAGCACCGAAGTCGCTTTCAATTCCATCTCCGTCGGCGGCCGCACTTCGTTCCAGCGCCCTCGCACAATGTGATTCGTAAACGCTTCCAGCACCCGATTTTTTTCGCCGCTGTCTTCCACCGGCATTGCCCGCCCCAGCATCACCACCGAGCGGTAATTCGCCGAATGATGGAACGCTGAGCGCGCCAGCACCAGTCCATCCACCAACGTCACCGTGACGCACACCTGCACGCCGCCCGCGAGCGTCCGCAACATGCGGCTGGCCGACGAACCGTGCACGTACAACGTGTCGTCCACGCGCGCGTAATTCGTGGGAATCACGAATGGCTGGCCGTCCACCACGAATCCAACGTGGCACACAAATCCTTCGTCGAGAATTCGATACACCGTTTCGCGATCGTATTTGCCGCGGTCAGGCAGGCGTTGAACTTTTGTCCGTGCTGTGGGGCTGAATGGCTCGGTCATGCATCGAGCGTAAAACGCCGCAGCCTTAGCCGCAAGTGCCAATCTGGATGGCTGCGATTCGCGCGCGAGGAGGTTTGGTAGCGGCGGTCTTCAGACCGCCATCGATCGGTAGCGCAACACCAATGGCGTCCGCCGCGGCGGACGCCGCTACAAAATCGCTCAGGCTCGCCCGACATTTACTAAGTACGTTACTGCTGCTGCGGCGCTGCGGCCGGCTTTGGCGGCGGTGCAATGTGCACCACGCGAAATCCGGTGTACGCCGGATCCGCAGCGCGATACTGCGCTTTGCCATCCGCAGGACGATCGGCGCTGCCACCCAATGTTTTTCCGGAGCCGTCGGCCGCGACTACCCACTCCGCCACGTTTCCGCCGAGGTCGAACACCAACTCCTCGCCTTCATCGCCCTCCGCCGCAAAGCTTCCCACTTCGCGCAGCAGCGGCGCGTCACCCGGCAATTCCTTGATCTTGGCCTCAAGCCTCTGCGCGTCCTCGGGATTGAGGGTGTAGCCGGCCCAGTAATCCAGCGTATTCTCACCGGCGCGCACTTTGTAGAAATCGGCCGCTTCGCCTTCGTTCGGAATCCGGTAGGTCTCCGCAGTCAGCTCGCTCAGCCATTTGCAATACGCCCGCGCCTGCTCCAGCGTAATTCCATTCGCCGGATAATTCTCCGTGCCCGCGTCGAACTTGTAATCCTTGTCGAAAGCCGCGAACTGCGCCCGCGTAATTTCAAACCTCCCAATCTCGATCGTGCCGCGCTTCACAGTTTCGGGAATCAGCACATCGGGCGCGGGATTTTCCGGAATTGAAGGCGGATGAAACGCCGCGCCGTACGAAGCTCCGACCTTCTGTACCGTAACGCGCTTCAATTCCACGTCCAGCGGCGAGCCCTTCTTCAGTGCTTCGTTTTCGGGCGGCTTGGTCTTGAACAAATACGCATCGAACCACGCCTGTTCCTCATTCACCTTGCGCAGCTGGTGCGTCAATTTCCGCGGCCCGTGCGCTTCGCCGGGAAACAAAATAAATTTCACTGGAGCCTTGCCAATCGTGTACAGCGCGCGGTAGTGCGTCCAGCCTTCTTCGGTGGGAACCTGACGGTCGATCGTCCCGAAGAAAATCAGCGTGGGCGTCCTCACCTTATCCATTTTGAATAGCGGCGATTTCTCGATGTATAGTTGCGGATCTTCCAGCGGCGTTTTTCCAAAATAATAGTGGTCAAACGATTCGCCGAAATCCACGTTGGCCCAATCGCTCAGCCATTCCACGTCGCCCGCGCCCACCACCGCCGCTTTGTAACGGTCCGGATTGGTCACGGTCAGCTGAATCGAAAGAATCGAGCCATTGGACCAGCCCGCCGCGCCAATCTGGTCGGGATCCACCAAGCCCTTCGTAATCAGGTTGTCCACGCCGCGCTCGATATCCGGAATTTCCAGCTCGTAATATTTTCCGCAGCAGATAGCTTCCACGAATTTCAGCCCGTAGCCGGTGCTGCCGTGATAATTCGTTTTCAGCACAAACGCGCCTTTCTGCGTCATCAGATTCGGCGCATACGCCCAGCGCTCGGCCCATTGATCGAGATCCGCGCTCGCCGGGCCGCCATGCGTCGCCACAATCAGCGGGTAGGCTTTGCCCGCTTTGTAGTCGTCTGGATAATAGAGGATGCCTTCCACGTCGTCGTCGTTCGCGCCCTTCCACTGCAACACTTCTGATTTCGCGATGGGCTTGTTCTTGAAGCCGGGGTTTAAATTGGTGATCTGCAGCGGCGAAGTGATTTTCGTGCCGTCCAGCTTCGCGCGAAAGAATTGCGTTGGCACGCTGGCTGTCGAGTGATCGTAAATCAACATCTTGCCGTCTTCGCCCAGCACGAAGCTGAAATAGTGTTTTTCATCCTCGCTGGAAATGGTTTTTCGCGACCATGTGCCGCCATGCCGCGTGAAACGCACCGGCTTGGTGTACACGCCATCGGCCAGCAGCGCGATAAACCCGTCGTTCGTCGCTTCCAGCGAACGCGAGAAGCCGCGGTCCCAATCAAGATTCACCTCGCTCGATTTGCCCGCCGCCAGGTCGTAGAAATAAACCCTTTCGACGGTCGCCACCAGAAACCGTGGATCATCCGAGTAGGGCGCCACCACGTAAAATCCCGAATTGTCGCGCGCCCAGGTGATCTCCCTCGGTTGGATTCGTTCATTCGCGAAAACCTGCGTGCGCCCGCCGGTCCCGAGGTCCACGAGGTACGTTACGGGTGGAATTTTCTGGTCCCACGCAAAACTTAATTCCCGCCGCGCGATCGCGACCGCCTTTTTCTTGTCGTGCGAAATTTCAAAACCCTGTATCCAGTCGTCGTTGTCCGTCAGCCGCGTGACTTTCTTGTCCTTCACCGCAAATTTGTACAGCCGCACCGGCGCGCTGTGCGCCGTATCGTCCACCACGTTCGAATCGTCCTTGCGCTCTTTCGTTTGCCGCTCATACAGCGTGGGATCCTCTTCAGCACTGAAGATAATGGTGTCGTTGTCCAGCCACTCAAATTGCTGGATGCCGCGCTCGAACTCCGTCACCGCCCAAGGCTCACCGCCCGCCGCATTCATCAGCCACAATTGCGTCGGAGCCAAATCTGGTTTCGGTTTGGGCAGCGCGTGCGTACTCAAAAAAGCAATCGTATCCCCCGAAGGTGACCACCGCGGATGCGAAACCTCGTCAGTTCCCCGCGTCAGCTGTACTTCCTTGCCATCATTTAAATTCGAAAGATACAAATTGCTGACGCGCAGATCCTTCTCCTTATCCGCCGTCCCCTTAACCCACAAAGCAAATCGCCCATCCGGCGAAATCCGGAACTGCCCGCCATCCTCCTGGTAAACCACGTCCTCCGCCGTCCAATGATTCTTCTTCGTAGCATCGGGCTTAGGCGCGCTCGTGGCCGCATCCGCAGCAGCCTGCGCCATAACAACGGGCGCGACGAGCAGTAGTGTCCCCACAAGCAGCGCAGCAACTTTCCAGCGACGTGCAACAATCGTCGTCATGCGTTCCTCGTCTTTCAACAGGTTTAAGCGTGTCTGAATTGGACAGCCGAAAAACTATCACAGACCCGTGGCAGAGGGTAGCAGCGTGGTAGTCGCGTGGTATTTCAGGTTCCCTTTGTCCGGGTCATCAGCGGATGATCCGTACGCGGCCTTTCGCAGGGTCATTCTGATGCAGAGAATGGCATCACAATGCTAGTACGCCGCCGATGAGCGACGAGCGAAAGAAATCGGCGACTCCAACCGGGCGGCCGCTTGCGGTGGACCATACCGCGGCGAGTACTTCGCAACATGAGCCCGGGTTCATCGCGCGGCCCTCGAGCGCCCCGGTCTATCATGGATTTCAAATTCTGAGTGACGTTGCCGTTGACGGCTTTACATTCGGAAAGATCACGGATTTTGACGCTATGCCTTGCGAGTATGGTGACGCATTTGTCGTTGCGCCAGACGATAGTCGAGCCGGCTTGGTCTGGGAAATATCTGACAAGTACCGGTTCCAGGAGATTTCCCCATTGGAACCAAGTCGATGGGGGGTCTGGGGCGTCTCTTTCACGCAGGCTATGACAAGCCACGACAACGTGCGGAAGAATCTCAATTCAATCCTTACGGAACTGAAGAAACGATGGCAAGAATGGCGTCGAATTTATTCGAGGTAGTCATCCGTGACCACGCCAAAGCGCATCCTGTTCCGCGGCGTCCCGATGATTGAAGGCTGGCCTGAGAAGATTTTGGCCGCTCAGCGGATTCATTCGTACACGCTGGAAGGGCGAGCCGTTCCACGGATCCGTTATGGCGACGAGCATACCGACTGGAACGCCGATACGCATTCCTGCCATGATTGCAGAGTAGTGAAGGGCGAGTTTCACGTCACGGGCTGTGATGGAGAAGAGTGCCCCATTTGCGCGAGCCAACTGATTACTTGTGATTGTCTCTTTGATGATCCGTCCGAGCATGCCTGATTAGCCCGTTCGCGGGAGACCGCGCTGTTATTCGCCTCGGCGCTGGGTCGCTCGTCTCACCGCTCGCTTTCAGCTAGAATGTTTTCGTCAACGCATCGGAGCCAACACCATGGCCATCAGCCGCGAACAAGCGCGCACCGAACACACCGCTAGCACGACCCACGATCAGTTCAGCGAAACGATTTACGGCGTGGTGTGCTCCACATGCCACAACTACATTCTGATCGACAAAACGAACTGCCCGCCATCGTGCCGCGAACACGAAACCTGCCGCGCCGCTTACGCTTAGATTTCACCCAAGGCTTGCGTAATTGTCAGGCAACTCTTCCCAACCCCCAGTCCCCCTGTACACACACAACGTTTTGCATTCCGCTTCCCACAAGAGGATGATCAATCTGTGAAAATGTCGAGCACAACCTGCCGCCGAGCCAGCACCCTCTTGCCAAACCTCCAGGCTAGCCGTCCCAGCACCGCCCGCCTCCGAAACCACCAATTCCTATTCGATACAAATGAGCCCTCTTCTCCTATCATTAATTTTGTAATTCACACAAAACAAAGCACTTCCTTTTTTCTATTCAATACAAATGAACGGTTGCAGATCACTTCTCACCCACCACTATTCACCAGTTTTCGCGAACTTCGCAGCAGCGCTGAACCCCGCCCTTCCGGCTTTGACAGATCCTGGACGCCTTCCGGATTGACGCCCCCTTCGCGCTTGCGTACGATGCGCCGCATGCGGCAAAAACCCTGTCCAGGAGCGCGCGCCGGAATATGAAATCAATCCTCAAAATAATTCTGTGGACGGCCATCGCGCTCGCCGGCGCCGGTGCCCTAGCCGCCATCGCCTTCGAACGCAGCGAGCCGCTTAACGCCGTCTGGTTCGTAGTGGCCGCGCTCTGCACCTATCTCGTCGCCTATCGTTTCTATTCCAAATTCATCGCCGCAAAAGTTCTCGCCCTCGACGATACCCGCGCCACCCCCGCCGAGCGCCTGGAAGACGGCCACGATTTCGTTCCCACCAGCAAATGGGTTCTCATCGGCCACCATTTTGCCGCGATTGCCGGCCCTGGCCCGCTCGTCGGTCCCACGCTCGCCGCGCAATTCGGATATCTGCCGGGGACGCTGTGGATCATCGTAGGTGCCGCGCTCGGCGGCTGCGTCCAGGATTTCATCATTCTTTTCTGCTCGATTCGCCGCGACGGAAAATCCCTGGGCCAAATGGCGCGCGAGGAAGTTTCCAAGCGCGGCGGCATGATCGCGCTGCTCGCTGTCCTCGCCATCATGATTATTCTGCTCGCGGTCGTCGCGCTGGTGATCGTGAAAGCCCTGAAAGAATCGCCGTGGGGCACCTTCACTCTGGCGATGACCATTCCCATCGCGCTGCTCATGGGAATTTATCTGCGCTACGTGCGCCCCGGACGCGTCCTGGAAGCCTCGCTCGCCGGCGTCGCGCTGGTGATGCTGGCGGTTGTCTCAGGCCAGTGGGTGAACGCGTCGCCCGCCTGGTCCAGCGCCTTCACGCTTTCCGGCCCTGCGCTGGCGCTCGCCATCATCGCCTACGGTTACGCCGCTTCCGCGCTACCCGTCTGGCTGCTGCTCGCGCCGCGCGATTATCTCAGCGCGTTCATCAAAGTGGGCGCCATTGCCGCGCTCGCCATCGGCGTGATCTTTGTGCGTCCCACTCTCGAGATGCCCGCGCTAACCCGCTTCGTGGACGGCAACGGTCCAGTCTTCGCTGGAAAAATCTTCCCGTTCTGCTTCATCACCATCGCCTGCGGCGCTATCAGCGGCTTCCACGCTCTGATTTCCTCCGGCACCACGCCGAAAATGATTCTGCGCGAAAGCCACGCGCGCACCATCGGCTACGGAGCGATGCTCATGGAATCTTTCGTCGGAGTGATGGCCATGATCGCCGCCTGCGCACTGCAACCCGGCGTGTATTTCGCGATCAATAGTCCCGCGGGAATCGTGGGCAAAACGGCCGACGCCGCCGCCGCGACAATTCGCGGCTGGGGCTACGCGCTCGACCCGCAAACTATGTCAGCCCTCGCGCAACGCGTTGGCGAGCATACCCTGCTCGACCGCACCGGCGGTGCGCCCTCCCTCGCCGTGGGCATGGCGCAAATTTTCAGCGGGACGATCGGCGGCGAACGTCTGCTCAGCATCTGGTATCACTTCGCGATCATGTTCGAAGCACTTTTCATTCTCACCGTGCTGGACGCCGGCACGCGCGTCGGCCGCTTCATGGTGCAGGAACTTGGCGGACACGTCTGGAAACCGCTGGGCAAATCTGGTTCCACCCCCGGAATACTCGCAACCAGCGCAGTGATGGTTGGCGCCTGGGGATATTTTCTGTGGCAAGGCGTGCAAGATCCGCTCGGCGGAATTAATTCGCTCTGGCCGCTCTTTGGCATCTCGAATCAATTGCTCGCGTGCGTCGCGCTGGTGGTGGCCACCACCATCCTGCTGAAAATGGGCCGCGCCCGCTGGATTTGGGTGACGCTCGCGCCCATGGTCTGGCTGGTCGCCATCACCATGACCGCCAGCTATCAGAAAATTTTCTCCGCGAATCCGCGCATCGGTTTCCTGTCGCAAGCGAACGTTCTCGCGGCGCAGATTGCCTCCGGCGCAACCCCCGCCGAAAAAATCGCAGTTACCCAGCGTCTGATTTTCAATAATCGGCTGGACGCGGCCGTCACCGCCGTTCTCGCCGCGATGATTCTGGTGCTGATCGTCGAAGCCATCGGCGAATGGATTGCAATTCTCAGCGGACGGAAAGCGGCGGTGCTTCACGAATCCCACTACGTCGCGACGCGTTGGGCCGAAGGAGGGGACTAAAATGAAAATCGTGCGGAACTGGTCGCGAACTGCGTGGGTCTGGATCCGCCAGGTCAGCGGCGATGCGGCCTACGAAAATTATCTGCGCTCCACGCGCCGCATCGCGCGAACGGGAGAGGAGGTGGCACGCGTTGATTCCCGCACAATGCAAGCAGGCTGCTGCTCGACGCATGCCACATCCGCTCAACCACTCACGCGTGAAGAGTTTTATCTTCACGCGCTGCAACGCCGTTACTCCACCGTCTCCCGCTGCTGTTAACAGCTCTGGGAGAAACCGTGTCTCGAGATGGGAACGTTTCCGGGCGCCCGCCGAGGCAGAATATGACCCGCCTGGCGCTACGAAGCAGCGGATCCTTCGTTGACGGAACCGACCGCCGACACGTATAATTGGGGTTTGTCACTAGCTTCAGGAGGCAGCATGTACGCCGTA
>Ga0210390_10003785_pt1 | contig 12920 bp, 9 predicted proteins | sample IncBWH11OmetaG_FD_161050 | JGI IMG/M metagenome (GOLD analysis project Ga0210390, IMG submission 161050) | Forest soil microbial communities from Barre Woods Harvard Forest LTER site, Petersham, Massachusetts, United States - Inc-BW-H-11-O ...
CCGAGGGCATCGAGATCGGGCCGTCGCCGGCCGAGGCGGATCACATCGCGTCGTTCGCGCTGCCGATCGACGACCTGGATCTGACCGTGCGCTCGTACAACTGCCTCAAGCGCGAGGGTGTGCACACCGTCGGCGAGCTGGTCTCGCGCACCGAGTCCGACCTGCTCGACATCCGCAACTTCGGGCAGAAGTCCATCGACGAGGTGAAGGTCAAGCTGCACCAGCTGGGTCTGTCGCTGAAGGACAGCCCGGCCAGCTTCGACCCGTCGGAGGTTGCCGGCTACGACGTTGCCACCGGCACCTGGTCGAACGAGGGTGCTTACGACGACCAGGACTACGCGGAAACCGAACAGCTCTAAAGCCGTCCGGTGACGATGCGGGCCGTCAGCGGCCGGCTGAGGAGCCGGACAGTTGGATTGAGAATCTAGACAGGAGCGTCAGCAATGCCCAAGCCCACCAAGGGTCCTCGCCTCGGCGGGTCGTCTTCGCACCAGAAGGCGATTCTGGCCAACCTGGCGACGGCGCTGTTCGAGCACGGCCGGATCAAGACCACCGAGACCAAGGCTCGGGCATTGCGGCCCTACGCGGAGAAACTGATCACCCACGCCAAGAAGGGCACGCTGCACAACCGGCGTGAGGTGCTCAAGAAGATCCGCGACAAGGACGTGGTGCACAACCTGTTCGCCGAGATCGGGCCGTTCTTCGCCGACCGCAACGGCGGCTACACCCGCATCATCAAGGTCGAGGCACGCAAGGGCGATAACGCCCCGATGGCGGTGATCGAGCTGGTGCAGGAGAAGACGGTCACCTCGGAAGCCGAACGTGCGCGTCGGGTCGGCGCTTCGAAGGCCGCTGCGAAGGCAGCACCCGAGGCGGCCGAGGCCGAGCCGGAGGCGGCCGCAGTAGAGGTGGAGGCGGAGGAGTCGGCGGCCGAGGCCGAGACCACCGAAGTTGCCGCCGAGGCCGAGGCCACGACGCCTGAGCCGGAAGCCGAGGCGGAGGCCCATGAGCCGGAAGCCGCTGAGACGGAAGCCGAGGACGCTGACAAGTCCTAGCAACTTGCCGTTGAACGACGTGCCCGCCATCGACGCCGATGGCGGGTGCGTTCGTCTTCGGCTCGATATCGCCTATGACGGCACGGATTTCGCCGGATGGGCGACGCAGTCAGGTCAGCGCACGGTTGCAGGCATTCTCGAGGAAGCACTTTCGACGGTGTTTCGGACCCCGGTGCGGTTGCGGGCGGCCGGGCGCACCGACACCGGCGTGCATGCCATCGGTCAGGTCGCCCACATCGACGTTCCACACGATGCGCTGCCCAATGCCTATCCTCGTTCGCCCCGACAAAATGAACCGGAATTCCTGCCGCTGGTCCGGCGTTTGGGCCGGCTGCTGCCTGCCGACGTTCGGATCCGCCGGATCATCCGCGCGGCTGCGGGTTTCGACGCACGATTCTCCGCGCTGCGGCGCCACTACATCTATCGGCTCTCGACCGCTGCCTACGGGGTGGAGCCGCACGAGGCCCGCTACATCACCGCCTGGCCGCGCCCGCTGGACGTGGACGCGATGATGGCGGCATCGCGAAACCTGTTGGGAATTCACGATTTTGCAGCATTTTGTCGTCACCGCGAGGGCGCTACCACGATTCGAGACCTGCAACGGCTGGACTGGTCCCGCGAGGGCGATCTGATCACCGCGCACGTCAGCGCCGATGCGTTCTGCTGGTCGATGGTGCGGTCGCTGGTCGGCGCGCTGCTGGCCGTCGGCGAACACCGGCGCACCGCGACGTGGTGCCACGGGCTACTCACCTCAACGCGGCGGTCCAGCGACTTCGCCGCCGCACCGGCGCGGGGCTTGACGCTGATCGGCGTGGACTACCCGCCGGACGCCGAACTGCAGGCGCGGACGCTGGTTACTCGCGATCTACGTACCCGGGACTAACCCCGGCTACAGCTTGCCGGCGACGAAGCTGGCGGCCTGGTCCACCAGCCCGGAGCTGATGTACGACGGCTGCAGATGGCTCGACCAATGCAGATCGTGCACTCCTCCGGTGCAGATCGGGTCGCCGGCGGCGCACAGGTCGATGGTCTTTCCGGCGAAGGCGGGGCTGAAGTCGGGCACCGGACCGAGCACAGCCCGAGTGCCATTACCGAACAACGCGACCGCCGCGACGTGCTGGTCCAGGTTCGGCGGCAGAACGTCGGTGTAGCCGAATCCCGGTTTGTTCATTGCGACCACGACATCGGCGGCCGCAGCGCCTAGAGAGTAGCCGCCGATCACCAGTTTGGTGTTCGGGCAACTCGCCGCCATCTGTTGAACGTGGGCGCTCATGTCGTTGGAGCCCTTGGTGACGCTGACGTCGGCGGGATAGTTCACCCCGTATTCGCCGATCGACATGTGCGGCACCTTCGATTGCAGCGAGTTGATGAACGCCTGGCCGACCTCGCCGACCCCGGGGGCTTCTTCACGGCCGCGGGCGAAATCCACTTCAGCATCCGGGCATGCCGCCGACGCCGTCGGAATCGGTCCCGCTGCCGGGAAGGGCGCCAGCGCCGGGGCAATCGGCAGCCCTGTGGCGAGCAACGCGGCGCCGGCGAAGCCGGCTACCCGTTTTGCGGCACTTGAGCTGGCACAAAAGCCGCGATCGGGCGTCAATCGGAGCAAATTTCATGAGCGGACATTAGCCAGCAAACCTAATGTGTCCCTGATACAACCTGCAGGGTTGGCTTACATCTCTCGCGGCCTCCCGGCCGCTGCGAACGATTACTGCAGCTTGCCCGCGACGAAGTCGGCGGCCTGATTGACCATGCCGTCCTGGATATACAGGCTGCCAGAGTGTTGCGGCCAGTTTTGGTTCCAGGTGTGCGGGTCGGCCGGATTGCAGATCGGGTCGGTGCCGTGGCACATGTCGATGGTCCGGTCGGTGTAGATCGGATTGAAGTTGGTTATCGGCCCGACCCACTGGCTGCCGTTGCCGAACAGCGCGACGGCCGCGATGTGCTGATCGGCGCCCGGCGGCAAGGGATTGGTGAAGCCGAACATCGGGCCGGGGGCCGCCATCACCACGTCGGTGACCGCCGCGCCCAGCGAATAGCCGCCCAACACCACCCGGGTGTCGGGGCAGCCGTTGATCGTGGACTGGACGTGAGCGCTCATGTCGTTGGCACCGACGTCGACCTCGGTGTCGGCGGGGTAGCGCACCGCGTAGAGACTGACGTTCCGATTGACCCGGGACCGCAGCGCGCTGACGAAGGCGTTACCGACGACGCCGGCGCCGGGCGATTCCTGTCGCCCGCGGGCGAACACCACCTCGACGGGCGGGCAGGAGGCCGATGCCTTCGAGATCAATGCCGGGGTTGTTACAGGTGCAAACACCAACGTCGCGGCGAGTAATGCGGCGGTGGCGAACCTGGCCAAAACCGACTGTCGCGGCAAGTTTATCGAGCGCAGCTTCATGGCCCGATATTAGTGGGCCGGCCGGCGGTCAGCGCGGCGGGTGACCCGTCAGCGGAATACCGCGGGCTGATCGACCACGACGTTCGCCGGCGGTTGGCCGTCGGGACCGGGCGCAGGCCCAGGCCCAGGCAGTGGCCCAAGCCCTTGCCCAGGGCCAGACGGCACGCCCACGGGCCCTTGGGGCGCGGTGGGCGGTAGCACCGACAACAGCCTGGTCTGAACGAAGCTGGCCGCCTGGCTCGTGTAGACGGGCACGTAGCCCTCGGTGTGCCCGCTCCACTGGTTGCCGGGGCCCGCGTGACAGATCGGGTCTTCGGGGTTGCAGTAATCGATGGCCTTGGCGGCGAACAGCTGGCTCTGCTGCGATATCGGGCCGCCGCTGCGGTCGGCCGGATTACCGAAGGTGGTCACCGCGACGATGTTGTTCGCGTACTGGGGCGGCAGCGAACTGCCCCAGCCGATGCCGCCGATGGGAACCCCGGCGACGATGTCGACCACGGACGCGCCCTGCGAGTACCCGCCGAGCACCTGCGGGGTGTTCGGGCACTTGTCGGCCACGTCTTTGATGTGCTTGATGGCGTCGTTGGCACCGTCACCGCCGTGCAACTGCAGCAGGCTCGCCTTGTAGTTGACCGGGTAGGCGTCGATGTTCTTTCCGGTGTTCTGGCGCAGGTCGTCGGCGAGGGACTGCCCAACGCGTCCCAGACCGGCCGGCTCGTCGGTGCCGCGGGCGAAGGTCAACGCCACGTCCGGGCAGTTGTCGGCGCCGGCCGACGGGACGGTGCGCGAAACGGCGCTGGGGGCGACCAGCAGAACGCCGGCGGCCAGCAGCGCGGCGGCGCCCAGGCCGGTCCGGCGCAAGCTGCCTGACCAGCGACCCGTGCTGGCCAGCGGGGACACCGAACGGCTCAAGAGGTGAATGCTCACCAGGCGATTTTAACGAGAATCGGACCGAAGGGCACATCGGCGGTTGTCGGGCCCGCACTGTGGATCGACGGCGAGACGCCGCCTGACCACGGAATATCGTGAAGTGGACTGGCCCCGGGTGACTTGAGGGACTGATGGCACGGCAATCGACTACACGACTACACCTCAGCGGGTATCGATTCCTGCGACGTCGTATCGAATGCGCGCTGCTGGGCAGGGACATCCGCGGGGTGAACGAACCGATCCGCGCCTCGATGCAGTCGCTAATGGCCGGCTCGGTGCTGGCGGTCATCGGGCTGGCTGGATGTGCGCTCGTGGCCGTGGTACGCCCACAACCGGCGGTGGCGAACGCGCCGATCGTGATGGGCAAAGAGTCGGGGGCGCTCTACGTCCGGATGGGTGAAGCCCTGCATCCGGTGCTGAATCTGGCCTCGGCCAGGCTGATCGTGAAAACGAACGCTGACCCTCAGCCAATACCTGAGTCGGAATTGAGCCATAGCAAAAGGGGACTCCTGCTCGGTATCCCCGGTGCTCCGCAATTCCTGGGAATGCCCCTCGCCGAGGATGAATTGCGGTGGGCGGTTTGTGACAGCGGCGATCGCGCCGCACCGAGCACGACGGTCGTCATCGGCCGAGCCGACGGACCACTGTCACACCCCTTGGCAAGCGAACAATCCGTCCTGGTCAGGCCCGTCTCCGGCGGGTCGACCTACCTGCTCTACGCCGGTCGCCGAGCCGTCGTGAATCTCGACGAACCTGCGGTTGTGCGTGCACTGAGGCTGGACGGTCAGATCCCATTCACGGTGTCACCGATGCTGTTGAATGCCGTCCCAGAGGCACCGCCCATCGCGGCGCCGCGGATTCCTGACGCCGGCGGCCGCGGACCGGCCGCACTGCCGGGATTTCCGGTCGGCAGCGTGCTCCGCATGACCCGCGTCGACGGCGACGAGTACTACGTCGTACTCAGCCACGGAATTCAGCGCATCGGCCAGGTCGCCGCAGATCTGCTGCGATTCACCGACTCGCGAGGCACTCGCACCGCCATCTCGGTCGCGCCCGACATCATCCGCGCGACTCCGACGGTAACGGACTTGCCAGTGGCCACCTTTCCCGACCGGGCGCCGTCGCCGCCGGATGCCGGAGGTGCGGCGCTGTGCGCCAGCTGGAGGCACGCTGCGTCGGGCGGGGTCGAGATCTCGTTTTTAGCCGGCGCTCTGCCTATCCCGGCGGGCCAAGAGGCGGTGAAGCTATCGCAGGCCGACGGAAAGGGCCCAGCGGTCGACGCCGTTTATCTTGCGCCCGGGCGCAGCGCGTATGTGCGCGCCACTAGCCTGTCGGGAGACAACCCGCGCGCCGGCACCCGATACCTGATAACCGATACCGGTGTGCGATTTGCCATACACGATGACGATGCGGCACACGACCTCGGTCTGCCCGATGCGGCGATCCCGGCGCCGTGGCCGGTATTAGCCAAACTGCCCGCGGGTCCAGAATTAAGTCGGGCGAACGCCTCCGTCGCCCAGGACACTCTCGCCGTCGGGATTAAGTCAGTCCGGTCGACCCCCGGCTCGCCGTAGCCGGGCCGTCAGTGCGCCGATGGTCAGCATTACCGCCAACACGCCACCGCAGATCGCTGCGCCCATGAACGCCGTGTTTCGCGAACCGTGGTCCGCAGGCGCAGGAAGCGGAGGCGGCGCAATCGGCACCGGTGTGCGTTGTGGCAGAGGGGCCGGGATTGCCGGTGGGTCGGTGCTGACCGCGGCAAGGAGGTCGACAACGCCCGCGCCCACCAGAGGATCCCACCCGCCGGGCGGATGATGCGCGGTGGCCTCGATGCGTTGCATGACCTGGCGAGCCGTCAGCTTCGGGAACCGGGATCGGATCAGTGCGGCCAACCCGCTGACCACTGGAGCGCCGTAGCTGGTGCCCGAAAGCGGACGCGAATTATTCTGCCCATCAAAGGTATTCACTAATCCGTCGCCCGACGAGCTCAGCGATATCACCGCCTCGCCGGGTGCAGCGACATCCACCCAAGGTCCGGCAAGGGTGAACGACGACGGTTCGCCGCGCGGGTTCACCGAGCCCACGGTGAGCACGTAGTCGTCATACCAGGCCGGACTGACCACAACCGTGACCGTGTCCCAAGTTGCTTGGGGCGGCTGAGCGGGACATTGCCCAGTGCCGGTGTTGCCGGCGGCAACCACCACGACGACGTTCTTGACGTCAACCGCGTAGGAGAGCGCGGCGCCAAGTGCGCGGTCGTCGAACGTCGACCCGGTGCGGATGCAGGCAACCGAGGAGATATTGATCACCGAAGCGCCAAGATCCGCCGCGGTACGAACGGCTTGTGCCATGGTGCCGACATCACCGAATCCAGAGTTGGACGGATCCGCCACCGCGCCGAACTTGGTGCTTGACTGGCGGATGCTGATCAAACTGACGCCCGGGGCGACCCCGCTGAATCCATCCCTGTGATGCGGATCCATTGCGGCGGAGATGATCCCGGCAACCGCCGTCCCGTGTCCATCGCAATCTTGGGTGCCGTCACCGGTGAATACATAATCACCGCCGGCCGCGGTATGAGGCAGCCGTGAGTGCGGCGAAACCCCGGTGTCGATGACAGCGACCCGTTGACCCGAACCACGTGTCAGTTTCCAAACCTGTTGCAGGTCAAGTCCGGAGAGCTGGCCGGAGGCGTTGGTCCGGTCCGCATCGGGAGTTATCGATGGCACTGCGCACATCTCGCGCTGCACGGTGGGCTGCGGCGGCGTGGGTGGCGCCGGTTCGGGTAGCCGGCTGTTGTCGATCGGTGGTGGCGAGACCGCACGCGCGGCCGGGGCCGCACATTGGGGCAGCAAGGCAATCAGCACCGCCGTCGCACAGCGGAGCGCTCTGGACTTCGCTGTGGTCATGGCAAGTTCATGCCACGCGCAGCGCCGTAAATCCCGCAGATCCAGCACGCCAGCGGCACGACGACGGCCAAGGCGAGATACTCCAGCAGTTCTACACTTCGTCGCCCAAGGGGAGAGAACGTCATCGTTTGGGTGATGAAACCGAGACATAGCGCGCCGGCGGCCAGCATCGTCGACGCGGCAACGATGTACGGCGTGCTCAGCGGATAGGCAACAGCTGCGATGACAAGTGTGGCGCTGAGCGTGGCTGTTCCAGCCGCCACCATCGGCACGGATCGCGCTAGGTCTTGGTGTGAGCGCGCCCGCAACAGCAGCACACCTCCGGTGATAGTGGCGAACGCAATGCCGAGCAAGCGTTGGCCACCGCCGAAGTAAGATCCGGCCGCCGCGCCGACGGCTCCCAGCGCCGCCGCGGCGGAGAATGCGACGACCAGGCTGGTCAGCCAGTTGTTGGCGCGGATCGCTCTGGCGCTCAGGCGATGTGGAGCGGACGCGGGCCCGCCCCTTGCGGGGTCGGGCTCGGACCTCACTTGTGAGGACAACCCCGCCAGCATCATCGACATCGGTGCAGAAGTTTCTACCAAGACCAGCGATATCGCTGCGGACGCCGCCCCGATCGTCTGTAGCGGCGCGGCGGTCACCGCGCCCACCACCGCAGCAACCGCTTCGACCGCCGCGAAACATGTCAAAGCCGTGAACACGGTTGTGCAGCAACCTATCACGCGCATGGCCGTCGCCGATGTCGCCGCAGCGGCCATCGCAAGCAGCGCATTTGGTGCGCCCAACTCGCCGGGAACGGCCAGCAACCCGGCGAGTGCTGCGAATCCGCTAGCCGCCAGACCCAGCGTGAGTCCGGCAGTCCTATCGCGAAACACGCGATAGGCGACTGCCGCCACTGGCAGAGCGATGAAACCGGCCATCGCCGCAACGCCTGCACAGCTGCTGCGGCGGGCATCGTTGGTGGTAAAAGCTGCTCGAATCAAGACCGCTGAGCCCGTGCAGGTCAGCCAACTGGCTGCCAATACGCTGATGAGCCGGGCCGCTTGCCGGGTCCAAGGCCGCACCGCGGCAGCGAGCGCCGATGATACCGCCTCTGCTACGTCATCAAAATGCGGCGGCGTTAAGACGGTCGACGAGCTGGTCAAGATCAATGTCGTCCCATCCCGGATTCCTAACTGGGAGAGCGTCTTCGATGGATCGAGTGCGATATCTCCCGGAAGGGAAAGCTGATGCCGAATAGCCACCTGCTGAGCGCGGTGACCGCACTTAGCCGCCAGGATGTCCACAATGGGTGGTACCAGCGATCCAATAGGCACTGCGGCCGATAACACCAAGTCGACGTGGGACGAGTCGGCATGAACCGACACCCGCCGCAACCCTCTGTCGGGCAGACCGCGTTCGCCGCTTTGGCGTTCTCCCAATGCTTGGTGCACCGCGACCTCCATTCGCCAATGCGGATGCTGACCCGGACGCTAACCGGCGGCGCAAGACCGCGTATGCGTTGATCCACAGCTGACTTGCAGCTGATTGCGCTCGCACCTACGGTGCCAATCGCATTTGGCGCAGTGATGATGCGGGAGGGCTAGATGGGGCAGCGCGTTAGCTCTGCGACAGTGGAGTTCATATCGGCGACGCGGCTGCACCCTCCGCTGTTCGAGACGGCCGACACCGTTGTCGCGGCTCCGCCGGAAGTGACGCGACCGGTACGGACGAACGTGATGACCCGTCTTCTGCCGGTCGTCATGGCCATCGCGACTGTGGGGATGATGGCGGTGGTCTTTCTTTCACGGTCGGGCGTGGCGCGCAATCCGGTGTTCATGACGTTTCCGCTGATGATGTTGTTGTCAGCAGTGGCGACGGTGGTGTCCGGCGCGGATCGACAGCGCGGTGAGATCAACGCTGACCGCGCCGAGTATCTGGGCTACCTCTCCGACTTACGCGGCGCCGTCGTCAAGACCGCTGCGGCACAGTGCTATTCGCTGGTGTGGTGCCATCCTGATCCTGACGCGCTGTGGACGCTGGTGGGCAGCTGCCGGATGTGGGAACGGCGACCGGCGGACTCAGACTTTTGCGACGTTCGGATCGGTGTCGGAACACCGCGTCTTGCCACCCGTTTGGTGCCCCCGCCGACCGGGCCCGTTCAGCGGCTGGATCCAGTAACCAGGACAGCGCTGCGCCGATTCCTCCAAACGCACTCGACAGTCGCGGGTGCGCCGATCGCGATCGCCCTACGCGGAATGAAGGCCGTGGCGGTCGGCGGGGACACGATGCACGCGCGTGCACTGTTGCGCGCGATGATTTGTCAGCTCGCCGTGATGCACAGTCCGAGGCTGGTCTTGATTGTCGCCGTAGTCAGTAACCGCAATCGAGGCGACTGGGACTGGTTGAAATGGTTACCGCACAATCAACATCCGCACGCCAACGACCGCCTCGGCTCTGCCCGGATGGTGTACTCGTCGCTGGCTGCGGCCGAGAAGGCGCTCGCCGGTTTGATGCCCGACTGCGCGCCGGCCCACGTGATAGTCGTTGTCGACCACGACCTCGATAGCGGAGGCGTGATCGAAAGCGTCACCGGCGGCGCGACTTTGCTGACGGTCGACACCTGCGATGACGGCGCGGCAACAGCCGGGGTGCTGCGGCTGCGGGTGAGCGAGAACCAGCTGGCAACCGCGCCGTCGGGCGACGACGAAGCGTGCGCACACCCGGACCAGATGAGTTACACCGCTGCGCTGGCGTGTGCGCAAAGACTGGCCGGGTACCGGGCTGGGCCGGATGGGTCCGCGGCCGCACCCGGCGTCGGCTTGGGCTGGCTCGATCTCCTCGGGATTGGCGATCTCGCGTCGTACACACCGACTGATCGGTGGAACAGCAGAAGTCCCCGCGATCGGCTTCGTGTTCCAATCGGCACGACACCAACCGGCGTAGCACTCGAGCTCGATATCAAGGAAGCCGCCGAAAAAGGTATGGGGCCGCATGGCCTTTGCATCGGGGCGACGGGGTCGGGTAAGTCGGAGTTCTTGCGCACGGTCGCACTCGGGATGATGGCCCGTCATTCACCCGAAGAGCTCAACCTGGCCCTGATTGACTTCAAGGGTGGTGCGACATTCGCCGGCTTGGAGCCGGCGCCACACGTCGCGGCCGTCATCACCAACTTGTCCGACAAGGCGGCACTGGTCGCTCGAATGCGCGATGCCCTAACCGGTGAAATGAACCGCCGACAGGAAGCGCTTCGCTTGGCGGGCAACCTCGACGGGATTGTCGCTTATGACCGGGCGCGGCGTGCAGGGAGCCGATTAGCACCGCTGCCGGTGCTGTTCATCATCGTGGACGAATTCTCCGAACTGCTCAGCCATCATCCGGATTTCGCTGACGTCTTCGTAGCAATCGGCCGACTGGGGCGATCGCTGGGTATGCATCTGTTGCTGGCCAGCCAACGTCTGGACGAGGGCAGACTTCGTGGGCTGGAATCGCATCTGTCGTATCGCGTGTGCCTGAAAACTTGGTCGGCCAACGAATCGCGACTTGTCTTGGGAACATCCGATGCTTATGAATTGCCAAGCACGCCGGGCTTAGCTTATCTACGGGTCGGCACGGATGACTTGATTCGCTTCCAAACCGCATATGTTTCCGGCCCTTGGAATGCGAAAACACCAGAGGCTGCGGAGGATTCCGGTTTGCCCGATGACGTCAAGGTATCGACGTTGGTCCGATTGTTCACCGCCGGGCCGACAGGGCCGGTCACGCTTACCGGTAGGACCGGCATGGATGTTGTTGACCGGCGCACGCTCCTTCAGACGGTCGTGGATCGGCTGTCCGGGCATGGGCCTCGTGCGCATGACGTGTGGCTACCGCCGCTCGCAGCGGCGCCGGCACTGGACACGGTGTTGCGCGAGGCCGAATCCACCGGCGAACCCACGCAGCCGTTGACCGTTTCCATCGGTATCGTCGATCGCCCGTTCGAGCAACGGCGAACGCCGCTCATTATCGACTTGTCAAGCGCTGCCGGCAATGTCGCTGTAGTCGGAGCACCTCAGTCCGGCAAGTCGACAAGTTTGCGTACGCTGATCGCTGCGCTGGCGCTCACCCACGAGCCGGGCTCGGTGCAGTTCTACTGTCTCGACTTCGGCGGTGGGGTGTTGGCATCGCTGCGTGACTGGCCGCATGTCGGTTCGGTCGCCGGGAGAACAGACCCGCAGTTGGCTCAGCGCATGATCGCCCAGCTTGAAGCAATCATCCGGTCTCGCGAGACCGTCTTCCGCGACCACGGGATCGAATCGATGGCGCATTATCGCGTGCTGAAGACGAGGCAAGATCCAATATGCGACCGCTTCGGTGATGTATTCCTGATCGTCGATGGGTGGGCAACCCTACGTCGCGAATTCGAAACGATCGAGGCGTCGATCACAAGCCTTGCTGTTCAGGGACTCTCATTCGGTGTGCATATCGTGATGTCAGCATCGCGATGGGCTGATATTCGTCCCGCGCTCAAGGATCAGATTGGGACCCGAATCGAGTTGCGGCTGGGCGATCCCACGGATTCCGAACTGGACCGTCGGCGGGCTCAGCAAGTCCCCGATGATAAGCCGGGTCGAGGGCTTTCCCACGATGGGCTGCACATGGTGATCGCCCTGCCCAGGCTGGACGGCGCCGGCTCGAACTCTGGCCTGGTCGAGGCCGGTGTGCGAATAGGGGAGATGTTGCGGCGCCGTCACAGCGGGTCGACCGCGCCGCCGATACGCCTACTGCCCACACTCGTCGATCACCGCAGCATAGTTGAACGAGCGGTCGAAGGGCGAGAAGCCGACATCTTCATCGGTCTCGAAGACGGTGAACTACGGCCACTGGCAATCGATTTCGCTCAGCAGCTGCACCTTCTGATTCTCGGGGACAGCGAATGCGGAAAGACAGCCGCATTGCGCACCATTTGCCGTGAGCTCTTGCGGACCACGACTGCGGCCCAGTCCCAATTATTCATCGTCGATTTCCGACGCTCGCTTTTCGGCGTCGTCGAGCCCGAGTCCGAACATCTTGGCGGATACCTCGTCTCGGCGGACGCGGTCGATGCGGTCGTACCGCGTCTTGTCGAACGGCTGCGCGGAAGGGTGCCGCCTTCGAACGTTACGTCCGCGCAACTGCGCACCCGGTCCTGGTGGTCGGGGCCCGAGATATACGTCGTGATCGACGATTACGACCTGGTTGCCTCCGATCGGAGCAATCCGCTGACACCGCTGTTGGAATTTCTGCCGCAAGCTAAAGACCTGGGGCTGCACTTGGTGGTGGCCCGGCGCAGCGGTAGCGCCGCTCGCGCCCTGTTCGAGCCCCTTCTCGCTGGGTTGCGAGATGCCGGCTGTATGGCATTGATCATGAGCGGAAGCCCGGACGAGGGCCCATTGATTGGGTCGGTGCGCCAGTCGCCCATGCCGCCTGGCCGTGGCACGCTGATCACTCGTCAAGGCAACTCGCAGTTGGTGCAGGTCGCCTGGAGCCCGCCGCCGTGATCGCGCAGGTAGTCGAGGTCGGTCCAAACGTGATCCGCCAATTATGTTGCGATGGCGGCGCAGTCGCTGACAACGAGATGGTAAGGATTGCGTTCGACAGCATCGACGATCCGGTAACCCTGGTCGACCT
>Ga0210390_10003793_pt1 | contig 12907 bp, 9 predicted proteins | sample IncBWH11OmetaG_FD_161050 | JGI IMG/M metagenome (GOLD analysis project Ga0210390, IMG submission 161050) | Forest soil microbial communities from Barre Woods Harvard Forest LTER site, Petersham, Massachusetts, United States - Inc-BW-H-11-O ...
AGGATTTCCTCGCGGGCGATACCGCGCGCCGCTGTCCATTCGGCCAGGGTGGTGCCCTTGGTCACTCCCGGATGGATCACATCGATCATCGAAAAGTCGCGGTCCTCGTACACCGTCGCGGCCACGGTGAAGTCCTCGGCAAATTGGACGCGCCGGAGGGTTATTTCGGCTTCTCGCATCGCGACAACAGAGCCGGTATACATGACTTGCAGGGGGTCCTCACTGAGGCAGCTTTCCAGTGGCGTAACTGCGGCCATGAACTGGCGATTTCGAGAGTAATAGCCGCCTCGCGTCGGGTCCTCCCAATCGATCGATTCCAAGATCATCTGGTTCGCGCTGGGGCGATCGAAGACGACGACGGTGGCATCTCGCCACGGGGCAGTCGCCAAAATCACGCGCTTGGCCGTCTCTCGAGGCAACAGATGCCGCAGCAGAGCCTCGCCATCTTTCGTGCGCACCAGCGCCCCGTTATTCACGATCATGGTTAGCGGCGCATCGACCTGGCGAGCTACCGGCACTGCGAAATCGTATCGCCGCCCAGTCACCAGCGCGACTTCCACTCCACGCCGGGCGGCCTTGGCAATGGCTGCGCGATTTGCCGGCGAAACTTCAAAGTGGCTGTTCAGCAGGGTTCCATCAATGTCCAAAGCAATAAAGCGAACGGGCATGACTTTAGTGTACCGGAATCGACGCAGACACCCGCGAAAAGCGCCCGCGATCGCAGTTACCGAAGCGAACAATTTGGTTGTGCTAAAATCCCGCTTTCATGGCCACTCACCGACTGTATTACGACGATTCTTTCCTTCGCAATTTCACCGCTCGCGTGCTCTCTTGTTCTCCCGCGGCGCCCATGCCCACGGAATTTGGGCCCAAGCCAAGTTGGGAAGTGCTGTTGGACCGCACCGCGTTCTATCCCACCTCGGGCGGCCAGCCCAATGATCTCGGCAAGCTTGGAGAGGCGCGGGTTCTCGATGTGCGCGACGACGGTGAAGACATCCTGCACATCGTGGACCAGGAGTTTTCTCCAGGTCCCATCGATGGCTGTGTGGATTGGGGGCGCCGCTTCGACCACATGCAGCAACACACCGGCCAGCATTTGCTTTCCGCGATGTTTCAGGAGCGGTTTGGATTGCCGACGCTGTCCTTCCATCTTGGCAGTGAACTCTGCACCATTGATCTCCACGGGCCAGAGCCTTCTCTTGACGCGCTGGAAGGCGCGCAACGCGCTGCAAATGGCGTGGTTTTCGAAGATCGCCCGGTCAACGTGCGCTATGGAACCGCCGACCAGTTGGCGCAACGCGGTGTGCGCAAGGAAGTGGATCGCGCAGGAATCCTCCGCGCCATTGAGATTGAAGCCGCGGATTTGCAGCCGTGCGGCGGCACACACCTAAAGAGTACCGGGCAGGTCGGCGTGGTGTTGGTCCGCCGCTGTACCAAAATTCGTCAGGACTGGCGCGTGGAATTTGCCTGCGGCGCGCGCGCAGACCGCATGGCAACGAACGATTTCCGCCTACTACGCACGATTGGCGAACGATTGAGTTGCTCGCCTGACGAAGCGCAGGCAGCCATCGAAAAGCTCATCGCTGAACGCGACGCCAGCTACAAAAGTCTCCGAAATACTCTAGTACAGCTCGCCGTGGACCGCGCGCAATTGTTCCTGGCGGCTGCCGAACCCGGGAACGATGGAGTGCGTTGTGTTGTTGCGCTCCTGCGCGAAGAAAGCGCGGAGCTGCTTCTTCCGCTGGCGACCGAGCTAGCCAAGAACGAAAAAACCATCGCACTTCTGGCGCATGAACCGACCGGGCAACTGGTCTTCGCGCAGGCGCAGGGTGGAAGCATCGATCTCGGCGCGATTCTTAAACAAGTTTTCGCCACAATTCCAGGCAAAGGCGGCGGCACCCGCGATTTTGTGCGCGCCAAGCTAGTCGAACCCAATCACTCGAACGGCGCCCTCACTCTGGCAAAACAATTCGTGGCCGGTTAATGCAGAAAAAGCTTATTTAGGAGGACAAATGAAATTCGCGAGGCGCGCGCTGGTTGCTGTGGCTGGAATGTGGATTTGGACGGCGATGGCCGCGGGGCAAATGACGGCGCAAAAGCCGGAAATGCCGGTGGAAAAGTGGACCGGCAAAACGATCATGCTGATCGGCGCACACGCCGATGACGACGCGCTTTCCCACGGCACGCTGGCCATGTTGCAGGCGCACAGCAACCAGGTATACATCGTCACCCTGACCACCGGAAACGTGGGCACGCAGGATCCCAAGCTTTCGCGTACACAGCTGGCGGAAATTCGGAGGCAGGAAGAATTGGCGGCGCTTAAGGATTTGGGCATTCCCGCGGACCATTACATCAACCTCGGCTATGACGATGGCCTGCTGGAATTCGAAGATCGCAAGGCGGTCGTGGAGAACCTGGTCAGGTGGATTCGCAAGCTGCGCCCGGATGTTCTATTCGCCTGGGATCCCGGAAAAAATTATCAGCGTTGGCACAAATCGGATCATCGCGCCGCAGCTTATCTGGCGGCGGATGCGGCGCGTGCGGCCATGTGGCGGCTGCTCTTCGAAGGCCAGATCACGCAAGAGGGATTGAAGGAGTTTATGATTCCGGAATATATGTTCTATGACGACTTCGATTACCAGGACGAAAACGTTTGGGTGGACATCAGCGATTTCGTCGAAAAGCGTGTGAATGCGGACTCCCACTACATTAGCCAGTTCGGCCCCGGCTGGAAAAATTACAATCCGAATCCAAGCGAAGCCGAAGTGCAGCAAATGAAAGCGCAGGCCCTGGATTTTATTCGCACCCGCGATGGCAAACGCATCGAAGGTTTCCGCTATTACAAAGGACTGCCGGACGCGATAGGGAAGTAGGGAGTCCTGCCGTTGTAGGGCCGCCTTTCGAGGCGGGCCGTTCTCTTATGCCTTCCGGCCTGATCGCTAACTCGGCTCTGGAATCGGCTCGATCCGTCCCAGCAACACCGCATACCCCGTGATGCCAACAAACAAAATTACCGCCGCCGTGATAAACGCCGAATCGAACGAGTGCGTCGCCGACACGATATAGCCCGTGATAATCGGCGCGGAAATTGCCGCAAACTGCCCGGACATATTCGCAATGCTGGCCACCGTGCCCACGCTATTTCGCGGCGCAATCAGCGAAGGAACCGTCCAAGCGACGGGCGCCGCAGCCGCAAGCCCTCCGAGGGCCAAGCTGATCCAGGCCAGCGCTGCTAGCGGACTGCTCAGATGTCCCGCGCCAAAAAACGGCCAAGCCAACTCCGGTTCCTACGATCAAGACAGTCTGCCGCACCCGGTTCGCGTTCCAGCCACGCTGAATCAGGAAGTCCACGAGCCACCCGCCCACCGCGATGTCCGTAGCTGTCGCAAACAGCCACGGCCCGGCGGTGTAAAACGAGGAATGCAGAAGATCCATGTGGTGGGCGATGGAAAGATAGCTGGGCAGCCAGTTGAGCATGAGAAAAAAGCAGTAGTTATACGCGCCCCAGCCCAGCGCAAGGCCGATCACCTTGGGTTGTCCCAGCAAATAAATAAGTCGGCCAACGTCATCCGCAAAAGCTCCGTTTCCTCCGTACCCCGGATCTTCCGTTTGGCCGCCTCTGTCACGGATGTACTGAAATTCCGCTGAAGAAAGCTCCGCGTCTTCGCCGGGATTGCGATAGTAAAGATAAAACAAGGCGAAATAAAACAGGCTGAGGACGCCAGTCGCTGCAAACGTGATGCGCCAGCCAAAATGCAGAAGCAGCACGGCAAGGAAGGGTACCCCGATCGCTGGAGTAAATTTTGCGGCCGCGTCCGTAATGGAAATGGCCAAGCTGCGCTCGTGCCGGGGAAACCAATATCCGAGAGCTTTTGCATTGCCGGGGAATACCGGCGCTTCCGCGACGCCGAGCAGAAACCGCGCGCCGAAGAATACGCCAAGCCCGGGCGAAACCGCCGCCGCAAACGACGCGATACTCCAAAGAAATGTGCTGACGCACCCGACACGCCGAATGCCAAAACGATCAAGCAGCATTCCCGAGGGCATCTGCATCAACGCATATGTCCAACTGAAGGCGCTGGAAAGGTAGCCGAACGCGATCAGTGAAATGCCAAAAGAAACGTGCAACGCGTTTTGCGAGACCGCGACGTTAATGCGATCGAAAAAACCAATGACCACGCCGAAAGCCAGCAGAAATGCCATGCGCCAACGCCGCCGGGGCACACGCGAGGTGCTGCCACCGGTTAACGTCAAGCAGCATGCCTTAAAGGAGGGATTGCGCAGGAGGCAAAAGGAGTGCGCATAATGGAGCATAGTTTCGCACGGCCCACAGCCCTCGGCAATGCGCGGACAAGCAGGTACGCGCGCGGGTGAAAGACAATGACCATCGGCAAAGGATATCCAGACTCCACTCTTTCCGAAGAAGAACTGCGCCAAATTGTGGCCGCCTCGGCGGCAGACATGGAAATTAACGACAAGCGCGTTCTGATTCTCATCCCGGACGGCACGCGCACGATGCCCATGGCTCTGATGTTCGAGCTGCTGCAGGAAGCCATCGGAGAATGGGCCGCACGATGCGACTACATGGTCGCGCTTGGCACCCATCCCCATATGAACGATGAGCAGCTAACGAAGCTGATGGGTAAACCGGTACAAAATGGAACGTGCGGCCGCACTCGCATTTTCAACCATCATTGGGAAAATCCGGACACATTTGCCGAAATCGGCACAATCCCCGCCGACGAAGTCGCCGAAGTTTCGGGTGGCCTGCTATCCGAAGCGATCGCCGTCAAAATCAACAAGCTTATTTTTGAGTACGATCAAGTCTTGATCTGCGGCCCCGTTTTCCCCCACGAGGTCGTGGGTTTTTCCGGCGGCAATAAATATCTTTTCCCCGGCATCAGCGGCAAGGAAATGATCGATCAAACGCACTGGCTGGGTGCGCTGATCGGGAGTTATCACATGATCGGCACGGAAATCACGCCGGTAAGGGAACTGATCGACCGCGCCGCCGCAAAAGTTAAGGTTCCCGTAGCTTGCATGGCGCTGGTGGTGACGGACGAAGGCGTCTCCGGACTTTATTACGGTGGCGCGCGCGCAGCGTGGAAATGCGCGGCTGCTTTGTCAGCCCAGAAGCATATTGAATGGGTGGAACAGCCTCTCCGGTGCGCGCTGGCGATCATGCCGGAAATGTATGCCGATATCTGGACCGCCGCGAAGGGTATGTACAAGGCGGAACCGGCGATGATGGACGAGGGCGAAGTGGTGGTCTACGCCCCGCACATCACGGAATTCAGTTACACGCACGGTCCGCAGATCGAAAAAATTGGCTATCACTGCCGCGATTACTTCGTGAAGCAATGGAAACACTTTGCGGATGTGCCTCGCGGAGTGCTTGCACATTCCACGCACTTGCGCGGCGAAGGTGCGTTCGACTTGTCCACTGGATTCGAACGAGACCGGATTCGCGTGACGCTAGCCACTGGCATTTCCGAGGAGCGCTGCCGCAGGATGAATCTCGGCTACCTGGATCCGAAAGACGTAAAGCAAAAGGAATGGATGGGGCGCGAAGCCGAAGGAATCAAACTGATGCCACACGCCGGAGAAACTCTTTACCGGCTAAAGCGATCCTTGCGGCATTCCTGAATGCTCGATCAGGCTTGCGCGGACTTCTTCGCAGCTTCGGAGTCATAGCTTTGGCCATAGATAGCGGGAACCTTCCCGCCCATCGCGCGCAGGTACGTGGATAGCTGCCCACGATGGTGAATGCTGTGATTCAGGGAAAAGCTGAACCACGAAACCGCCGGCAGCTGAAAAATGCCCCGAAAATCCAGGATTTTGGCGAGATGCTCCCCGGAAAGATTGGGGAACCGCTCAAAATTCTTGTCGAACGATTCTCCGTACCACTGTCCCACCTGCGCCGGCGTCTGCACACTTTCGGGCCGGGGAATGGGCGCAAAATCAAAGGCACCGTCCGCAATGGCGCTGTAGAAGCGTTCTTCGGAGGCCGCGATGTGCCATGCAATTTCCATGGCGTTTTTCGCATGAGGGTCAGGTCTGTAGTCGGCATTGGATTGCGGGATAGCTTCAATCACGGATCGCGTGATGCGGTGTTCGTTCTTCACCGCGGGCAGCATGTATTGCAGCAGGAAGCTGGCGTTGTCAGGAGTGATCGAAATCATAAATTTAACCTCAGCCGAAATAGTGTACACCGCCCTAATCGGAGGATGCCACAACCTATCTCACAAATGTTAAGCGGAGCCATGGTAGTGGCGGGACTTTAGTCCCGTGCTTTTTCTTGGGTTCGTAGTGAAAGCTAGAAGAATCGCGTTCGGACGCGTTCCGGCAGATTCGCCAGATCGACCAGGGTCAGGAAATCGATGGTCTTGAATTCCCGGTCAATCGCCGGAGGCCCGCAGATGCGTCCCGAAATTTCCAAATAAGCGCGAAACAACCGTGGCGGACGCGCCGCTTCCACCTCGGCTCCAGTGGTCCGGCAATCGCGGCCGGGATGTGGCACTGTCCGCAAAGACGGATCGACCAAGTACTTCTCCTTCAGGCCTTCATACATCGCCACACCAACGTTTTCGTCTTGCGAAGAAATGGAGCTGCAGCCAATCAGGTAGCGCGAATCGTTCCGTGTCGCGTAGACGGCGATGCCTTTCCACAGTGCATGCAGCACCATGATGTTCCGGTAATCGATATGAACGCACGCACGGCCAAGTTCCAGCAGTTCCTTGCGGATCGAATCGTATACGGAAAAATCAAACAGCCCGTCGCCGTAGTAGCCGAGATTGCGCCGAGCCACTTCTCCTGTCTGCAGGCGGTACGTGCCCACAAGTTTGCCGGATTCCAGGTCGCGTACCATCAAGTGGTCGCAAAAAGAGTCGAATGGATCGATATCCAGCCCGGACCGGTCGGACGTGGAGAGGCCCTCGCCAAGTTCAAGGTTAAAGACTTCGTAGCGGAGGCGCTGGCACTCGAGCAGATCTCGAGGAGACTGTGCAAGGGAAACACGAAAAAGGGAAGTTTCGGTTAAGAGTGGGTCGGCGGTTAGCGTTCTCACAGTTGACCTCTGTCTCAGCCAAGTTTCACTTGGACCGGGTTACGAGAGTGTTTCATCTACGTCATTTTCGTATAGCCGTAGTTACCCATTGGGAACAGAACTAACGCATGCTCAATTTTACTGAGATCAGAAACCAAAAGGAAGACGAGCACTTCTGCATCATTTACAAAGAAGCAACCGCGGCCGTCACACTTGCGGTGGACGCGCGGATGATCAGCTCTGGTTTCACGATGATCGATTTGGGGTATTCCGCCTGGCGCGGCGCATTGATTCGCGCAAGAAGCGTCTCCGCCGCGATAACGCCCATTTGCCGAAGCGGCTGGCGCACTGTGGTCAATCCGGGATTCTGGTACGCCGCGCTTTGAATGTCGTCGAAGCCGATCACAGAGACATCTTCGGGAACGCGCCTGCCGGACTCGCGCAATGCTTGGATGGCGCCGATTGCGGAAATATCATTAAAGGCGAATAAGGCGGAGAATAGTTCACCTCGGTCCAGTAACCTTCGCGTCACACTGTAGCCAACCTGCGGCGAAGGCGAGTCATTGTCGAGCTGAACAGTCAGTTTTTCGTGGATTGTGATGCCAAGTTGCTTTGCGACGCTATGTAGCGCCCGCCACCGTATTTCCGTATCGGAACTGAAATCCTGGCCCTTAATCATGGCGATGCGCTGGTGCCCCGACTTCAGTAAGTGTTCCAAAGCCAGATGCGCGGCCAGATTGTGATCCAGAACGATATTTGTCACGCCCGGCACTTGCCGATGGCCGGAGATTGCGACCGCCGGAATCAGGCAGTCCTCCGTCAACAGCGTGTCCACCGCGATGATGCCCTCTACAGCGCGTTGCTGCAGTAGGGACGGGTATTCTTCAATCAAGTCCGCGCGATGCCGGTGGCTGACGACAAAGTAAAAATATCCTTCCTGGAGCAGATGGTCCTCAATCCCGGACAGCACCAGCGCGGCATAGCCCTCACTGACCTCTGGAACCACGACGCCGATGGTAAAGCTGCGCTTCTGGCGCAAGGACCGGGCCATTAGGTTTGGGCGGTAATTCAGCTCCTTAGCGGCATCACGCACCCGTTGCTGCGTGCTGGCGGGAATGGACTTAGCGCCGGGAGAACGATTTATGACCAGGGAGACAGTGGCGGAGGAGAGTCCAAGATGAGCAGCCAATTCCTTTAGGCTGATGGACGAATTGCCCACCGAGCGACCACCGTTAGGCTGGGTTTTCTTTGTCCGTATCATTATGATGGTTCTTGTGGCGTAGTCTTGCACAAGGGAGGGCAAGGGAGCAAGAACGCATACGGCTGGCCCCTGCTTAAATAGAAAAATGTTATAGATTTCAGCTAATAAATCGATTTATCATTGCAACGGTCCGGAAGTGAAAGGCGGGAATGCTGCTGGCGGCTCCGGGGTGAGGCGCTACTGCTCCACGCAATCCCGCTAGAATAACGATTTGCAACTCTCCGGCCGCCCCGGTTTCTGACGAGTAGCAACGGGGCGCTTCCCAAAAGCAGTGCGTGCCGTCGAACCCAGTCGATCGGGATACGATGTGCATGCTGACTAGGAGTTTGAAACCCGTGCCGCCTCGTTCACTACGCCTATCTCTGATTCTTTGTCTGCTCACGTTTCTTGCGCTACCTGGCGCTCGTTGCCAAACTTCCACAGAATCCGCCGGATTCCACGGGCTGCCCGTGAGGTCAAATCTTGTCTCACCTGCTGTCGAGAAAAAAATCGACGCGCTCCTGAAGGAGATGACCGTCGAGGAGAAAGTCGGCCAGCTGGTTCAATATTCGGTTGGCGCGCCGACGGGGCCGGAAACCGGGCCGGGCGGCTACGAAGAAATGGTGCAGAAGGGCCAGGTCGGCTCGCTCTACAACCTGCGCGGCGTTCAGGACGCCAACTTTTACCAGCGTGTTGCGATGGAGAAATCCCGCCTCCGCATTCCTCTGATAAATGGCCTGGACGTGATTCACGGCTACCGCACCGAATTTCCGGTTCCGTTGGCACTGGCGTCAACGTGGGATCCCCAAATCGTCGAGAAAGCCGCACGTATTGCCGCTCAAGAGGCTTCCGCTGCCGGGGTGCGCTGGACGTTTTCGCCGATGGTGGATATCGCCAGGGATGCGCGGTGGGGCCGCATGATGGAAGGCGCGGGAGAAGATCCGTACCTGGGAAGCGCGATCGCCCGCGCGTATGTGCGTGGATACCAGGGCGCAAATCTGAGCGCGCCGGACAGCATCGCCGCATGCGTAAAACACTTTGTCGGCTACGGCGCAGCGGAAGCCGGCCGCGATTACAACACCACGGAAATTTCCGAGCACACTTTGCGCGAAGTGTATCTCCCGCCATTCTATGCGGCGCTGGATGAGGGCAGCGCTTCCCTGATGAGCGCTTTCAATACGCTGAACGGAGTTCCGACCAGCGCGAATCCGTTTACTCTCACACAAATTTTGCGGAAGGAATGGCGGTTTCCGGGGGTAGTGGACAGCGACTGGACTTCCATCGCCGAATTGCAAGCGCACGGCATCGCCAATGACGGAGAAACCGCCGCATGGAGAGCCTTCACTGCCGGCGTGGATATGGATATGGAAAGCAATCTATACCACGAGCACCTGGTGAACCTCGTCAAGAAAGGTAAAGTCTCGGAGGCACAGATCGATGATGCCGTGCGCCACGTGCTTCGCGTGAAGTTTGCGCTTGGCCTCTTCGAACATCCGTACACGGATGAGTCTCGCGAAAACCGCGGGCCGTTGACGAAAGGAAATCTGGATGTGGCGCGCGAAGCTGCGGAACGATCCTTTGTCCTGTTGAGAAATGAGCCGCAAGGTTCCGCGCGCATTCTGCCCTTGAGCGACCAGTTCCGTACTGTGGCGTTAATCGGGCCGCTTGCAGACGACCCGCAGGAAATGCTCGGCGCCTGGGGCGCACACGGCCAAGCGGCCGACGTGGTTACGCTGAGGACCGCGTTGACGCAGCGGTTGGGTGCGGAGCGAGTGAAATATGCGAAGGGCGCCGATTTCCGTACCGCGACCGACGAACAAATCAACGCGGCGGTAGAAGCGGCGCGTTCGGCGGACGTGGCGATTTTAGCCTTGGGAGAAGAAGCAGGCAGCATGACCGGGGAGGCCGGTTCGCGGGCGCATCTGGATTTGCCCGGGCGTCAGGAAGATCTTCTGGAAAAAGTAACCGCCACCGGCAAGCCCGTGGTGGTGGTGTTGTTCAGCGGAAGGCCGCTCACTTTGAAGTGGGCCTTCACCCATGTACCTGGCGTGCTGGAAGCATGGTTTCCGGGAGTGCAAGCCGGGCCAGCGTTAGTGCGCACCCTCTACGGGGATTCCGTGCCGAGCGGAAGGCTCGTGGTGAGTTGGCCGGATTCGATTGGCCAGATTCCGGACTACTACAATTCCCTCAACACCGGACGCCCCGCGGGCAACGTCGACCTGACTCGCCCGGGCACCACCATTCAGGAAAAGTATGTTTCGCGCTATGTGGACGAACCCAACGCGCCACAATTTCCGTTTGGTTATGGACTGTCCTACACACAATTCCAATACTCCGCGCCGCAGCTCAGCACCACGAAGTTAAACGCCCAGGAACTGTGCACGGCTTTGCGTGACCGTGCCGCTGACGGCAAGACCGTGGTCACTGTGACCGCGAATGTCACCAATTCCGGAAAAGTCGCGGCCGAAGAAGTGGTGCAGCTTTATGTGGGTTCGCGTGGCACAAGTGTTGAAGAACCTGTGCGCGCGTTGAAGGCGTTTCAGCACGTCCTGCTGGCGCCGGGAGAGACCAAGAGAGTCACGTTTGCCCTCACACCGGAGGCCTTTGCCCTGTGGGACATTAACAACGACCGCACAGTTGAACCCAGCCAGGCGCGAATTTGGGTCAGTCCGGATTCCCGAAGCGGTCAACCCGTCGAGCTCGAAATCACGGAATAAATAAAGGACTCCATGAGCACACGCGAAATGAACAGAAGGGAATTGCTGCGCCGCTGCGGACAGGCGCTAGCCGTTGCGCCGTTCACGCCATTGCTTCGCTCCGCCCGCTTTCAGGGAGCCAGACCACTTCCTGTGACAGCACCGTATCAGGGAACAGACGATCAGCTGCTCGATGAAATTCAGCGCGGAAGTTTCCAGTTTTTCTGGAACGAAACCAATCCCGCCACAGGCCAGGTGAAAGATCGCGCCTTGCTCAACGGCCACGACACCCGCACCATGTCCAGCATTGCCGCCACCGGCTTTGCGCTAACGTCCCTGTGCATCGGCGACTCCCGCGGCTACGGCAAAACCGCGGATATCGTCAACAGGGTAAAAACCACGCTGCAATTTTTGTACAGCCGCATGCCCAATGTCCACGGTTTCTATTATCACTTCGTGGATATGAACTCCGGCAAGCGCTGGGCCACCTGCGAATTGTCCTCTATCGATACTTCGCTCCTACTCTGCGGCATCCTCACCGCCAGGCGATATTTTCAAGACGCGCAAATTCAGGATCTGGCCACAAAAATTTACGAACGCGTCGACTGGCCGTGGATGCTGAACAATGGTCCGACTTTCTCCATGGGCTGGACGCCCGAACACGGATTCCTCGACGCGCGTTGGGAGCATTTCTGCGAATTAATGATGATCTATCTGTTGGGGATCGGCTCGCCGACTCACCCCGTTCCCGCCGCAACGTGGAACGCGTGGACGCGCCCGACGATCACGTATGAAGGCCTCACCTATATTTCCGGGAACGATCCGATCTTCACGCACCAGTATTCGCAAGCCTGGTACGATTTCCGCAACAAAAAGGACGCCTACGCAAATTATTTCGATAATTCCGTCACCGCCACAAAAGCGCACAAACTTTTCTGCCTCTCGCTAGCCTCGCGCTTCCCGGATTATTCGGACAACCTGTGGGGCATCAGCGCATCCGATTACGCGGGTGGTTATACCGCTTGGGGCGGACCGCCGCCGCAGGGGCCAATCGATGGCAGCGTCGTTCCCTGTGCCACCGGGGGGTCGCTGCCGTTCTTTTTTTCCGATTGCATGCAGGTTCTCCGGAACATTCGCGGCACATATGCGGAAAAAGCCTGGGGCCTGTATAGTTACGTGGATGCCTTTAATCCGCTTTCGGGCTGGTACGATGCCGACGTGCTTGGAATTGATTTGGGCATTACCATGGTAATGGCGGAAAATCACCGGACCGGCCTGGTATGGAAAACATTCATGAAGAACAGCGAAGCGCAGGCCGCCATGACAAAGGTTGGTTTTCATCAGGCATGATGAAATGCGGCGGCTGTTAATTTTATTGGGAATCCTCCTGCTGCCGGCGATGGGGCAGGACAAAACCACTCCTCCAAATCCGCAGAACTCTAGTCCGGCAGGCCCCATCCGTTTCGAAGAAATCGCGGAAAAGGCCGGCCTGCACTACGTCACTGCCACCGGAAATACGGAAAATAAAAATCAGCCGCAAACCATGGTCGCGGGCATCGCGCTATTCGATTATGACGGCGACGGCTACCTGGACGTCTATCTCGTCGGCGGAGCTGTGATACCGTCACTTGAAAAAGAAACTCCGGTCTACTGGAATCGCCTGTTCCACAACAATCGGGACGGTACCTTCACCGATGTGACCGAGAAAGCCGGCCTCGCCGGAATCGGCTATGGCAGCGGCGTGGCCGTCGGCGATTACGACAACGATGGATGGCCGGATCTGTTCGTGGCCAACGTCACCAGCAACCAGTTGTTCCACAACAATGGAGACGGCACGTTCACCGACGTCACCGCAAAGGCCGGCGTCGGCGGCGCAAAGCTCAACGGCAAGAAAATGTGGTCGGTGGGCGCGGGCTGGTTTGATTA
>Ga0210390_10003796_pt1 | contig 12905 bp, 8 predicted proteins | sample IncBWH11OmetaG_FD_161050 | JGI IMG/M metagenome (GOLD analysis project Ga0210390, IMG submission 161050) | Forest soil microbial communities from Barre Woods Harvard Forest LTER site, Petersham, Massachusetts, United States - Inc-BW-H-11-O ...
CAGCGCGGTCGCGTCGCCGATGATCAAGTACCGCGGCCCATTCGTTCTAAGCATGCCGGCGGAAGCGTGGTTCGACGTGAACATGATGCAGAAGGACATGCTGCTCGCTCTGGAGATGGGCCGTGCGTTGGACGTTCCGCTGCCGACCACGGCTGTCTCGAACGAATTTCTCTCCGCCGCGCGCGGGATGGGACTCGCGAAGCAGGATTTCGCAGTGGTTTTTGAAGTGCTGGCACGAATGTCCGGAGTAGCGATATGACAACCATTTCCGACCTCACAAGAGCTGGCGTTGGCGCAGGCGTCGAAAAATGGCTGCGCATGTACCGCCAGATGATGGCCATCCGTTTATTTGAAGAAAATGTGAATGAATTGTACACACGCGCACTGATGCCGGGCCTGGCGCATCTTTACATTGGCGAAGAAGCGGTTGCCGTCGGTGTTTGCGAAGCGCTTCGCGCGGACGACTACGTGACCAGCACGCATCGCGGCCACGGCCACTGCCTCGCCAAAGGCGCCTCTGCGAAATTGATGTTTGCGGAACTGCTGGGAAAAGAAGCTGGATACTGCCGTGGAAAAGGCGGTTCGATGCACATTGCCGATCCTGCCACGGGCAATCTGGGAGCGAATGCCATAGTTGGCGGAAGTGTTGGCATCGCCACCGGCGCGGCACTCTCGGCGAAAACCTTGAAAACTGGACAAGTCGCCGTTTGCTTCTTCGGAGAAGGAGCGCTTGGCCAAGGCGTGCTCTACGAGTGTATGAACCTTGCGCAACTCTGGAAGTTGCCGGTTATTTACGTCTGCGAAAATAATCTGTACACCGAATACACGCATTTTTCAGAAACAACGGCGGGGGATATTCCCGCGCGAGCCAGTGCTTTCGGAGTACGTGCGGAGACCGTCGACGGCCAGGACGTACGTGCAGTGCATTCCGTCGCCATAGATCTCGCCGATCGCGCTCGCCGCGGCGAAGGCCCGGCATTTCTGCTCTGCAATACTTACCGTTATCGCGGGCATCACGTCGGCGACATCAACCGCGAATATTACCGCTCGAAAAAAGAAGAGCAGCAATGGTTGGCGGAAAGCGATCCGATTAAGAATTTCGCAGCGTGGCTGAAAAATCAGCGGCACGCGGACGCCGACACCCTCAGCACCATCGACTCCGAGCTCAGAGCCGAAATGGATAAGGCCGTGAAATTCGCGGTCGCTGCTCCGTACCCCGGCACGGATCAAGTTGACCAGGACGTCTATGCCTGAGACCGGAATTCGTGAAATTACTTTCGCGGAAGCAGTCCGCGAAGCTTTGGCGGAGGAAATGCGCCGCGATTCGCGCGTATTTATCATGGGTGAAGATGTCGCCGAAGCCGGCACACCGTTCAAAGTCCTGTCCGGACTTGTGGAAGAATTCGGTACCTCGCGAGTGGTGGATACGCCCATTTCAGAAGCGGGCTTCACCGGCGTGGGAGTGGGGGCTGCGATGACCGGCCTGCGTCCCGTCGTGGACATCATGTTCGGCGATTTCATCACGCTGACCATGGATCAGATGGCCAATCAAGCCGCCAAAGTGCATTACATGTCCGGCGGAAAATGGAAAGTCCCCATGGTGATGCGCACCACGCTGGGCGCCGCGCGACGCTCCGCAGCGCAACATTCGCAGTCTCTCCACGCCTGGTTCAGCCACATTCCCGGATTGAAAGTGGTGTTGCCTTCGACGCCGTATGACGCAAAGGGTCTGCTGAAAAGCGCGATTCGCGACGATAACCCTGTGATTTTTTTTGAAGACAAGATGAGCTTCAAATTGAAGGGGCCAGTGCCCGAAGCCGAATACACTATCCCGCTCGGCGTGGCGGACATCAAGCGCCTGGGAACGGACATCACGCTGATTGGTACCAGTAGTATGGTGCAAGTCGCGCTGGAAGCCGCCGTGATGCTCGAGCAAGCCGGCATCAGTGCGGAAGTTGTGGACCCACGGACGACCTGGCCGCTCGATGAACACACGTTGATCGAGTCCGTGAAAAAAACATCGCGCGCAATCGTGATTGATGAAGGCTACGGCCGCTACGGCGTCGCCGCTGAAATTGCGGCCACGATTGCCGAAGGTGCCTTTCATTACCTCGACGGCCCGGTGAAGCGCATGGGTGCGATGCACGTGCCCATCCCGTTCTCGCCGCCGCTGGAAGACCTGACGGTGCCGACCGGCAAAACAGTCTTCGACACAGCCATGAAACTTTGCAGCCGATCTTAATTTCGTAGTTTCAGGAGGGAACCCATGGCGTTGCCAACGCATGGAACGATGGCGGTTGATTGGGAACAGCGCATTGATTTCGATCGGCTGCGCACGGAACGCCTCCAGCGCGTGAAAGATCTGCTGGCGAAATCCGAGATGGGTGCGATTTTGTGCTTTGACATGAATAACGTGCGCTACATCACGTCCACGCATATCGGTTCATGGGCGCAAGACAAAATGAGCCGCTTCACACTGCTCACGCGGAAGAGCGAGCCAATTCTCTGGGATTTCGGCTCCGCCGCCAAGCATCACCAGCTGCATTGTCCCTGGCTCGGCGAACGCTCACGTGCGGGCATTCCGTTGCTGCGGGGCGCGATGTCGCCTGAAATGGGCCGGGCCGAAGACGTCGCCAAAAAAATTCGCATCGAGCTAGAAGAAAACGGATTGCTTCATGAGCCCCTCGGCGTTGACATCATCGAGCCGCCCATTCTTTTTGCGCTGCAGCGCGAAGGAATCAAGATTGTGGACGGCCAACAGCTCATGTCCGACGCTCGCGTCATCAAGACCCGTGACGAAATCGCGCTCCTCAATACTTCCGCGATGATGGTGGATGCGGCCTACGACGAACTCTACCGCGCGATGAAACCGGGCATGCGTGAAAACGAAGCCGTCGGGTTGGTCAGCAAAGTTCTGTACGACCTGGGCTCCGAGTACGTCGAAGCGGTGAACGCGATTTCCGGCGAACGTTGCAATCCACATCCGCACGTTTTTTCAGACCGCGTGCTGCGTCCCGGCGATCCCGTGTATTACGACATTCTGCATTCCTACATGGGCTACCGCACCTGCTATTACCGATGTTTCACCATCGGCTATGCATCGCACGCCATGATTGATGCTTATAAACGCTGTCGCGAATATCTGGATGCGGCGATTTCGCTGGTGCGTCCCGGCCGCACCACGGGCGAGATTGCGGCGCTGTGGCCCAAGGCCCAGGAATTCGGATTCCCCAACGAAGAAGCGGCGTTCGCTTTGCAATACGGCCACGGCATAGGCTTGGCGATCTGGGAAAAGCCGGTCATCAGCCGCTTAGTTTCGCTCGATCATCCCTACGAGATAAAGCCCGGCATGGTTTTCGCTTTGGAAACTTTCTGGCCTTCCACCGACGGATGGGCTGCGGCGCGCATTGAAGAGGAAATTGTAGTCACCGAAACGGGCCACGAAGTCATCACGCGTTTCCCGGCGGAGCAGCTGATGGTGGCGGGCGCGCATTATTTCACGGTGAACGGCCCGCTGTCCGCGACGCGCGAATCCGAAACGGCGCCCAGCAAGCGCGTTAAGGAAATGATCGAAGCTAGCGCAAAAATCGAACGAGTTGGCGCGACGGACTAAGAATCGAGTTTTCTCCCCGAGGAATTATGGCTATCAGTGTCGTGATGCCCGCGCTCGAACTGACTCAGGAAACTGGAAAGCTCGTTTCATGGCGCAAAAAAGAAGGCGAAGCGGTTGCCAAGGGCGAGACGTTGCTGGAAGTCGAGACGGATAAAGCCGTCGTGGAAGTCGAGGCGCTGGCCGACGGTTTTTTGGCCGGCGTGAAGGCGAAGGAGGGCGACGTCATCGCCGTTGGCCACACGATCGCCTGGATTGTCGACAAGGGCGAATCCGCTCCCGCGGACGAGACGCCTGCTGCTGGAGTCGCCCGCGCAACCACACCCACGGCAAGAGCCGCCGAATCAGCAGCTCCATCAGGCGATGCCGCGATTCTCGGCGCTAAGGTGCAGATTTCGCCCAAAGCGCGCCGCCTCGCGAGCGAACTTCGCGTCAGTCTCGACAACGTGCGCGGTTCCGGCCCAGGCGGAGAAATCCTCGCATCGGATATCGAGGCCGCGGCAAAATCCTTAGCGGCGTCACCGAGCATTGTCGCACCCTCCCCCGGTGCGAAAATCGAAACGGTCACCGCCATCGGCCGGTTGATGGCGGAGCGCACCACGCAAAGTTGGACTACGGTCCCGCATTTCTTTCTTGTTCGTGAGGTAGAAGCCAGTGCGCTGCAGCAAATGCGCGAAAAGCTGGCCACTTCCACGAGTGCAAGTCCACGCCTCAAGATCACGCATACGGATTTGCTCATCGCGCTTGTCGCGCGCGTGCTAGTGCAACACCCGCGCATGAACGCGAGCTGGACGCCTGATGGAATCCAGCTGCATGCCGCGGTAAACATAGCCATCGCGATCGCCGTAAACGACGGCGTAATCGCCGCGGTGATTCCCAACGCGCATGTAGCGAGCATTGCAGAAATTGCGACGCTACGCCGCGACCTAGCCGAGCGCGGCAAGTCTGGCAAATCGCGCCCGCAAGACTTCGCCGGCGCTACCTTTACCATCAGCAATCTCGGCATGTTCCAGATTGATTCCTTCACGGCGATTATTCCACCCTCGCAAGCGGCGATCTTGGCGGTCGGCTCAATTTCCGATCGCGTGGTTGCGATCAACGGGCAGCCCGCGGTCCGCAGTATGATGACTCTTACGCTCTCCTGCGATCATCGCGCGGTGGATGGCGCCCGCGGCGCGCAGTTCCTGAATGACCTGGCGCTGGCGATCGTTGAACCTCAGAAGTACTTGCGGTGACGATGTCCTCTCTCGACGCCTCGCTGCCCTCAGCAACCGCAGGTGCGCCTCCTGCGCCACGCAAAAAACCCTGGTACGCGAATCTTTGGGTTCAGGTTCTGGTCGCGATCGCCTTCGCCCTGCTGCTCGGGCACTTCAGCCCCGCAAAAGCCATCGCCATGAAGCCGCTGGGCGATGCGTTCATCCGGCTGATTACCATGGTCATCACGTTGATCATTTTCTGCACAGTCGTGTCTGGAATTGCCGGCGTGCAGGACATGAAAAAAGTGGGCCGCGTCGGAGGGAAGGCGCTTCTTTATTTTGAAGTGGTTTCCACGTTCGCTCTGCTGGTCGGACTCACCGTCGGCAACATCGTCAAGCCCGGCGCTGGATTCAATATTGATCCTGCGAGCCTGGATCCTAAAGCCATCGCCGATTTTGCGGGACAAGCCAAAGCGCAGGGCGTGACCGAATTCCTGATGCACATCATTCCCACCACAGTCGTGGATGCTTTTGCCAAAGGCGACATTCTCCAGGTCCTGCTCGTGTCCATACTCTTCGGTTTCGCGCTCTCGGCGCTCGGTGCCCGGGCTAAACCGCTGCTGGATCTCCTCGATTCGTTGACCCGCGCAATATTCAAGATCGTCAATATGCTGATGAGATTCGCGCCGTTGGGTGCTTTTGGAGGAATGGCTTTCACGGTGGGCAAGTACGGATTTTCTGCTCTCGGTCCCCTGCTAAAACTGATCGCAGTCTTCTATGCGTCCTGCACGGCCTTCGTGCTCATTGTTCTGGGCGCCATTGCCGCCGCTGCGGGCTTCGGAATATTCAAGTTTCTTGCTTATATCCGGGAAGAAATCCTGATCGTGGCCGCCGTGAACACCTCCGAAGCTGCTTTGCCTACGCTTATGGAAAAGCTCGAACGCTTGGGATGCTCGCGGCCGCTCGTCGGCCTCGTGGTGCCTTCCGGCTATATTTTCAACACGGACGGCACTGGTCTTTACATGACTCTCGCAGCATTATTCGTCGCTCAAGCGACCAATACCCATTTGACGGCGATGCAACAGCTCACCATTTTCGCCGTCGCGACGCTCACTTCCAAAGGCGCCAGCGGAGTGTCAGGGGCATCCTTCATAGCCCTGGTTGCAACTCTCACAGTCGTCCCTACGATTCCGGTTGCCAGCATGGCGCTTCTGCTCGGAATCGAGCGCTTCATGAGCACCGGCCGCGCGCTCGTCAACATGATTGGCAATGGCATCGCCACTATCGTGATCGCACGCTGGGAAAAAGAATTGGACCGTGCGACGCTCAACCGGAATCTTGTTGAGCTGCGAGGTAAGGTCATCGAATCGCAGTAATGCCGCGCCTGAACGAGCGACCATACCGCGCATCGGACCGACCGAAGATCACGAAGCCATGAAGTCAGTTCCCGAATAGCAGGATTTGAAACGTTCCGGCTGCGTTTGAAGGCACCAGGAGTTCGTGCGTCTTGGAATTCAGCGCCATGGTTTTGGAGCCAGAGTGGGTGGGGATTCGCTGCACTTCGGTATATTTGTCCGGTGAGTCCTGGTGAAATACGTCAATCGTCCCCTCTCCCGTGGAATTGAAGACAAGGCCCGTAGCCGGATCGAACGCGCTTGCGTCCACGTGGTCGCCGATCGGCAGAGTAACGATCACGCTTCCGTTGTCGGAATTGACGACGGCCATCACTTTGCTACGGCAGCCGATGAAAAGCCGATGATTCGTGCGATCGATTGCCATACTCGACGGGCGTTCGCACGGTGCCAGCGGCCAGCGGGTCTTCACCGTCATGTCTCGCGCATCGATGCGCAGCGTCTGATTCCGATCCTCGAGATTGACGAAAACACTCCCCAATCCATCGGCCACAGCGAATTCCGGGCCTCCCCCCAGTGCAATGGTGCCAACGACTTTGCCGCTTATGGCATCAATTACCGTGGAGCTGTCGCTGCCGCCGTTCATCGCGAATACGCGGTGCGTGGACGGGTCGTAAACAATGGCATCGGGTTTCTTGCCGGTGGGTACCTGCGAAATCGGAGCGAGCGTTTTCAGGCCGAAAATCGTGACAGTGGAGGCTTGGCCGTTGCTAACGAAACCGCGCCCTTCTTGCGGTGCGAGTGCTATACCGTGAACTCCGGGCGTATTCGGAATTTTCCCACTGACACTGTTCGATGCCAGATCGATTACCTCCACTTGCGTCTCGTGCGATACAAAAAGGCGCTGCCCGGTTTCATCTACCGTCAGGTAATCCCATCCGCCGGCTCCGCCAACAGGAATCGTTCTTAGCAGGTGATAGCCCGCTGCAGCGAAGGCCGCCGCCATCGTGACTAGAACACAGGCGCAAAGGATCTGCCATTTTTTCAACGAAGCCTCGCTTTTGCCGGCGCGAAATCTATGGCTACCGACACGAACCAGAGCCGGAATCGTGAAACGTCTTGCCGGCTTCGGGCACAAATTCCCAGTCATAGCTCTTCGCATGAAGTGTGAGTTTCAAAACGCCGTACGTGTCGGCATTGCGGACTTCGCTTGTCGGCAGAGGCGCCGCGAAAGGGCGATGGCTCTTGCCGCCGGTCCCGGCCACAAATTCCCGGATGCCGCGCGCCGCATCCGACTTGCCTTCAGGATTCTGCGGCGCGAAACGCTCGTAATCGTGATCGTGGCCGTTGATGACGACCGCGGCTCGTGCCTCATACAAGTCCTGCCAGAAGGCTTTCACTGCTAGATCGTTGCCGTGCTTCGCGCCAGAACTGAACAGCGGTTTGTGCCAATAAGCTAGCGTGCACGCAGCCGGATGCGACTTCAAATCGTCCCGCAGCCATTTCTCTTCGACGGAACCTTGTTGGCAACCGCCGACTGCGGCGCATTCGCTATTAAGCACCACGATGTGCCACGTTCCGAGTTCGTAGCTGTAAAAACCTTTGTCTGGATTGCCAGCCGCCGCGCCGAAATAATCGAAGTATGGAGTCGCACCCCCGGAATGGAACTCGTGGTTGCCGACGGAGGGGCGCGTCCGCCCCTTTTGCCTGCCCCAGGTGGGATCGTAGCATTTCGCGAATTGCTCGGCCATGCCGCCCTCATATGCGTTATCGCCCGCGGTGAACACCGTGCCGGGAATGCCGTCGAGAAGCTTGGCCGTCGCTTGCGCGCCGGAAAGATCCGCGCAGTCGGCAATATCCCCAGCACCAACAAGAACCGCCTCGGCTGTGCTTGGGGATTGCACGAAGCCTCGTCGCGGGGTAGAACCGCCTGGTTGCCGCCGCGTTGAATCAGTTTTCCCGCCGGCATGATCGTCACGGCTATAGCTCTGCGGGCAGCTCGCGAAAAGCGCAAGGATCAAGATGCTCAGAAGCGTTGCTGGTTTGCAGCCCTCGCCTAAGTTCATTTTCTGGACCTCGATTCGATCGTTCACCTGCGAGAACTTCAAAACCTCAGCCGCAGCATGAATTGAAGCTGGCGAGCCAAGCCAGTGCCCACATTGTCGTTAAAAAAATTGTCATTGTTGTTGTTGTGGCCGTTGATCGTATTTATTTGGCCAAAATTGCCGCTCCCGGCTGTGGAGCAGAGGAAAGGAGCTGCCGTGTTGCAGTTGAAATCTAAAGTTAGATTCGACGGATCTGCGAATTGAGTGTGATTGAAAATATTAAATGCTTGAAAGCCGAATTCCAGACTAAATCTCTCCGTTAGCGGCGTTTCTTTCATCAATTGGAAATCGATCTGCCACACATTCAGGGTCCGAACCAGTCCGTTGGATTCGTCGCCATAGCGGGTCAGAATGCTGCTATTGGGGTCAATAGGGGGCGCCGCGAATGCGTTTGCATTGACCAACTGGAAACCGTTCGCCGCCGTGGGTGTAACAGTGAGCGGCACACCGGGGATAACATCTGGACGCTCGCTCGGCCCCGAGTTGTTATCGGGAATTTGATTCACCGGAATGTTCATGAAAACCGTGAGGGGATGCCCGGTGTGCCACGTACCGATACTGCTGACTTGCCATCCGCCGACCAGTTTCCCGACCGCGCCGCCGGATCTGAGAAATTTCCGGTTCGGGCCGAACGGCAATTGGTACACGGAGTTCACAACAACGTTGTGCCGAATGTCATAGATGCTCGGGCCGCGCTCGCAAGGCACGCACAACGCGTTTTGCGGCGCATTGGATTCGCCGCCCCCCACGTTTCCGTCATTGATGGAATGCGAATACGTGTAATTGGCCTGGAATAACCAGCCATTGGTGAACCTCCTCTGCAAAGAAAGCAACAGCCCCTGATAGCTGCTACCGCCGTCATCCTGTTTCACGTCCACGTCGCCGAAGAAGGCCTGCTGGCCCGTGGCCAGAACGGTGACAGGAAACGGATCGAGTGGACGCGTGCAATTCGCTCCGCCGGAGCTCTGGTAGAGCGTCTGGTCGCAAAGATTTTCATAGTTGCGCGCAAACAGCCGCACTCCGTGCGTCCCAAGGTAAGAAGCGGTGGCCAGGAAGTTCGCGGGCAGCTGCTGTTCGATCGTCAATCCCCACTGTTCAACGTATAAGTCACGCCGGTGCCGAAACAGCGCGCGCGGTTGCAGCTCCGAAGTAGAAGTGGTGCCGAAGTCCGGCGGATTTTCCAGATAACCGGGACCGAATTGCAACACCGGCGGCGTACCGCCAATCCCGGAGACCAGAGCCTGGCGAGTGTTGTCGCTTTCCAATCCGGCATTCTCGTCGTCGTTTTGCGCGGCGCCGTGATAAATACCAAATCCCGCCCGTACCACCGTCTTGCCGCCAAACCGGCCAGGTGCCCACGCTAGTCCAATGCGCGGGTCCCAATTTCGGTAATTGGGATACAACAGAGACGGATTTTTTGGGCAATCAGCCGGCTCGCTGAAAATGGCGCGGTTGGCCGATCCGGTACCGAAACAACTTCCTTGAAAATTCTGCAGATCGAATACCGTGGTGCTGCTATGAGCTTCGTTCGGCACTCCATAATATTCCCAACGCAAGCCCATGTTCAGCGTGAGGTTCGGGGTTACTTTCCATTCATCCTGAAAATACGGAAGGATGAAGGTATGGCGCAAGTAATGTAGCGACCAGCTCGACCGGTAGAATAGATCGTCGATCGTGTTGTTAATCAGGCTGAGGTTATCCGTATAGTTGATCGTGTCGTCCGCCGTAATTCCCTGATTCAACCGCACGCGGCGGTATTCAATCCCGGCTTTGAACGTGTGCCGGCCATGGGTCCACACGACGTCATCAATGTAGGAGAACGTCGTACCCACCTCGTTGTCCGTGTTGCAATCGTTGAGAGCTTCGAAGTTGTCGGTGCCCACCGCCAGTGGAAAGTTGCAGATCTGCGGATTGTGAAATGGCGAACGGTTGATTCCGAACTTGAAAGTGTTCAGAAAGGTGGGAGTAAACGAGTGCTCCAGCGCCATAATGTAATTCGCCGGATGATTAAAGACGCCCTGCTGATCGAGTGAATTGCCAAGCGGAGCCGTGGTGGCAGCGATGTCGCGCTGCGCTCTGGCGTAGAACGTCGTGTTCTTCGAAAACTGGTAATCAAAACGCGCCAGCCACGAGTCTTCCTGGATAATCGTCGTGGGCGCGCTGTTGAATTGGTCAATTCCAGTCGTATCGGGATTGGCTGGATCAAACGGCGCCTGATCCACAAATGCCGCGTCTGGAAAAACGTGTTTCGCCGCGCAACCCAATCCCTCATTTTGTGCGACGGCGGATTGTCTCCACGGCCACGCTTGAACCATCCCGCACAGTACGGGAGACTGCGTCAGGATGGCTGCCTGCAATCCTGGATCCGGCACTGCGGCGCTGGTGGTGGCATTTTGCAATTGCCGCAAGCCTTCATAACTCAAGAAGAAGAACGCCTTGTCTTTCTTGATTGGCCCGCCGAAAGTCCCGCCGAATTGGCCCAGCCGGAACGCTGGAATTTGAGGAGGGTCAATGAACTCGCGGGCGTCAAACACGGAGTTACGCAGATAACCGAACGCTGTGCCGTGGAATTCGTTGGTCCCCGATTTCGTCACCACGTTTACCTGGCCGCCTGCTTGGGAGCCGTACTCCGCATCGTAGAGCGCCGAATCCACGCGATATTCGGCGATCGCATCTTCGGAAACTTGCAGGCGCGTGGTTGATTTTTGCGCCTGCTCCTGAATTCCCGTGGCATCCACTCCGTCAAACGTGAAGTTGTTGTCGTCGCGCGCGCGGCCCGCAAACCGGATCGTCCGCTGGTCGCCGCCGCCGTCGTCCTGCGCCCAGGGCGAAAGAAGAGTTAATGTTGACCAGTTCCGCCCGTTGGTGGGCAGGTTATCAATCTGGTCCGTTTGAATGACGATGGCGCTTTCCGCGCTGCTCCTCTCGTAAGGCTCGGCTTCGGCTTTCACCTCGACTCTCTCGGAAATTGCTCCCACCGACAGAACAGCGTCCAACGTGTGCGTCTCGCCGACTTGCAACTCGACTTCGTCAATTTGCTTGGTTTGGAATCCGTCGCGCGAGACGATCACGGTGTATCTGCCGTGCGGAAGTGCAGGAATACGATAAAAGCCATGCTCGTTCGTTACTCTTTCGTAGCCCAGTCCGGTTTCTAGCTCTGTGATTTGAACGCGCGCGCCGGCGATCGTTCCGCCCTTGGAATCCGTGATGGTCCCTTCGAGGGTAGCGCGGTCTGTCTGCGCGCGAACCGTCCCCGGCAGTAGAATCAGCGTAATAAGTGCCAGAATGCCTATCGGCAGCGCCAGTGCTGTGCGTGCACAACTTGCGTTCAGCGCTCCGAACGGAAAATCAATGCGCATAAGCTTCTCCCCCGCATTTGTCACATGGGATTTGACTTGCTCATTAGGCGCGGGGGAGAAGTACGGCACGTGAACGAATCTTGATGGGAACTTGAATAGAGGCTGAATTTTTTTCAGATTATGGCGGCGACGGGGGCAGCATCTGTCGAATGAATTCCCGCGCCCTGCTGCGCGGGTAAACTTACGCGGAAGAGGGAACCCGCGCCGATCTGACTTTCCACAACGATCGTGCCGCCATGCATTTCTGTGATCCACCGAGCAATAGCGAGTCCTAGCCCCGCGCCTCCGGATTCGCGAGAACGCGCGCGGTTCGTGCGGTAGGAACGCTCGAAAATCAGACTCAGTTCTTGCTCTGGAATGCCGATACCGGAATCGCGGATGAGGATCTGAATTTCCCGGTCCGCAGGGAGCAATTCAATTTCGCAAAAACCGCCATCCGGTGTGTACTTGATGGCGTTGTCGAGCAAGATCAACAATAGCCGATCCATGGCGACAGAATCTGCTCTCACCCAAACCGGGCCGCCGGGCGCGCGCAGACTGATGTCGAGGGATTTGTTTCCCGCCAGCAGAATAGCGCGCTCCTGGGCTTTGCGAACGTGACTGTCCAAGTCAATTAGGTGCAGTTCCATTCCCATCGCGCCGGCGTCGGCGCGCGCCAACGTCAAAAGATTTTCCAGCAAACTCGTCGTTTCTTCCGACGTTCGCAGAATCTTCGCCAGCGCTTCCGTATATTGCTTGTTCGTTCTCGGCTTGCGTAGCGTCACTTCGGCGACGGTGCGGATGATGGTGACCGGCGTGCGCAAATCGTGCGAGGCATCCGCGGTAAATTGCGTGATGCGATTAAACGAAGTGTCAATCCGTTCGAGCATCGCGTTCAGCGCTTCGGTCAGGCGCCGCAATTCATCGCGCGCGCGGGGCACTTCCAGGCGCTGCGAGAGATTATCGACACCAATGCGCTCGGCCGTCTCAATGATGCGTTTGACGGATGCCAGCGACCTGCCGCTGAGCCAATAGCCCAGCAGCGAAGCGACCACGACCAGCAGCGGCACGGTTTCCATTTCGATGTCGCGGAAATTGTCGAGCGCCCGATCGAAGGGCTCGGTGGGCACTGCCGCGCGAATTTCGTAGGTATGCCCATCCGTCCGGATTTTTTGCGACGCGATGCGATATTGCACGTAATTCAGATTCGTCGTGAAGAACGTAGGCGTGTCGCCGGCATCGGGAAGCGGGCTCGCGGCTTGCAGAAATAATGGCGAACGGAAGATCCAATTGTGATTGGCGTC
>Ga0210390_10003797_pt1 | contig 12905 bp, 10 predicted proteins | sample IncBWH11OmetaG_FD_161050 | JGI IMG/M metagenome (GOLD analysis project Ga0210390, IMG submission 161050) | Forest soil microbial communities from Barre Woods Harvard Forest LTER site, Petersham, Massachusetts, United States - Inc-BW-H-11-O ...
TGCAGGCTCTCGATTATTGGGGCGCCCATCTGACGGCCCTGTTTCTTCTGGTAATCTCTTTCGTGGTCTTATCCATCGTGTACGGAGTGAATCGCCGGGTGTGGTCGCCGTGGACCAGCCGGTAGCGCCTTCATGCTTTCCGTCGATATCGAAAAGGCCGTCGGGCCGGCCACAGCACCGCAGTTCCACCTGAAAATCGCCGAGGAATTTCTACCGGGTTTTACCGTCTTGTTTGGACCGTCCGGAGCGGGCAAGTCCACGCTGTTGGATTGCATCGCGGGATTGCTGCGGCCGGACAAAGGGAAAATCACATTTGGCGACAAGACTTTTTCTGACACGGAGAGCGGAATATTCGTGCCCCCGGAGAAGCGAGTCATAGGATACGTGTTTCAGTCACTGGCGCTCTTTCCGCATTTATCCGTTGAAGAAAACATCGCCTACGGGCTTTCGAAGCTGGCGGCGGCGCGGCGGCGCGAGCGAATCGAGCGTGCCCTGCACGCGTTTCACATTGAGAAATGGCGGGGCCGCCAATCTACCAGTCTTTCCGGTGGAGAGAAACAACGGGTTGCGCTGGCTCGCTCCGTGGTTACCGAGCCTCGCGTGCTCTTGCTCGACGAACCGTTGAGCGGGTTGGACCGAGGCCTACGGCAAGAGATATTAGAGGATTTACGGACCTGGAACGCGGAGCACCGCATCCCGATTGTTTACGTCACGCATAATCGCGAAGAAGTCGACGCCGTCGGCGACCGGGTAATCGCGATCGCGGACGGACAAGCGCGCGGCCGGGGAACGCCGCAGGAAGTGCTGGATTCGCCAAGCTCCCTGCCGCTGGCCCGGGCTTTGGGATTCGAGAATTTGCTTCCCGCGAGAGTCGTCGAGCACCGGCCTCAAGATGGAGTGATGCGCGTTGCCTTGGACGGCAGCGATTGCGAGTTGGAAGTTCCGCTCGGTAGTACGGTGGCCGGTGCGGCGATTCTAGTGGGGATTCGCGCAGGTGACATATTGTTGGCGACGCAACTGCCTTATGGCCTGAGCGCAAGAAACGTGTTGCCGGGCACGGTCGAATCGATCGAAACGCGCGGCACCATGGTAATACTTCAAGTGAACATAGGTGTTCAATTCGTTGTGCACATGACACCGGGTGCGCTGCGCTCGCTGGAACTGACGCCCGATTCGGTCGTGTGGCTGGTCGTGAAGACGCACTCGTGCCATGTAGTCGCCCGCCGCTGAGAGACGACGCTCTGCTAATATGGAAACGCGCTCCAGCGAGGAGTTTCGTGCCACACAAAAGAGAAAAGCGCAAAAGGATTCCCAAGCCTTTGCGCCCGCGAATGGGTCGAAACAGAAAGCAGGCCAAGCCGGGATCGCGTTTGGAAGAAGTGCTGCAAAGCGCGGCGAATATCTTCTTCGCCAAAGGCTATCACGCCACCAGCATCGAAGACGTAGCTCGCGACGTGGGCATGCTTAAGGGTTCGCTGTATTACTACATCAAGTCCAAGGACGACTTGTTGTTCCGCCTGCTTCTCGCCGGAATTGAAGACAGCGACGCGTTCATCGCCCAGCAGATTGATCCGCAGGGAGAACCGTTGGAGCAGTTGGAACGGGCTATCCGCGCGCAAATCGATTACATCATCGACAACCGCGTGCCATTCGGCCTGTTCCTCCACGAATTCGATTCGCTCTCCGGGAAACGGCAGCACAAGCTGATCTCCGTGATGTCGCGATACAACTCACGCTTTGTAGATTTGGTGCGCCGGGCGCAAGAGCAAGCGAAATTGATCCCGGGCGAACCATGGATCATCGTCAATGGCATTCTGGGAATGTGCAACTGGCTATACCGTTGGTACGACGCGGATCAAATGAGCGATTCCGAACAGATAAAAAACATCTTCGTGAATATGATTTTCGACGGAATCCGGAAGCCGTAGCGCTGCAGCTTCAATCCGTCGCGGTGGAGAGTCCCTTGGGCGCCGATTTGATGTCGAGGTTACGCATTAAGCGTAGCAGCGAATTCGGGTGCAGACCGAGGACTTTTGCCGCTTCGATGTAACTTCCGCTTGCCTGCTTCAACGCCTGCTGGATCAATTGCCGCTTGAACTCTTTCAACGAGCTGTAATACTTCGCGGACTCTCCCGTTGGGCCGCCCGCTTCGATGATGTTCTCCGGCAAATCCTCAGGACGGATGATCTCGCTGTTTCCGAGAACGGCAGCGCGTTCGATGGCGTTTTCCAATTCGCGGACGTTCCCCGGCCAGTCATATTGCGCCAGGCAAGCCAGCGCCTCCGGCGAAATGGATTTGGCAAGGGTCGGGCACTTGCGCTGCATCTTGCGCAGAAAATGCCCGGCCATCCCGGCAATGTCTTCGCGGCGATCGCGAAGAGGAGGAAGTGTCACGGCAACCACGTTCAGCCGGTAAAAGAGATCCTTGCGGAATTCGCCCGCTTCTACCGAGTGCGCCAAAGACTTATTGGTGGCGGCAATCAGGCGAATGTTTAGCGGAATCGCTTTGGTGCCGCCGACTCTTTCGAATTCTCGTTCCTGAAGGACCCGCAGCAGTTTGGCCTGAAGTTCGGGCGCCAATTCGCTAATCTCGTCCAGGAACAGCGTTCCGCCCTCGGCCAATTCCATTTTTCCCTTCTTTTGCGACGACGCGCCCGTGAACGCGCCTTTTTCGTGGCCGAACAGCTCGCTTTCGAGCAAGCTCGCAGCAATGGCCGCGGAGTTGATCGCCACGAACGGTCGGTCGGTTCGGGGACTGTTGGAATGGATGGCGCGCGCAACTAATTCCTTGCCGGTCCCGCTTTCGCCCTGGATGAGCACCGTGGAATCGGTGCATGCAACTTTGCGGATAAATTCGAAAACCTTGAGAATATTCGGACTGCTCCCGACGATGTCATGTTTCAGACCGATTTCGGCGCGGAGCGCGAGATTTTCCTGACGCAACTTTTCCCAGTGCTCTAAATTCTCGAATGCCAACGCGGCGATGTGCCCGATCGCCTGGAGAATGCGCAAATGGTTCTGATCAAACTGAACCACCGGAACTTTGGCGTCCAGATAAATGACACCGGTTACGCGGTCCCCCACCAGCATGGGCACGCAGAGAAGCGAAACGTTTTGTTGACCCTCCGAGCTAGCCGAGTTTTCCGAATCGTCGCCGATAAGCAGCAGGCCGGAGCGTTCGCGGATCACTTTTTCCAGAACGGCCTGATTGATAGGCACGGCGTGCTCGGGACCATGCACGCGGTCCCAGGCGCGCGTGGAACTCACGTTAGTCTTCGCATCGAGCAGCAACAGACTGCCGCGTTCTGCGGGAATCACGTCGAAGACGAATCCCAGCAGTTGCCACTCGAGAGAATCGCGATCGCGAATGCTGCCAATGGCGGTGGCAAATTTCAAAAGCGCGTTCAGGTGATTGCGAATAAGTCCGGAGGCCGCCGCGCCGGGCTCCCCGCTCTGCGGGGCCGGGAACGCCGATTCCTCCTGGGAAAGCAGAAAGGGAACGCCGGAAACGGAGGTCGTGTTCTCAAAGACCACCGGATTCGAATGTGTTTCTTCCAGCTCGTCTTCTTCCTGAAGAAAAACGAACAGGGAGAACCCGACGGTTACCTGATCGCCGTGCGACAAAAGCTGCTCGCTCACCGGGACGCTGTTGACGCGCGTACCATTGCGGCTCCCCAGATCTTTGAGCAGAACTTCTTCGCCCTTGCGGAGAAACGTGCAGTGGCGCCGGGACAACGCCGCATCGGAATTCCACAAGGGATTGCTGCGATCGCGGCCGAGGGTCAATTCGCCCTCCGGTAGCGACAACGTCTGGCCTTGGAATGGTCCGGCAATTCCTACGATGCGCGGCTGCATAGGCGACCTGACCGAAATTCTACACGAAGAGAACGCAGGAACTCCGCAAATCCTGCGATTAACCGAAGCGCGGGGGCTATTAACCGTTCGGTTAGCGAATCTGCGGCAATTCCGAGGGGCAGCCGAGGCACGACAAGCCGGAGCCGATCGTAAGAGCGCTGGAATCAGTGGATTCCACGGACCGCGCGAATTCGCCCCGTTGGCGAGCGATGTGGCCCACGGCCTGCATTCTACTGAGCCGTCCGTCGGTCAAAAAAAAGAAGCGCACGAACCTCAAACGAGCTTCGACGCCAATCAAAAAAGGGAGAAACAGTCATGAAAAAGATGTTCGGATTCCTGTTGGTAGCATCCTCGCTCCTCCTGTCCTCCGCCGCCCAGGCACAGCAATTCCGCGCAAAAGCCGATATCCCCTTCGACTTTGTCATCGCGAATCATGCGTACAAAGCCGGATCCTACGACATCAAGAAGCTAGCCCCGGGCAGCCAACTTCTGACGGTGTATTCGGAAGACGGAAACGCCAAGGAAACGATCGTGAGTTCTCAGCCTTGTGCCGAACAGTCATGGGCGAAGAGCACGAAGCTGGTATTTCGCCGTGTCGGGAGCACCTACTTCCTGTATCAGGTTTGGGTGGAAGGCCGTCAATTTGGCAGCCAATTCCGCACGCCAAAAATGCAGACGGAGTTGGCCCAAAACGGAACAAAGTCCGAGGACGTGATCGTCGCTGCCGTTCTGGTGAAGTAAGAGATCAACTCAATTTTGCGGGAAGAGAGGGAACGGCATCCGTTCCCTCTCTTTTTTTGTGTGCCGAACAGGGTCGAAAATCACCTTCCGGCGGGCAGTCCGCACGGCCCTCGGTGTGTGGCGAACGGTCCGGCCTTGATCGACCGCGCTTCCGCTCGCCTACTTTGACGCTCTTGGTCTTCCGTGCTCGTTCGACGGTCTTGCGTAACCTTACTCGGCCGCCCGATGCGGACGCGCCTGTCGGGTAGTGTCGCAGGGGAGAGCGGGCGACCGTTCCCCCTATGCCGATTGTGGCGGGATTCTGATTTTCGGCCGGAGTTGCAGATTTCCGGCGGGTCGTGAACAATCGGTAGGTAATACCAATCCCGTGTGACGAGAACCGGATGAAACAGAAAATTGTGGGTTCGCTGGACTCCGCCGTGGCGGATATTCCCGATGGCGCGCGCATCATGTTTGGCGGATTTGGCGGCGCGGGTTTCCCGAACAATTTGATTCAGGCGCTATCCCACAGAGGGATCAAAGACGTGTTGGCCATCAGCAACAACTGCGGAACGCGCGACGGCGAATTGGGCATCATGTTCAAGAACGGGCAAGTGAAGCACGTGATCTGCTCTTTTCCCGGGCCGCATTCGGATCATTTTCAGGAACGCTTCGCGAATGGCGAAGTGACCTGCGAACTGGTGCCGCAGGGAATTTTGTGTGAACGTATGCGCGCGGCAGCCGCGGGTCTGCAGGGGTTTTACACCACCGTTGGAGTTGGCACGGAGGTCAGCTTGGGCAAGGAGGAAAGAGTGCTGGAAGGGCAACGCTGCATCCTTGAAATGCCCATTCATGCCGACTTTGCGTTGATTAAGGCGCAGAAGGCGGACGAACTGGGAAACCTGACGTACCGCCTGGCGGCGCGAAATTTCAATCCCATCATGGCCATGGCGGCCAGAACGACTATCGTGGAAGTCGATGAGATCGTGCCGGTCGGGTCGATACCGCCGGAAAACGTGATTACACCGGCGATTTTCGTGCACCGAATCGTGCAGGCGAAAGGATTGCACTATGGCGGATAAGCTGCGGCTGACTCGCGAACAAATCGCGCAACGCGCCGCGCAGGAATTGCCGGACGGCGCGTACGTGAATCTTGGCTGGGGTATCCCGAACCTGATCTCCGATTATCTGCCGAAGGGAATGACTGTTTACTTCCACAGTGAGAATGGAATTTTGGGAATGGGCCCTCGGGCCAAGCCGGGGGAAGAGGATTCGGACCTGGTGGATGCGATGAAGGTCCCGGTGACCCTGATTCCCGGCGCGTCCTTCTTCCATCAGGCAGACGCGCACTTGATGACCCGCGGCGGGCACTTGGACGTGGCGGCCCTGGGTGGCTTTCAGGTGTCTGAAAAGGGCGATCTTGCGAACTGGAAAGTTCCTGGTTCGAAGGGTAGCGGGGCAATCGGCGGCGCCATGGATATCGCCGCAGGCGCCAGGAAGCTGATCGTCTGTATCGAACACACCACGAAAGATGGAGCGCCCAAAATTGTGAAGCGCTGCACCTATCCGCTGACCGGAATCGAGTGTACGGACACAATTGTAACGGACCTGGCGGTGATCGACGTGACGCCGCAAGGACTTGAGCTGCGGGAAGTGGCGCCCGGGTGGACGGCGGAAGAGGTGCAGGAACGCACCGGAGCGAATTTGATTGTGCGGGGTGAAGTGCCAGAGATGAAGCTCGGATAAGCGGAAATCAGAAATAGGGAAATCGTTGGGATCGTAAAGGCGGTAGCAAGCTGCCGCACTCCAAATTACATGCGCGCGGCGGCGCGGGCGGCGATGTGGCCGTCGGGAGTGCGCAGGATCACGACGAGGCTGTCGGTCACCGGGACGCCGTGGCCCGCCAAGTCAAATTCGAATTCCCACTCAAAACGTTCCGGCAATTCCGAGGCGAGTTCCACGGCATAAGGCTGGATGCGGCGGGTCTCGAAATGCTTGGCCACCACGCCGCTGACCGGACGCAAGGTCACGCCATGCTTCCAATAAAAACTCAGCCGCAGCTTGCTGACCATGGCCACGGTCAGATAGGAGGGCGCTCCCGCATTCTGGAAGCCCATGTCGCAAGGAATGTCATACATCAGAAAGCTAAGGTGAAGCTGATCGGGAAACTCGGTGACGATGTCGTTGCCGCGGTGCATCATCGTGCCGCTGCTGGTGTCCACGCGCTTCAGGTTGTCGAAATAACCGGGAGCCGTCGCGCGGCCGTCCAGCCGGAAACACGGCCCGGAAGGCACGGAGCCGTCGGTCATCATCTGCAGCCCGCCATCGTAGTTCCAGACCACTTTTTCGCGGTTTGGCTGTGCGGTAAGGAAAGGCGCAACGGGAGAAAGCAGTAGGACTACTGCGAGCGAGAAGGAAACTGGACGCCGGCGAGACATAGGAGTTTCCGACACGAGGATTCTACCCCGTACACGGCGCCCGGGAGAAGAAAAGAATGCAAGCTCAGGTTTCCGCTGTAGCGGGTTGTGTCCTCGCGGGTCTCTGAACCGCCAGCGCCAGCAGGCCCCACCACCGAGCGAGGTCAATGGTCAGACTTCAGCAGGAAGGAAAATCCCTCGAGTTTGCAGATTGTCTTTCCCTCCCCTGCCGGTTTGCATTGCCCTTTTTTCTTAAGCAGTTGCGGCTGAAGCTCGACGGCCGCGAGAGCGAGAATAGGCAACACGGATGAAGGTGCGACAGGTAGGTTGTGCGCCCCAAGCAGCGTTTGAATATTGCGAGGCTGGTATTCCAGGCGCGATATAGAAGCTTCGTAAAGCTTCAGGTCCGTCTCCGGTCGGTAGAGCCAGATGGTGGCGGGATAGTAGGTATCGCCGGTAAACAGCAGGCGATTCGCAGCGTCGTAAAGGCAAATGGCATCCGGAGTGTGTCCGGGAGTCGAGATAATTTCGATACTCCGTCCGCCCAATTCGAGCTTGTCGCCATCGTGGATGTACTGAGAGATGGTCCACGGTTTCGTGCGATAGGACTTGGCGTCGAAGCCTTTGGGAAGCTCGCCGCAGATTTCTCCCTGCGCGATTTCGGCTTGGGCGTCGGCGGCGGAGCCCTTCGCGTTCTGGCGAGAGAAGTCCGTATCCATCGAATAGATGGTGTCGAACTGCCAATTGCCGCCGACGTGGTCATTGTGCGTGTGCGAGTTGAGAACAATGACCGGGAGCGTGGTGAGTTCTCTCACAACGCTGCGGATATCGCTGATGCCCATGCCGGTATCGAAAAGGAGGGCCTTGTCCTTGCCAAGAATCAGGTAGGAGATGGTTTCCTCGGATTGGTGCGGCTCATAAATGGCGAAGGTGTCCGGCGCGACCTTGTAAACCTCGAACCACGGATCGGAGACGTGGATGCGTTCGAGCGATTTATATTCGGGGCGGGGAAGTGGCTTGCACCAATCGGGAATTTGCGCGGTTGCGGTCGAAGCGAAGGCCAGCAGGCCGAGCACGAAGCAGAAAACGCGTAAGGTTTTGTAGCGGCCGCCGTCTGAGGCGGGCGTCTTCTTTGTCGTGGAAGCAACGATCACGGGTGGGTCATCTGTTCGGGTTGGACTAGTTGATCGAATTCCTCCGGGGAGAGGAAGCCGAGTTTGACGGCGGCGTCCTTGAGGCTGGTGTTCTCGTGGTGCGCGGTGTGCGCGACCTTGGCGGCGTTGTCATAGCCGATTCGCGGAGCCAAGGCAGTGACGAGCATGAGGGAGTTCTGGACATAGCGGTCGATGGTGCTGCGGTTGAGTTCGATACCGTTCACGCAGTGATCGACGAAGCTGTTCATGGCGTCCGCGAGAAGCTCGACGGAGTGCAGGTAGTTAAAAATCATGACCGGCTTAAAAACGTTCAGCTCGAAATTTCCCTGTGAGCCTGCGAACCCGATGGCGGCGTCATTGCCCATAACCTGAACGGCCACCATGGTAACCGCTTCGGCCTGCGTGGGATTCACTTTGCCAGGCATGATGGAAGACCCCGGCTCATTTTCCGGAAGAATCAATTCGCCCAGCCCGCAGCGGGGCCCGGAGGCCAGCCAGCGAATGTCGTTGGCAATTTTCATCAACGAAGCCGCAAGGGTTTTCAGCGCGCCGCTGGCGAAGACGATTTCGTCGTGCGCGGAAAGGCTAGCGAATTTGTTTGGGTGCGAGCGAAAGGGCAGATTGGTCAGTTCAGCGATTTTCTTTGCCGCTCTCTCGGCAAATTCGGGATGAGCATTCAGGCCGGTGCCCACGGCTGTGCCGCCAATCGCAAGATCGAACAGCCCATCCAGAGCCACCGCGATCCGCGTGCCGTCGCGATCGAGCAGGCTCACCCAACCGGAAAATTCCTGGCCGACCGTCAGAGGCGTGGCGTCCTGAAGATGGGTGCGGCCGATTTTCACCACACCGATGAATTCCTGAGTCTTGGCGTCCAGCGCGTCGCGCAACTTTTTCAATGCCGGCAGAAGCCGGCGGGAAGTCTGCTCGGCGGCGGCAATGTGCATCACCGCGGGAAACGTGTCATTGGAAGATTGCGACATGTTTACGTCGTCGTTGGGATGAATGGGTTTCTTGGTGCCCATTTCTCCACCCGCAATCTGAATGGCTCGATTAGAGATGACTTCGTTCACGTTCATGTTCGTCTGCGTGCCGCTTCCGGTCTGCCAGATGTGCAGCGGAAAATGGTCGTGCAGCTTCCCGGAGATCACTTCATCGGCCGCCTGAGTGATCAGGTTGGTTTTTTCCTCGGGCAATTTCCCCAGATCGCGATTCACCAGCGCCGCCGCTTTTTTCAGCACGCCGAACGAGCGAATCAGCTCAGGAGGCATGGTGTCCTTGCCTATTGCGAAATGCACGAGCGAGCGAGCGGTTTGCGCGCCGTAATAACGATCCATCGGGACTTCCATCTTGCCCATGCTGTCGGTTTCGGTGCGGGTCGGAACGGATTTGGCGAATTGCGTGGCGTCAGCCATAGAGCTCTCCTGAGGAGCGATGCGTCTAGTCTAGCAAAGAAGAAACGAGGGCAGGAGGTGCGGGGAGCCGTGGGCTTCAGTGGATGTCGATGGTGGTGACGCTGAGAGCTGGCAGGGTAACCGTCAGCGAAGTACCCGACGCGGGTTGCGTGCCGACGGCTACGGGCTGAATCGGGCTCTGGCTTTGCGATGTGGTTGCGGTCATCTGAAACAGGTGCGCGGTCCCGAAGAGCGCTTGTCCGTTTATCGCCGTGACCTGCGCCGAAGTCGAACGGTTGATGGCCACGAAAACGACACGGCCCGGCGTGGTGCCGTCGATGCTGGCGTAAACGACCACGTTCGCCACGTTGCTGGATGTGGCTTGCAGCGAAGTGTCGCCGAAATTGGAATTGGCGTTGTCAAAATCGCGGAAGGCCCGGAACCCGGCGAGAATGTAGGGCGATGTGCTATTGAGCGGCCAGAGATTCGCGGCGAAAAGATTCTGCGCGCCGAAGACGCCGAGGTTGTCGGCTTGCGCGATGGTGCCGGCGATATGCTGGCCGCCGCCATTGTTATATTCCGTGATCGAAATCTTCATCCCGGGATTTTCCGAGGCAATGCGCGATTGCAGGCGGCCGAGAATATAAATAGGTCCTCCAAGCACATCGCTCGTAATCCAGGAATTCTCCGTGTAGGTTGTGTCCCACAGGCTGCGGGGACTCTGCACGATGGCCTGCACCTGTGCATCGGTGAGCGTCGGACCCGTCAGGTTGGTGACGCGATTGCCGCTGCCGTCCGTGGCTTCCGAATACCAATGGAAATCGTAGACATCGACGAGCGGCGTCCCGTAGGTCGTCGCCGCGGTTTTGATCGCCGGAAGATATTTGTCCGGGAACCAGTTGTTGCCCGTGGGCGTAGCGCTCAATTCTCCCTGCCAGCTGTAGATGCCTTCGAAGCCGTAATGCACGGGGCCAAAGATCAGAACATCGGGGAATTGGTCCTTCAAAGCTTCGGTGAGCGCGATGGTTTTCGAAATGTAATTGTCCGAGGTGACCGGGTTTGGGCCTTGCACTTCGAGGTGCGTCGAGCTCCAAAGCTCCGGCTCGTTGTCGAGTTGCGCGAAAACCGGGTGTGTCGTCGGATTGGTCCCAAAGATCGACTGGCCCGAGAATTTCTGGTCCAGTGCCCAGATAAACTCGTCCATGTAGACATAGTTATCGGTCATGGGCGGATTAAGTGTGAACGGAGCCGACGACTGCGTGCTCTTCATAAAGACCACGTGCTTGAAGCGGCTCAGGTCCGGTGGATTTGCTACGCTGACTGGCCCATTCTCATCGCCGGCGACCAACCCTTGCATCTGGAATGTGACCAGGCTGGCCATGCCGTCGGCCTGATCGCCGGCAATGAAACTGCGCACCGCCTCAGCTGGAACCGTGCTGCTGCTCAGATAGTTGTCGTTCTCGTAAAGGTAATCGCTACCGGCGTTGGATGCGTTGGTCTCCCAGTTATAAGCAGTCCAGCGGTCGCCACCAGCGCGATCGAGGGTGAGATTGGGCGGGGCGCCGGCGATCCCCGCATAAAAATTGATCCCGTATATATAAGGAGAAATGAGATGAGTGTTTGCAGGATCGATGGTGATGGTTACGTCGGGATTCGCCGGAGCCGCCGGCGTGGCGGTGGCTTGCGCGGAATTGGCGCTTTGTCCAACCGAATTCACGGCGCAGACAACATAGTAGTACGTTCTGCCATTGGTCAGGCCAGAGTCGGTGTAGGAATTCGTGGAAGAGGTGCCGATTTGTGAGTACGGGCCGCCGGATGTGGCGGAGCGCCTGACGTCGTAGCTGGTGGCGCCCGTACTCGCCGACCAGGTCAGCGAAACCTGTGCATTGCCCGCCGTGGCCTGGAGATTCGCAGGTGCCGCAGGCACGCTGGCTGGCGTGGTTGGCGTCGCGCTGACCTCCGAGGAATTCGCACTTTCTCCAGAGGAATTCACCGCGGAAACAACGTAGAAATATTTTGTGCCGTTGGTCAGGCCGGTGTCGACATAGCTCGTCGCCGTGGGCGAGGAGAGCTTCGTGTACGGACCGCCGGAGGTTGTGGAGCGCTTGACGTTGTAGCTGATGGCGCTGGTGCTGGCGGACCAGGACAGCGAGACTTGGGCGTTGCCTGCCGAGGCCTGCAGATTTGCAGGAGACTTTGGCGCACTGGCCGGGGCCGTCGGCGTGGCGCTGGCCTCCGCCGAATTGGCGCTCTCGCCAGCGGAGTTCACCGCAGAAACCACATAAAAGTATTTCGTTCCGTTCGTCACAGACGCATCGATATAGGACGCCTCGCTGGGCGCACCGACTTGCGAGTATGGGCCGCCGGATGCCGCCGAGCGTTTGACATGGTACGAACTCGCTCCCGAAGAAGCAGCCCAAGACAGCGTGACTTGGGCATTCCCCGGCGAAGCCGACAAGCCCACCGGCGTATCGGGAATGGTCGCCTTCCCGTCGCCGTTGCCGGAGGTGCTGACGCTTGCGGCGCAGCCCACGAGCACAACCGCAGCAAACAATAGACAGGAACCGCGAAGCGACGCAGTAGGGGCAAAGGTCGACATGGTTGAGCCGGAAAACCGGGGGAATCTGGAACGCTGGGGTGCAAACGAGGTTACGGGGCGCAGCCGGCGCGTACAAGTTGTCCGAAAGGCCAGCCCAACGCGGTGACCGATGGGCCGGGCAGGTCCGGACGCGAGAATTCGCCAAGTTATTACTAAGTACAGCACAGGCTCCGACGCGCGATGTTGCCGACGGCAGGGCAGAACGGCAAGCTAGGGACGCAGGTTACAGTACTCTTAGTTCCTTTGCCCATTCTAATAGGAGCTGACGGAATCAGCGGACCGTACGCTCAGGCATGACTGGGTTCGGCAAAGGAAAGGGCGCCTGCCATCACGGACGGATCGTCGAAGGTTCGCGGTTCCTGGCCGCACGGAGGAAGAGGTTGATCATGATCCCCAGCAAACATTCGAAGTTAGCTCTGCTTATCGGTGCGGCATTCCTGATGACCGCCTGCAGCGGCTTGAAGACCTCATCGACGAGTGGCGGCGGAACCACCGGGTCGTTCACCATTGGCGGTTCGGTAACCGGCCTGACCGGTACGGGATTGGTGTTGACGGACAACGCCACAGACACGCTGACAATTGTTCCGGGCAAAGCGGGAGCTGCAGTCACGTTCACCTTCCAGACAGAGGTCAGCGGCGCATACGACGTGGAAGTCAAGACCCAACCAACAGCCCAAAACTGTGTAGCCACCAACAATAAAGGAACAGCCACCGCCGCCGTTACGACCGTCACCGTGGCTTGCACGACGAATCCGGTTACCGCAACGAT
>Ga0210390_10003799_pt1 | contig 12904 bp, 13 predicted proteins | sample IncBWH11OmetaG_FD_161050 | JGI IMG/M metagenome (GOLD analysis project Ga0210390, IMG submission 161050) | Forest soil microbial communities from Barre Woods Harvard Forest LTER site, Petersham, Massachusetts, United States - Inc-BW-H-11-O ...
CAATAGGGCGCAGGGATAATCACCTCGTCGCCCGGATTGATCGTGGCCATCAGCGCGTTGTAGAGCACCTGCTTGCCGCCGGTACCGACGATGATCTGGTTCGGCTTGTAGCTGAGGCCGTTCTCGCGGGCAAACTTGGCAATGATCGCCTCTTTCAGCTCGGGAATGCCGTCCACCGCGGTGTACTTGGTCTTGCCCGCCTCGATGGCACGGATCGCCGCCAGCTTGACGTTGGCGGGCGTGTCGAAATCGGGCTCGCCGGCGCCAAGGCCGATGACGTTGCGGCCGGCCGCTTTCAGCTCGCGTGCTTTATCCGTGACCGCGATCGTCGCGGACGGCTTCACACGGTCGAGAGCTGCGGACAGGAACGGCATCATGGTCTCCTTGCAGGCGTCGTGAATCGAAAAGGCTTCGCGACTCTTTATGATGGGATCAACACACCCTAAGGCGAGGCACGCTTCATCGCAAGAAGCTTGGCCGCAAAGGGTGAAAACTTTAGGGATCGTTAAAAGCCGGCCGCTAGATTCGCGCAACATTCATAAATTTAAGCGGCGAAATGGCTCATTTCTGGCAAGGCCTGCGATCCGGCGATTGGCTGACGCCGGCGCGTGCGCGCGGCTACAGCCTGATCCTGCTCGGCCTCTGCGCGGTGGCCATCGCCGGCTGGATCGCCGTGTCGGACGGGCTGATCGACCGCAACGGCAAACCCCTCGGCACCGATTTCTCCAACGTCTATGCCGCGGGCCGGCTGACCTGGCAGGGCCGCCCCGCCGAGGCCTATGATCCGCCACTGCAGCATGCCGCCGAGAAGGCCGTGTTCGCAGGCCGCGAGGTGCCGTTTTACGGCTGGCACTATCCGCCGTTTTTCCTCGCCATCGCCTTTCTCGTCGCCGCCGTTCCCTATGCGTGGGGCCTTTCGATCTGGCTGGCCACGAGTTTCACCGCCTATCTGATGACGATGCGCGCGATCTTGCCGCGCAGCGAGACCTTGTTGATTGCGGCCGCCTTCCCCGCCGTCTTCGTCAACATCGGTCACGGCCAGAACGGCTTCCTCACCACGGCGCTGCTCGGCGGCGCGTTGCATCTTCTCGATCGAAGGCCTTGGCTTGCCGGCGTGCTGATCGGCCTTCTCGCCTACAAACCGCAGTTCGGCGCGCTGATTCCGATCGCCCTTCTGGCCGGCGCACGATGGCGCACGATCGGCGCCGCCATAATGACCGTAGCAAGCCTGATCGCGCTGAGCTTGGTGACGCTGGGAGGCGGCGTCTGGCACGCCTTTGCCGATTCGATGGCGTTCACGCAGACGGTGGTGCTTGAGCAGGGCAACACCGGCTGGGAGAAGATCCAGTCGATATTCTCGGCGGTGCGGATGTGGGGCGGCAGCGTTCAGCTCGCCTATGCGTTCCAGATCGCGCTGGCCGCGGCGCTTGCGGCTACTCTTGCCCGGCTGTGGCACAGCGACGCCGCATTTGAACTCAAGGCCGCGGCGCTTTCCGTAGCCAGCCTCTTGGCTACGCCTTACGTGCTCGACTACGACCTTGTCGTGCTGGGGATCGCGATCGCGTATTTGGCGCGGCTCGGACTCGCCCACGGTTTTCGCGCCTATGAGATCAGCGTTCTCGCCGCCGCGTGGATCGCGCCGCTACTGTCGCGCGGCATCGCCCAGGTCGCCGCCATCCCCCTGGGATTGCTGGTGCTGCTGAGCCTCTACACCCTCATCCTGCGGCGTGCTGCAGCGGATCGCGCCGGCGTCAGGATCGGTGCGCCAATCGCGCAGGCGTGAACTGATTTGTCGCCGCGCACCGCGATGATCTTCTCTGTGGTTGCAGTGCGGTAGAGGTTTTTGGCCTTTTCCAACTTCGGCCTTGCGAGCGATCCGCATCGGCATCATTGTTTGGCCAAGTTGCCGGGGGACAAGGCGAGCCCCTCGACGCGCGACGCCCATCCAACCGTTCGAACCATTTCAAATGTACAAGCTCTATTCCATGCAACGCTCCGGCAACAGCTACAAGGTCCGCCTTGCGCTGGCGCTGCTCAATGCACCCTATCGTGCAGTCGAGATCGACATCCTGCGCGGCGAAAGCCGCACGCCGGATTTTCTCGCCAAGAATCCGAGCGGACAGGTTCCGCTATTGGAGGTCGCCGAGGGACGCTACCTCGCCGAATCCAACGCCATTCTCTGGTACGTCGCCGGCGGCACGCCGCTCGCGCCGGAATCGCGCGTCGAACGTGCCGAAGCCCTGCAATGGATGTTCTTCGAACAACACGCACTCGAACCCAATATCGGCGCCGCCTATTTCTGGCTCGCGCTGGTCAAGGGCGGCCGCGACCTGCAAACCCATGCGCTCGAGGACTGGATGGAGCGCGGCTATGCTGCGTTGCAGGTGATGGAAAATCACCTCAAGACCCACGAATATTTCGCCGCCGGCCAATTCACGGTCGCGGATATCGCGCTCTACGGCTACACCCATGTCGCCGAGCAATGCGACTACGACCTTTCGACCTTTCCCGCGATCCGCGCTTGGTTGAAGCGCGTCGAGCAAGTTCCGGGCTTCATCCCCATGGACTGGCGGCCCGACACTGATTCGGGCGACCCCGCCCGGCTGGTCGTGCGGGCCTGACGGGTCGAATAGCGGGGATATCGGGTACTAACAGGTAAAATGAGAAGGATAGCGGGCATAACCGCTCGCTTCGCCCTCGTTTTGCCGCTTTTCGGCGGCCGCCGCCGCAATATTGCCCGCGATGGCTGCGAAAAAAACCGCTTGGCGCGGAGCTGATTCGCCCGCGCGCTGAAGGATTTACGCCATGACCCGGTGTACAGCTGCGACCGGCTTTAGCGGTCGCTCGGCGCCCGTTGCCTCGACCCGATTGATTGACGCCGTCGCGGCCTCGCTCGCGCTCGCCTCGCTGTCGCTTTGCCTGATCGTCACCCTCACGGTGCTTTCGATCCGGGTCGGCATGGCAATGCCTATTCCGGCATAACCGGAAAAATTCATTTCCTTAAACGCCATTCGTGCATTTTCGCGACAACGCGCGATGATCGGCATCGCGATCGGATACGGATGAAGACACCGACTGCACTTGTCACCGCGGCGCTGACGGCGGCCATTCTGCTCGCGGTGTTATTGCTGATCGCCGCCGGAACGCGCGGCGAAAGCGCAACGTTGCATGCCCACGATCCTGCGCCGACATCGCGCACGGCTTCGAAGTAAGGGCAGCTCCGGCTGCAACGTGCCGCCGCGGCACCGCTCGCGTTCTTCTCAACCCCATTTGTGGAAAATAAAAAACGCGCCCAACGCAATCAGCGCAAAGCCAAGCCCGTGATTCCAGCCCAGCGGCTGCTTCAGATACAGCACCGAGAAGCCGGCGAACACGATCAGCGTGATCACTTCCTGCATGGTCTTGAGCTCGGCTGCGGTGTACACCGCGCTGCCCCAGCGATTGGCAGGCACCGCCAGCCAGTATTCGAAGAAGGCGATGCCCCAGCTCACCAGAACGGCGGCCGGAAGCCAGCTTGTCTTGAATTTCAGATGGCCGTACCAGGCGAAGGTCATGAAAACGTTGGAGGCAAACAACATCAGGACTGGCAAGACCGAAGGCGGAATAGTCGGCATGGATATCCTTTCGAAATTTCAGCACCGGATCATCATCCGACCGGATTGAATCGGATCACGATCTCGTCTTCTTGATCGAGTATGATCGTTGCGCAAGACGCTCTCGCGTTGCCCAAGCAAGACCGTTCCTTGTTTGCGCCGGCTCGGCCTGCCGGTCACGCCTAACCTCTGAACGTGGAACCCAGTTCCACCCCGATCGATATCATTCGATCTAAAGGAAACGTAAAGCCGCGCCTGCCCGATCAACCACTTCTTAGGGTTAGCGCAGGAAAACGCGCCGCTGATGCAACTATCCGGCAAGCTAGCCGACTTATTCTCGTGTGGAAACCGAGAACAGGCATGCAGTTCGACTGGCGCGCAATCTCCGGTCCGGCTCTCACGGCAGCGACAGCACTGGCCGCGCTGATCATCGATCGCACGCTCGTCGCGGTGCCAAATCCCGCGCCGCTGCTCGTCTGCATCGTGGCCATCGCAGGTTCGCTCTCGGGCCTTGCATCCGGCATGATCACCGCCGCCATTGCGGTTGGTTTCTCGGCAATGTTCTTCCTCAACCATCGCGCCGCGCCGGGCTATGACCTGTCGGATCTGACTCGCCTGTCGATGCTCGCGGTCACCGTCGTCGGCACGGCGGCCATCACCGGATTGCTGCGAAAGCGGCTGATGGACACGCTGGTGTGGGAGCGCAAGCATCACGCCACCGCCGAGCGGCTCTCGGCGGCGCTCGATCAGGTCGACATCGGCATCGTGCTCCTGGATTCCGACACCCGCGCCGAATTCATCAATCGCGCCTTCCGCCATTACTTCTCGCTGCCCGACGAGAAGGCCGACAGCAAACCGCCGTTCATCGCGCTGATGTATCACGGCCGCGATACTGGAGCCTATGAATTGCCCGAGGAAGAGTTGAGCGCCTTCATCGCGCAGCGCACGGAAATGATGCGGGTGGGCGACTCCACACCGATGACCATCAATCTCAGGGACGGGCAGGTATTGCGTTTCAGCTGCACGGCGTTGCCTGACGGCGGACGGATGCTGGCCTATACGCCGGTAACCGACCTCGTCCGTCACACCGACGATCCCGCTTACGCCGACTATTTCCGCTCGCTCCGCGGCGCTCATGCTCCCGGTGCTGGACCGGCTTTGCGCGCGGCGGAGTAGCCGCAGCACCAACTCCAATTCTTGATCCATTCCGGCGCCGCGTCTAAGAAGGCAGCGGATCATCTCATGCCGGCCGATCATTCCTACCTCCGAAGTAAAGAAATGTCTGACGATCTCACCATCCGATTTGTGGCCCGGCAGGACTACGACCAATGGCTTGCCTTGTGGGACGGATACAACGCGTTCTACGGCCGATCCGGCGCGACCGCGCTGGCGCCGGAAATTACAAGCATGACGTGGGCGCGTTTCTTCGACGCCTATGAACCGGTCCACGGTCTCGTCGCGGAGAGCGGCGGAAAGCTGCTCGGCCTGACGCACTATTTGTTCCACCGCTCGACGACGGCCATCGCGCCGATCTGCTATTTGCAGGACTTGTTCACCGACAAGGCCGCGCGCGGCAAAGGTGTCGGCAGAGCCCTCATCGAGGGGGTCTATGAACAGGCCAAACGAGCCGGCGCGCCGCGCGTGTATTGGCAAACCCACCAGACAAACCAGACCGCGCAGCAACTCTACAACAAGGTAGCGGAGCACTCCGGTTTCGTGGTCTATCGCAAGCTGTTTTGACCCACGGCGGCCTGTGGATAAGTGCAGATGTCATGGCTGCGTTACAAAGCAAGACTACGGTTCCATTGCGTCTGATCAGGCCCCCCGTCAACGATCACGCGCCCCCAAGCGGTCCCCGTCAGTCGCCGCGTCTGACCGGGGCCGCACTTTTTTGTAACGTCGCCATAGCGCTGAAATGCCGTCAGACATGGCGGTTCCTGCTCCCTGATGCCGTATCCTCGAGCTGGTTGGGCGGGTGCGAATCGTCGCCTTGCGCGACGATCTCGCACGGGTCAAACTATCTCCATGATGCTGCTTGCCATGGGATCAATTCATGCAAATTCGTAACCTTGGCGGCTCGGGCCTGCGCGTTTCCGCGGTTGGGCTTGGCTGCAACAATTTCGGCCAGCGCATCGACCTCGAGGCTTCGCGCAAGGTGATTCACAAGGCGATCGACCTCGGCGTCACGCTGTTCGATACCGCCGATATCTATGCCGGCCAAGGCGGCTCGGAGACCGTGCTCGGAGGGGTGCTCGGCGACCGGCGCAAGGACATCGTGCTGGCGACGAAATTTTCCAAACCGATGAGCAAGGACGGCACCAAACAGGGCGCCTCGCGGCGCTACATCATGTCCGCCGTCGAAGCGAGCCTGCGGCGGTTGAAGACCGACTACATCGATCTTTACCAGCAGCACGATTATGATCCGTTGACGCCGATCGAGGAAACCTTGCGGGCGTTGGACGATCTGATCCGGCAGGGCAAGGTGCGCTACATCGGCAATTCGAACTTCCCGGCCTGGCGCATCGCGGAGGCCGAGCACGTCGCGCGCACAATGAACGTCAATCATTTCATCTCCTGCCAGGACGAGTACTCATTGGTGGTGCGCGATATCGAGCGTGATCTGCTGCCGGCGGCGCGGCAATACGATCTCGGGCTGCTGCCGTTCTTCCCCCTCGCCAGCGGACTGCTTACGGGCAAATACCAGCGCGGCGCGCCGGCGCCGGAAGATACGCGCTTCGGCAAATGGCCCGCATTGCGCGAGCGCTACGTCACGCCGCGCAACGAGGAGATGGTGGAGAAGCTGCAAGCCTTCGCGCAAGCGCGCGGCCACACCATGCTCGAACTGGCATTCTCCTGGCTCGCGGCGCGGCCGCAAGTCGCCAGCGTCATCGCCGGCGCCACCCGCGTCGAGCAAGTCGAGCAGAATGCAAAGGCGATCGGCTGGAGCTTGAGCGCGGAAGAAATGGCGGACATCGACGGGATCACGAAGGGGTAGGCGCTCTTCTCCCTCTCCCGCAAACCCGGTAAACTTCAGTCCAAAAGCGGCAGGAGAATTTAAAATGAAGTGCGAAAAATGCGGCAAAGAAATGAGCATGGAAGATAAGGACACGTCATCGGGACGGGACATGAGAACCTATCGTTGCGATCATTGCCAGGAAACACTCATCGTGGATAACGGGATCGCGCTCTGGCAAGCACTCTCTGACGCGCGTAAATCCGACAAGTGACGGCGTGGTGCTGGTGCCATATCTCGATGGTTGAAACCCGCTACCCCACCAACCCCTGCATCGGCTTGACCTGCGCGCTATCGGGAAAGACCCGCTCGGCCAGCACGCCCTCCGCAAGACCGAGATGATCGCGCAGCACTCCCTTCAGCGCCGCGCGCAGATCCGTGGTCGGCGCGAGGTCGCGGCCCTCATAGAGATTGGAAGCTTTCAATCCCGGCCAGTCGGCGATCACGCGACCACCCTTCACCGCGCCCCCGACGAGCAATGCAATGGTGCCAGTGCCGTGATCGGTGCCCTCGGTACCGTTGATTCGCGCGGTGCGGCCGAACTCGGTCGCGACCACCACGACCGTGTCGCGCCAACGTTCGCCGAGCCCGCCTTGAAATTCCGAAAGCGCGCCGTCGAGGCCTGACAACAACTGCGCCAGTCGCCCCACCGGGCCGCCTTCATTGGCGTGGGTATCCCAGCCGTCGAAAGCGAGCGCCGCAATGCGGGGACCGTCGTCGGCCGCCATCAATTTCGCCGCACCGCGCGCCGCCAGCCGCATCGCCCCTGCATTGTTGGCGGCACCGGGCTTCGGCTTCATGTCGTCGCCGAGCGCGGTTTTTTCGAGCTTGAGGCCCTGCGACAATGCCGACGCGAGCGCCGGATCGCGATGGTTGTAGAGATCGATCAGTCGCGCCGCCGTATCGTCGTCGGCTTGCGGCAATGCGACCGGCGCCCAGCCGACGGTCGGCGCGGCGCCCCGCAGCACCAGCGGCGTCGTCGCGCCGATAGCCAACCCGCTTCCCACCCGCTCGCCTTTGGGCAAAGCTTCCAGCGCGCGATTGAGCCAACCCGATTGAACCCGGCCGGGACCCGCCAAACCGCTTTCGAGCACATCCTGCCCGTCGAAATGCGACCGATCGCGATAAGGCGTCGACACCGCGTGGACGATCGCGGCCTGCTTCTCTTTATACATCCGCGCCAATTCGGGCATCGACGGATGCAGCGCGAAAAACGAATCCAGCACGGTCGCCGCATGCGGACCATCAGCGGCAAGCGCGATCGAACCGTGCAGGCCGGCATAATCGGGGTCGCCGACCGGCGCGACGGTCGCAAGCCCGTCCAGCGCGCCGCGCAAAATGACGACAATCAGGCGCGGGTCGCGTCCATCCGCGGCGCGCGCGAATTTCGGCAAATAGGCCCAGGCGGCAAACGACCCACCGCCGAGCAAGAGCGCGCGACGCGAAGTTATCAATGGCGTCCGACCTTCGCAGCAATCCATCGTCATCTCCTCTGGAATTCCGGCGACATCAACAACAGCGCCAGCGCCTGCTGTCGCGATTCCGCGCGCTCGACGGTGTGGCGCGTTTCCGAAGACGCTGCGTCGGCGGCAACGAGCTCGAGCAGGTTGCGGGGGTCGACATTGTCGGCAAGATGCGAGGCGACCTGCGCGGCAATTTCGAGCCGCAACTTCATGCCTTCCGGCGCGGCCCAGGCCGCATTGGTATCGGGAAATCCGTTCGGCCCGCCGGGAGACCACAGTGGCTGGCCTAGCTGGTTGAGGCCGCCGAGATAACGGCTGGGCTCGTCGGGAATTTGGCCGAGCAGACGGCCGGTCGCAACGAGATATTCGTAGGGGCTGCGGATCTTGGTCGGCGGCGCCTGCCAGGCTTCATCCGAATCCAGAAGCGTCATCGCGAGCAGCCCAAGATCGCCATCGGATTTGCGGAACACCTCCTGCAACCGCGCCACCAGCGCCGGCGGCGGCTCGTCGGCGACGAAGTGACGGGCGAATTTGGTCGCGATGAACTTCGCGGTCGAGGGATGGCGCGCGATGTCCGCGAGCGCCGCTTCGCCCTGTGCGAGCCCGGTGCCGTCATAGGTCTTGCCGAGCAAAGGCTGCGGTCCCGGCTGATGCGCATTGGCGTTGAATACAAACGTGCCCGGCGTTCCCAACTGTCCCTGCCGTCCGGCGAAGGTCCAGCCGGTAATGATGCGCGCCAGCGACGTCACGTCGTCCTGGGTGTAGCCGCCGCCGACGCCGAGCGTATGCAACTCCATGATCTCGCGCGCGAGATTTTCGTTCAAGCCCCGCTTGCGATTTTGCCCGGCGGGCGAATCCGGACCCGACGATTGCTGATTGTCGAGAAAGAACAGCATCGCCGGATGCTGCTCGACCGCTTTCAGCATGTCGGCGAAGCGTCCCAGCACATGGGGCCGGATCGCCTCGCGCTCGAACGCGCCGGCCCAAATCCGCGCCAGCGGGCCTTTACGAGCGGAGATGCAGAAATGGTTCGACCAGAACGTCACCAACCGTTCGGTAAATCCGCATTCGGCGACCATCGCGCGCTGCAGCCGCGCCAGGGCCTCGGCGCGGAAGGTTTTCTGAATGATGTTGAGCGGCGGCGCCGGCGGCTTCGCCGCATTCGGCTCCATCGCACCCGGCTGCATGGTATCGCCGGATTGCACCGGCGCGTCGACGCCGCCTTTTTCCGGCGTCTCCATCGCTGGCGTTTTCGCGGACATTTCGGTAGCCGCGTCGCTCAGCGAAAGGTTTTGGCGTGGCGACTTGCCTTCCCGGGCCGGCGGCGCGTCGGAGGAGATAGCCCCTGCCTTCGCGGTGGTCTCGCGCGCGAGCTTCTTCTCCGCCTGGTAGGCGAACACGACCTGCGCCAGCGCCGGCGTGGATTGCAATCCCGGTACTTCCAGTGTGCCCGCGTTGGGACGATCGAGCTCGGCCTTGACGAAGCCGCGCGGATCGGACGCCGCGTTGATCAGATCGCCCGAGGTGCTGCCGCGCGCCCCAAAACCGAAACGATTGAGCGCAACCAAAGCAGCTTGCGAATCGCGGGCCATTGAACTTCCCTTTACGCTTCCCCCAAGCCTTGCAGCGCGTATATTACTGCCGCAAGCGATGAACCACACATGAAAACAGAGCGAAGTTTCGTTTCGATTCATGACAAATCGTTTAGAAATTCAGCCCTCGCGCCGCCTTGCCTGTTCCCGATGCGGAACGGAATTTACCTGCGCGCCGGCCGGGCCGTGCTGGTGCAAGGAAGAAACCGCGCGCCTGCCGATGCCGCGGGGTGGCGAGGATTGCGTATGCCGCGATTGCCTGCGCAAGGAAGCGGCGCAGGCGAGCGCGAAGGCGTTATAGGCAAGAATGCGCCGCTGCAGCGGTCGCGCCGCATCCATCATGCTCGATGCGAGCGCGGCCACCGCGCTAGGGCGTGAACCCATAAACATGGCGGACGGCGGACGTCTGCTTTGGAGCCCCCACAACGGACTCACGGCAGACATCACACCATGTCCAAAAAGTGCCATGAGCAGAAGTGAACGGCTTATTCGATCACCTCGTCGGCGCGAGCGAGCAGTGTCGGAGAGACGGACAGACCTAGCGCCTTGGCGGTTTTCAAGTTGATAGCGAGATCAAATTTGGTCGGTAACTGGATCGGCAAATCTCTGGGTCTAGCGCCCCTGAGTATGCGATCAATGTACCCCGCCCCAAGCTGAAAGGACTCCGGAAAATTGGGGCCGTAATAGATCAAGCCTCCGGAGTTCACAAAATTGTTGCCATAGATTGCAGGCACGCGATGACGAGCCGCAGATGCCGTAATCAATCCTCGATTTGCGGCATTAAATGCATCGGGCATGACAATTAAGCTGCCGCCCGAATTGCTTGCCTCGCCGGCAATGACGCCCTCTATTTCGTCCTTGCCGTGAACCGGGGCGGTCCGGAGCGTGACATTGGTCGATGCACAAGCGGCTTCGATGGAAGGCATGTAAAATGCTAAGGGTGGGGCCGTCGTTGGGTTAAAAAGCAGGGCAGTGCGCGAAGTGCTCGGCGCTACCTCCTTCAATAATTCCACCCATTTGCCACCCATCGCGGGTTCGACAAAGGTAAAGCCCGTAATATTGCCTCCGGGATTAGTGAGGCTCGATGCAAGACCGCTGCCTATGGGATCAGACACAGTCACGAACACTATTGGAATAGATTTGGTCTCACCAGCAAGCGCCTTGGCGACTGGGGTTGTTTGGGCGAGGATTGCGTCGGGTTGCAGCGCAACCAGCTCGTTGGCTAGCGCTTTGATGTGGTTCGCATCGCCTGCGCCCCAGCGGACCTCCATGCGCAGATTGCGATCTTCGCCCCAACCTAGCCGCTTAAGTGCTGCCTGAAAATCCGCAAGCAGAATCTGCGAGTCCGGGTCGGCTTCTGCAAACCCCATCAAAACGCCGATTAGCCGCCTCGGTTCTTGCAGTTGCGCGTAAGCATTAAACGGCCACGCTGTTGCAGCACCGCCAAGCAGGGCCGGGATGGCGAGCGGCCAAGCGGTCCCAGTGATGGCAGCCAGCCCGATAAATACCCGCCGCCGCATGGTGCTCCCTAAAAGGCTTCATGCCGTGCACAAAACGTAGCATTTGGCGACTGGGCCGTAAATCAAATCTCGACGCGCCTTGGCTTCGCATCACGGCAAATCAAGTTACTCATGTCCGAGATGGGGTCATTCGCGTCGATTTTGGCACGTCCGGAGTATGTCCGGTACGGGGTATTCTGGTTGTCCGATTTTTGCCGGTTGAAGGCATCGGTTTGGACGTGATTCAAGCGACCAAACGGGAGCGTCGAATCATGCGGTATGAACTCACGGACTTTGAATGGACTGCGTCAATCCGAATTTGGCGGCGTGCTAATGAGTCCACAGGAGCTAATTCGGATGAAAGCGATCCCGCTGCCGTTCTTGCGGAGCCCTCGGATCGGTCCCGGGCTTCGAGGCCGCCCTTAATTCATCGGGAGTAACCTTGCAGTCGCCGTTCTTGTCGAACCGAAGAATGAACACGCTCGGCTTTTCGACGAACTCGTTGCGCGAAATCTTGCCGTCCTGGTTTTCGTCGAAGTAACCGAATTCCGCTTCCGCCAGCGAAGGGTCGGCTTTCTTGACGGCTTCGAATTCAGACGGGCTGAGAAAACCGTCGCGGTTGCGGTCGGCTGACTTGAACAGCCGGTCCATGAAGCTCTTCCATTCGTCGCAGGTGTAGATGCCGTCGTGATTGGTGTCCCAGATTGGCGGCCCGTTGTTGAGCATGGGGTCCGGCCGGGAAGCGGACTGGGCAAAGGCGAGAGAGCTTCCGGTGAACAGCAGCGCCAACGTCATGCCAATGCCAGCAACCGATTTTCTGTGACGCAATTTTTTCTCCTGTCGCTGCAGCCTAAGCCTGCGAATGATTGCAAGCGGCGCGTGCAACGCCTCTTCCCGGCGGAGAGGGTGACGTCAGCCGCAGCCGCCCGCCTATCTTGGATCATCCAATGGAGCTTGTCATCGCCGGCCGCGCGATGGCGCGGCCGAAGCGGCTATCGTCGTTCGGCTATTAAAAAGCTATTTCACCACCGCCGCGGTCTGCCCGAACAACAGCTTGCGTTCTTCCTCGGTGCGGATCGCGGGCTGTCCGAAATTCGGATTGACCTCTTTGGCCTTGGCGTAGGCGCGCTCGGTGGCCGGCCGCACGCGGATAGTCTCGAGCCAACGCTTCAGATGCGGAAACTGCTCGATGTCCTGACCCTGATTCTTGAACGGCACGACCCAGGGATAACAGGCCATGTCGGCGATCGAATAATCGCCGCCGATGAATTCGCGATCCGAAAGCCGCTTGTTGAGCACGCCATAGAGACGGTTGGTTTCGTTCACATAGCGATCGATGGCGTAGGGAAGCTTTTCCTCCGCGTAGTTGCGGAAATGGTGGTTCTGCCCCGCCATCGGTCCGAGCCCGGCCATCTGCCAGAACGTCCATTGAATGACGTCGTAGCGGCCGTAAATGTCGGCGGGCAGGAATTTCCCGGTCTTCTCGGCGAGATAAAGCAGCATCGCGCCGGATTCGAACACCGAGATCGGCTTGGTCCCGCCCTTGGGCTCGTGATCGACCAGCGCCGGAATGCGATTGTTCGGCGCGAACGCCAAAAACTCCGGCTTGAACTGATCTCCTTTGCCGATGTTGATCGGGAAAATCTTATACTTCAGCCCCGTCTCTTCGAGAAACATCGTGATCTTGTGGCCGTTCGGCGTGGTCCAGTAATAAAGGTCGATCATGGCGCGTTCCTGTGGTGGC
>Ga0210390_10003800_pt1 | contig 12903 bp, 7 predicted proteins | sample IncBWH11OmetaG_FD_161050 | JGI IMG/M metagenome (GOLD analysis project Ga0210390, IMG submission 161050) | Forest soil microbial communities from Barre Woods Harvard Forest LTER site, Petersham, Massachusetts, United States - Inc-BW-H-11-O ...
AAAGACCTAGAACAGAAAGGCCTCATTCTCATGACCATTTTCGATGGCCCAACTGCCCGCGATCACCTTTAGTTGTGCCCCCGAGCAGCCAATTCCATGAACCAGGGTGGTGTTCCTGACCGCCGGCTGACTGCCCGGCTTCCTAGGCTACGGGATCAGGTTCGCGATGTTGAGGAGGGTGCCTTCCACCGCGTCCGTGATCGGGCCTGCACCCAAGAAGATCGCGAACGGGATCAACGCAACGTCAGCGGCGATCGGATCACCGATCGCCCCGAGCAGGTTGCCGGCCTCGAGCTGGTCCACGAACAGGCTCGCGTCATATGCGGGCATGGTGGTTGTCAGCGCATTGATGGTGTCTGCGATCGGCAGCAGAGCGGCATAATCGGCCGAAATCGTGCTGGTGAAATCGTTGACGAGATCGGTCGGTGGCGAGAGCAGGGTCGCGTCGGAAAGCGGGAAATTGCCGCCGAGCAGCGCCTGGGTCAGTTGCTCCGGCGTCGGCTGCAGGGTGTCGATAAGCCCGGACGTGAATGCCGCATCCACGAGTGGCGCCAACGTCGGGTTGTCCAGCAGCGATGGAATTTGGTAATTGTCCGGATTTTCCAGATCGGCGATGGCGGCCTCGATGCCCTGCGGCACCCCGTTGGCCAGAGCGGTGAAGACGTCCGACCAGTTGAGATCGGTCGGGAACAGTTCGAATGGGGTAGCCACGTTGGCCGGTCCCTGGCTCCACCCGTCGGTGATGCTGCCGTATCCCAAGTTGACCAGCACGGTCATGTCCGGTTGCAACAGATCGGCAAGTGGATTGCCGACGAACGGGATCAACCGCAGCGGGTCCAACAGCGGCAGATCCTGGACACCGATCATGTAGTAATCGGTGAGGCTGTCGCCCGTCGTCTCCAACGGAATTGCGTTCTGGATCTGCCCGGGGTCGAGCTCCAGGTAGGTCAAGTGCTCGTAGATCATGCCCGCGAAGGCGTTGAGGTCGGACAACGGGTCGATCGGATATTGCGGAAAGTCGGCGAAGCCGTCGTATTCCAGCGTGTACACGTCGGTCGGGTAGAGATCATCCGGCGTCGGATTGCCGAACGTTATGCCGAAGCTGGGAACGGACAGGTCGGTGAATCGTTCGAGCAAGCCGCCGTTGGGAGCGGCGGTATCGCCGACCAGGACGAAGTGGACATCATCACTTGGTACGCCTTGGTTCCAGAGTTGCTCCATCGTCATAGTGGACAGAGCGGAGCTCTGGGAGTAACCGAAGACCACGACCGGGTTCGCGGCGTCCACGTTGCCATCGGCGATCTGGCCCGTGATCGCGCCGTTCAAGATCTGAGCCCCTTGAGCTTCGGAGGCATCGGCGGTCAAGCTGTTGACGCCGGTGGTCGGATAGAAGCCTTCAGGGGTGTCCAAAGCCTGGGGGGTCCCGGTGAAGTCGCGTGGCTGCAGATACAGCGTGTCGGCAGCATTCACGTAGCTTTGCGGAGGTATCGGGATGCTGCTGCCGCCCATGACCAACGCGGTGCCATCCCCGAGCGGAGAGCCCGCTCCGTCGCCACTGGTGAGTTGCACGTCGCGCATCTCGATGTGGGGTGCCGGTGACAACACCGGGGCCGCGATGAGGCTGGCGCCTGCGATGGCGGCACCGGCGCCGAGGCAGCAACGACGAGGAGCGCGAGCCACAGCCGGACCCTTCGAGAGGTCGAGATTGACTCGTGCAGAGTAACTGCAGCGGTACCAAATCTATTGCAGAATGCTTCAATTGTTCTTACTCGGCCACGCTCAATCGGGTGACAGCCGGTCATCGTGGTGAGGCGAAAAGGTACCGTCTAATGCTTATGGGTGAGCAGCAGTTCGATGTCATCATCGTCGGGGCCGGTTTCGGCGGAATCGGCGCGGCAATCCAGCTGAGCCGCCTGGGCTATGACAACATCCTGATCGTCGACCGCGAGGACGACCTGGGTGGAACGTGGCACGTCAACCACTACCCGGGTCTTGCTGTCGATCAACCCTCGCCCACGTTTTCCTACTGGTTCGAGCCGAACCCGCACTGGTCGCGGCTGTATGCGCCCGGCGCCGAACTGAAGCGCTACGCCGTGGATGTGGCCGAGAAGTACAACGTGCGCCGCTTTATGCGGTTCAACACGACCGTCGAAGGCGCCCGGTGGGACGACGACGCTCAAGTCTGGCGGGTTGCCATCGCCGGTGGCGAGACGCTGAGCACGCAATTTTTGATCGCGGCCACCGGCTTCTTGTGCCAGCCGAGCACCCCGGATATCCCTGGCATCGAGACCTTCGCCGGACGCGTCCTGCACACCGCCCAGTGGGATGACAGTTTTTCACTCGCCGGTCGGCGGGCCGCCGTCATCGGAACCGGCTCCACCGGTGTGCAGGTCGTTCCGGAGTTGGCCAAGGAAGTCGACGAGCTGACGGTGTATCAGCGCACGCCGATCTGGGTGCTGCCAAAAATGGATATCCCGTTCCCACCCGCGATGCAAAGACTTTTCGCGAGGGTGCCGCTGACCCAGCGCACTGTGCGGTGGTGCACCGACACCAGCCTGGAATTCGCGATGGTCATCACGATGTGGAAATACCGATACTTCAAGCTGGTCAATAAGGCCATATCGAGCGGCTCCAAGATCTATCGGCTGCTGTTGGTTCGCGACCGGAAACTGTCCCGGAAGCTCAACCCGGACTTTGACTTTGGTTGCAAGCGCCCGACGATCTCCAACACCTATTACCGGGCGTTCACCAAACCGCATGTGCATCTGGAAACCAACGGCATCGAACGGATCGAGCCCGACGGCATCGTCGCGAGGGACGGTACCAAGCGGCTGGTCGACACCCTGGTCCTCGCCACCGGATTCGACGTGTGGGAGGCCAACCTACCGGCGATCGAGGTGATCGGCCGTGAAGGCCGAAACCTCGGAAAGTGGTGGCGGGAAACGCGATTCCAAGCTTACGAGGGCATCTCGATGCCGCACTTCCCGAACTTCTTGTCGATGGCGAGCCCGTACGCGTGGGTGGGATTGTCGTGGTTCAACACGGTGGAATACCAGATGCGCCACATGAATCGGCTGTTCGGCGAACTCCAGCGCCGCGGTGCCCGCACCTTCGAGGTCACCGAAGAGGCCAACGCCCGCTTCCTGAATCGGATGACCAAGCTGCTGGAAGACTCGGCATTCGAGCTCGGCAGCTGCGTGAATTCGCGGTCGTATTGGTTCAGGAACCACACCGGCAAGGGTGAAGCACCGCTTTTCCGGCCGACGTCGGTGCGCAGCGCGGTCAAGGAGCAGGAGCGATTCCCGTTGTCGGACTACGCGATAGCCTGACGCTTAGTCTTTGGTGAAGCAGTAGACCCGGTAAGAGAACTCCCCATTCTCAACTGAGCGGCAGAACGCCCAGTCGGTCATATCGCTGGCAAAGCGAGTGAAGCCACCATGGCGACTGGTCAGCTCGTGCTTGTGCGGCCTGTCTTTCTCCATCCCGCGCAGAACCTGCTGGTCGATGACGGCGCTCGAAACCAATCGCAACGGGGCGTCGGCCAGCGCCGCATCCCAGTCGGCGAAGTCGCGACGCCGGCGGAAATCGGCGTACAGAAAATGTCCTCCCGGAGTCAGCACGCGGGCCACTTCTGCCAGAAAACGAGGGAAGTGAGGGTAGAGGTGCGAGGCCTCGACATTGAGCACCGCGTCGAAGGACTGGTCGGGGAACGGCAGGTCCTCGGCGTTGCCCTCGACGAAATCCAGGCCGCCCAGGCTGTGCCGCTTTTGGCAGAAGGCGACGCCGTCGCGGTTCAGGTCAAGCCCGGTGTAGGAGGTGGGATGCTGAGTCCGCACAAGGTACGAGGCGCCGCCGCCGTGGCCGCAACTGACTTCCAGCACCTTTTTGTCGGTCAGGTCAACCTGGGTCGCCGTGCGGTGGTAGAGCTGGATGGAGTACCGGTTGGGTTCATCGGACTCGTCGAGCGTGAGACCCATGGACGGGTCGTCGTAGCAGAAGTTTAGGAACAGCCAGTCATCAGCGCTGACCAGACGGGTTTGGGCGGCGAACCGTTTCGAGGCGAACGAAGTGAAAAGCAGGTTATAGATGGATGGGTTTATGACAAGGCGATAGGTCAATGGATTGAAAATCAGGCGGTTGGTGGTGGCGACCATCGGGGCAGTATGACATGAGCGCTGCGGCCGCCCCGCACGCCGTCTCAACCCGCTTGGGCCGTGTTCGTCACACCCATCGATGCTCGCCTGGCCGACCGGCGCCACCAATGCGGTCATCGGCGATCCGATCACCGTCGCCGTCGTGGGTGCACCGTCTGCCCGCCGTTGGAAAACTCGCGTCGTCGCGGGATTTGCGTCGCGCCGAAGCTATTCGGAGATGCAATATCCGAATTCTTCAATGTGCATTCGCAAACCTCTCAGTGCTGTCCGAACGTTCGGCGTTTCACCTCGACACCTACATAATTATCTTTCCGGCGAACGGGAATGGGTCCGGCCGTCGCATTGGTTGTGCGGCAGTGGGCCGGACCTCAGCACGCCGGCCGGAATGTCGGCATCGCCGCAGGTAGAGCCCTTAGCGACGGTGGACGCGTGATTCTTAGATAATGCATGGGAAGAACCCGACACGTACCGGCGACAGCATGGTTTACTCATCCGTACATGTCGCGCTCGTATCGAGGCGCCGCTCGCGTTCGGGACGGGTGAAGGGGATGCCGATCGTTGGAGTGCTGCGGCGGGTGTGGATACCGCCGGTCACCGTGTCATGGGTTCGCATCATCTTTAAGTCGGAAGAGCGCCCGGCTGGCGCGGGCTCGCAGGTTGACCAGGTTTCCGCAGCCGAGGTGAACGCCCACACACATTGTCTGGATAAGAGCGCATGAGCAATTATCACGCGCCCTACGAGCGCATCAAACGACCATTGGTAGCGGGACCGGTCCGTAAATTGGCCGTGCCGATCATCCTTGGGTGGTTGGCGATCACCCTGTTGGTGAGTGTAGGGGTCCCCTCACTGGAGCAGGTCGCAAAAGAGCACCCCGTATCACTGAATACCGACGATGCGTCGTCGGTAAAGGCGATGGCGCGCATGGGGAAGGCATTCAAGGAATCCGACTCCGACAGCACGGCGATGATCGTCTTGGAAGGTGATCAACCCCTCGGCCCAAATGCGCACCAATATTATGCCGATCTAATTCGTCAGTTAAGAGCTGACACCAAGCATGTGCAACACATTCAGGATTTCTGGGGGGATCCGCTCACGGCGGCGGGTGCGCAAAGCGCCGACGGTAAGGCTGCATATGTTCAGTTGAATCTCGCCGGTAGCCAGGGTGCATCGCTGTCCAACCAATCCGTCGACGCCGTTCGAAAGATCGTCGACCGTACTCCTGCGCCGAAGGGGGTAAAGGCCTACGTCACCGGTCCGGCGGTGCAGGCGGCGGACACGAACCAGAATGCGGACAAAACGGTCGTGAAGATCGTGGTGACAACTGTCACGGTGATCTTCATCATGTTGCTTTTCGTGTACCGCTCGGTCATTACCGTAATTCTATTGTTGGCGATGGTGGGTATCGAGTTGGCGGCGGCTCGGGGGATTGTCGCATTCCTGAGCTATCACGACGCCTTTAGGCTTTCGATTTTTTCCACCAATATCTTGGTATCCCTTGCCATCGCTGCGGGTACGGACTACGGGATATTTTTCATCGGGCGGTATCACGAGGCGCGTCAGGCCGGCGAAAATCGGGAAATGGCGTACTTCACTGCTTATCGTGGGGTTGCCCCGGTGGTCTTGGCCTCGGGTTTGACGATTGCGGCTACGACGTATTGCCTTAGTTTCACCCGACTGCCCGTTTTCCAAACCATGGGCGGCCCATGCGCGGTGGGCATGATTGTCGCGGTCGCGGTCGCGCTCACCCTAGTTCCCGCGGTGCTCACCGTTGGTAGTCGTTTTGGTCTGCTGGATCCCAAACGAACCATCCAGGTGCGGGGATGGCGACGGGTGGGTACTGCGGTGGTGCGCTGGCCCGCGCCGATTTTTGTCGCGACGTGCGCGGTCGCTCTGGTCGGCCTGCTGGCGCTTCCCGGATACAAGGTGAGCTATAAAGACCGGGACTACTTACCCAAGAACGTGCCCAGCAACGTCGGAATGGCAGCCGCAGAACGGCACTTCTCGCAGGCCCGCATGTCGCCGGAGATTTTGATGATCGATTCCGACCACGATATGCGCAATTCCGCCGATTTCCTTGTGTTGGACAAACTCGCCAAAGGGATCTTCCGGGTTGAGGGAGTTGCTCGCGTCCAGAGCGTCACTCGGCCGCAGGGCACGCCGCTGGCGCACACGTCGATACCGTTCCTATTGAGCATGCAGAACGCCGGGCAGCTGCAGAACCTGCAGGTCGCCAAGGGCCGGCTGGATGACATGTCCAAGCTGGCCGACCAGCTCGGCGGAACCATCAAATCGCTGGAGCGCTTGAACGTTCTGATGAACCAGCTGGTCGGAACGACTCATCACGTAGCCGGCGTCACCAAAGACACGGTGGCGATCACCAACGAGGTGCGCGACGACATCGCCAATTTCGACGACACGTTCCGGCCACTGCGCAGCTACTTCTACGCGGATCCGCATTGCTACAACATTCCCATCTGCTGGGGAATCCGGTCCTCGTATAACGCCACCGACGGTGTGGACAAGCTCAGCGAAAAGCTAGGGGAGCTCAGCAAAGACGTGGACAGCGTCGACGCCGTGGTGCCGCAACTCGTCGCGCTGCTACCACCGCAGATCGAGACCATGCGGAGCCTGCGGACCATGGTGTTGACCATGCACAGCACGATGTCGGGAATGTTCGACCAGGTCGACGAACTCAGCCAAGACGCGACGGCCATGGGCAAGGACTTCGACGCCGCGAAGACCGACGACTCCTTCTACCTGCCGCGCGAGGTCTTCTCCAACCCGGACTTCCAGCGGGTCGAGAAGCTGTTCGTGTCACCGGACGGCAAGGCCGCGCGCTTCATCATTTCGCATAAGGGAGATCCAGCGACTGACGAGGGCATGTCGCGCATCAACGCGATACGGACGGCGGCCTACGAGTCGATCAAGGGCACAGCACTGGAAGACTCCAAGATCTACATATCCGGCACCGCTGCGATATTCAAGGACTTGAAAGAGGCGTCGCACTACGACTTCTTGATCGCCGGCATTTCTTCGCTTTGCATGATCTTCATCATCATGCTGATCATCACGCGAAGTCTTGTCGCGGCGCTGGTAATCGTTGGCACAGTGGCGCTTTCGTTGGGGGCATCGTTCGGGCTATCCGTGTTGGTCTGGCAGTACTTCCTCGGTATCCCGTTGCAGTGGCTTGTGATGGTGATGTCCGTCATCATCCTTTTGGCGGTGGGATCTGATTACAACTTGCTCCTGGTTGCACGGTTCAAAGAAGAGATCGGCGCCGGGCTGAAGACGGGCATCATTCGTGCCATGGGAGGCACCGGCAAGGTCGTGACGGCCGCGGGTCTGGTGTTCGCTTTCACCATGGCGTCGATGATCGTCAGTGACAACCGCGCTGTCGGCCAGGTGGGCACGACCATAGGTCTCGGTCTGTTGTTCGACACCTTGATCGTTCGCTCGTTCATGATGCCGTCGATCGCGGCGATGCTGGGACGTTGGTTCTGGTGGCCGATGAACGTTTACTCGCGCGCGGCCCGTGTCCACGACCATGTCGGCAACGGGGACACGGCGGAAATCGCGGTTCCCGCAGGCGGCGCGCACCGGCACGCGCACCGGCACGGCAACGGCCACGGCAACGGTGTGACGAACGGTGGTAGTGGTGCGCTGAACGGCAACGGTTCAGCGCACGCCTATCACCGGTAATACCGCCCGTAGCAGCCGGCTCAGCGGAACGCCAAGTCGATGATTTCCTGCTGTTCGACGGCGTGCACCTTCGATGATCCCGACGACGGCGCCGACATGGCCCGACGCGAAATGCGTTTGATCCCAGTCAGTTTGCCCGGCAAAAGCTCTGGCAGCTCCAAGCCGAAGCGGGGCCACGCGCCCTGGTTGGCCGGCTCCTCCTGCACCCAGAAATACTCGCCGACGTTCGGATAGTGGTCCAGCGTTTCGCTGAGCCGCGTGCGCGGCAGCGGCGCGAGCTGTTCGATGCGCACGATCGCGACGTCGTCCCGGTTGTCCTTGGCCTTGCGGGCCGCCAGATCGTAGTAGATCTTGCCGCTGGTCAGCAGTATCCGGGTCACCTTGTTACGGTCGCCGATGCCTTCCTCGTAGGTGGGTTCCTCGAGTACCGAATGGAACTTGGTCTCGGTGAACTCTTTGATGTCGCTGACCGCGGCTTTGTTGCGCAGCATGGACTTTGGCGTGAACACGATCAGCGGACGCTGCACACCGTCGAGGGCGTGCCGACGCAACAAGTGGAAGTAGTTGGCCGGGGTCGACGGCACCGCGATCGTCATCGAACCTTCCGCCCATAGCTGCAGGAAACGCTCGATGCGCCCGGAGGTGTGGTCGGGGCCCTGGCCTTCGTGGCCGTGCGGCAGCAGCAGCACCACACTGGACAGCTGCCCCCACTTCGCCTCGCCCGAGCTGATGAACTCGTCGATGATCGACTGGGCACCGTTGACGAAATCGCCGAACTGGCCCTCCCACAAAACAAGTGCGTCCGGGTTGCCGACGGTGTAGCCGTATTCGAAGCCGACGGCCGCGTACTCCGACAGGGGCGAGTCGTAAACCATGAACTTGCCGCCGGTCGGATTCCCGTCGCGGTCGGTCATCAGCAGCCGCAGCGGGGTGAACTCTTCGCCGGTGTGGCGGTCGATGATCACCGAATGCCGCTGGGAGAAGGTGCCACGGCGGGTGTCCTGCCCGGACAGCCGCACCAACTTGCCTTCGGCCACCAGCGAACCCAACGCCAGCAGTTCGCCGAACGCCCAGTCGATCTTGCCTTCGTAGGCCATCTCCCGGCGCTTCTCCAGAACCGGCGTGACGCGTGGATGGGCGGTGAAGCCGTCGGGTAGGGCGAGGAATGCGTCGCCGATACGGGCCAGCAAGGCCTTGTCGACCGCGGTGTCGAGCCCGGAGGCGAGCATCTGGTTGGACTCCACCGATGCGCTCGGTTGGACGCCGTGCTTTTCCAGTTCCCGGACATCGTTGAAAACTCGCTCCAGCTGGCCCTGGTAGTCGCGCAGCGCGTCCTCGGCTTCTTTCATCGAGATGTCACCACGGCCGATCAGCGCTTCGGTGTACGTCTTGCGGACCCCACGCTTGGTGTCAACGACGTCGTACATGGCCGGGTTGGTCATCGACGGGTCATCGCCCTCGTTGTGCCCGCGCCGCCGGTAGCAGAGCATGTCGATGACGACGTCTTTCTTGAACTTCTGCCGGAAGTCCACCGCCAGGCGCGCCACCCACACGCACGCCTCGGGGTCGTCGCCGTTCACGTGAAAGATGGGCGCTCCGATCATCTTTGCGACGTCGGTGCAGTATTCGCTGGACTTGGAGTATTCCGGCGAGGTAGTGAACCCGATCTGGTTGTTGACGATGATGTGAATGGTGCCGCCGACGCGGTAGCCGGGCAGCTTCGCCAGGTTCAGCGTCTCGGCGACCACGCCCTGGCCCGCGAACGCGGCGTCGCCGTGCAGCATCAGCGGCATCACCGAGAAGGCTTTTTCGTTTTCGCTGTCGGTGGCTCCATGGTCGAGCAGGTCCTGCTTGGCCCGAACCAGGCCCTCCAGCACCGGGTCGACTGCCTCCAGGTGCGACGGGTTCGCGGTCAGCGACACCTGAATGTCGTTGTCGCCGAACATCTGTAGATACACGCCGGTGGCGCCGAGGTGATACTTGACGTCACCGGAGCCGTGTGCCTGAGCGGGATTGAGGTTGCCTTCGAACTCCGAAAAGATTTGGGAGTATGGCTTGCCGACGATGTTGGCAAGCACGTTGAGCCGGCCGCGGTGCGGCATCGCGATGACCACCTCGTCGAGCCCGTGCTCGGCGCACTGGTCGATCGCGGCGTCCATCAGCGGGATGGTGCTTTCGGCGCCCTCCAGCGAGAACCGCTTCTGCCCGACGTACTTCGTCTGCAGGAAAGTCTCGAACGCCTCGGCCGCGTTGAGCTTGCTCAGAATGTACTTCTGTTGGGCCACAGTCGGTTTGACGTGCTTGGTCTCGACGCGCTCTTCCAGCCACTGCTGCTGTTCGGGGTCGAGTATGTGCGTGTACTCGACGCCGATGTGGCGGCAGTAGGCGTCGCGCAGCAGGCCCAGAATGTCGCGCAGCTTCTTGTACTCGGAACCGGCGAAGCCGTTGACTTTGAACACTCGATCGAGATCCCACAGCGTCAGGCAGTGGGTCAGCACTTCCAGGTCGGGGTGGCTGCGGAACCTGGTGTTGTCCAAGCGCAGCGGGTCGATGTCTGCCATCAGATGGCCGCGGTTGCGGTACGCGGCGATCAACTCCATCACGCGGGCGTTCTTGTCGACGATCGAGTCCGGGTTGTCGGTGCTCCACCGGATCGGCAAGTACGGGACGCCCATCTCCCGGAAGATCTCATCCCAGAAGTCGTCGGCCAGCACCATCTCGTGGATGGTGCGTAGGAAGTCACCGGATTCCGCGCCCTGGATGATGCGGTGGTCGTAGGTCGAGGTCAGGGTGATCAGCTTGCCGATACCCAGTTCGGCGATGCGCTCCGGGCTGGCACCCTGCAATTCGGCCGGGTACTCCATTGCTCCCACGCCGATAATCGCGCCCTGGCCCGCCATCAGCCGCGGCACCGAGTGCACGGTGCCGATGGTGCCGGGGTTGGTCAACGAAATCGTCACGCCGCCAAAGTCTTCGGCAGTCAACCTGCCATCACGGGCACGGCGGACGATGTCTTCATAGGCGGTAACGAACTGACCGAATCGCATGGTCTCGCAACGCTTTATGCCCGCCACCACCAACGAGCGCTTGCCGTCCTTGCCCTGCAAGTCAATTGCCAAGCCGAGATTGATGTGAGCCGGCGTAACAGAGGTGGGCTTGCCGTCGACCTCGGCATAGTGCCGGTTCATGTTCGGAAACGCTTTGACTGCCTGCACCAACGCGTAGCCCAGCAGGTGGGTGAAGGAGATCTTGCCGCCGCGGGTGCGCTTGAGCTGGTTGTTGATCACAGTGCGGTTGTCGATCATCAGCTTGGCCGGGATGGCCCGAACGCTGGTGGCCGTCGGCAGATCCAGCGACTGGGACATGTTCTTCACCACGGCGGCGGCCGCACCCCGCAGCACCTGAACTTCATCGCCTTCGCCCGGTGCCGGCCCGGCAGAGCGCGCAGGCGCCGGGGCCACCGCGGCGCTGGTCACGCCGTTGCCGACGGTGGCATTGGGAACCGGCGGAGGTGCCGGCGCGGGTGAATGGGCGGGCACAGCCTCGGCGGCCGGAGCCGCGGGTTTCGGCTCGTCAGCTGTGGTCGAACCGTCGCCGGTTGGCTCGGGGTTGTAGTCGACCAGGAACTCATGCCAGCTCGGGTCGACCGAGGAGGGGTCTTCGCGGAACTTGCGGTACATCTCCTCGACCAGCCACTCGTTTTGGCCGAATGGTGAACTCGTACTGCTCACGGCAGCTGCTCGCCTCGATTCCTCTGCTCGGCAAGCGCGCTACGTGACGCTTGCCACATCCTGCACATGGTGTCGGCGCATCTCACCTGCGGCGGCCCCGACAAGTTTCCGCCCCATAAAGGCTAACCCTTCGCCGACAATCCGCCACGCGTCTTGACCAGCACCGCACCGGCCCGCGGCGCGTCTAGCCGGCGTCGTGAACCGTGGGCAACAGGTGCAGGGTCACCGGCCACCGGGCTGGGGGTGCACCGAACGCCTTGCGGGTGTTACGGACGATCTTCTTACCCACCAGCCGGTTGCCAATCGCGCCGATGATGGCGCCGATTCCGATCGGCAGCATCTTGCCGAACAGCAGCGCACTGCGTCGCAGCGTGAATCGCCTGACGGCGCGCTTGAGCAACCGCGAATTCAACTGCGCCAACGCGGGCATCGGCAGCGACGCCGCCCCCTCCGACAGCCACGCACCGCTCCTCCGGCCCGGACCGAGCAGATCGGCGATGGCGTGCTTGCTGTCGTCGCCAACCAACACGGACAACACCAGGGCGCGGCGGAGTTCGCGGTTCTCGGCTGGGACACCGTGCACCGCCGCGATCGCCAGCGCAAAGAACGCGGTCGCCTCGAGGAACACCGCCGTCTCCCCGGCGGCCGCGGACAGCGCAGCCAGTGTGCCGATGCCCGGCAGCAAAGCGGCTGAACCCACTGCCGCGCCGCTGGCCGTGACGGCGCCCAGATACCGCTTCTCCAACTTGGTGGCGATGACGGACGGCGCGGCCTCCGGATTCGCGCGGCGCAGCCGGTCGACGTATGCCGTCGCCGCAGGGCCCTGAATCCGTGAGCTGCGCTCGATGATGTGCGCTAACGCGCGCGCTGATGCCTTGGGCTTGCCGTTGGTAGTGGCCGGCAGCGAGTCGTCCGCTGAGTGCGTCCGTCGGGCGCTCATTAGGTGCCTCCGTGCTCGGTGGAATGCCTTCAGGCTAGCGCCGGTGCCACGAAGCGTGGGGCAGGTGTCAGTGTGATTACTCCATTGGGAATAATCCGCTGTCGATGGCCTACCAGCTGACGTCGTTGGGTATCTCGGTATTGGCGCTGCTACGAGAGCGTCCGATGCACGGCTACGAGATGTTCCAGACCCTCGTCCAACGTCATGCGGACCGGATCGTGAAGGTGCGGCCAGGGTCGCTGTATCACGCCGTTGACCGGCTGACCGAGGAGAAACTGATCCGGCGGGCGGCGACGGCCCGGGACGGTAAGCGGCCGGAGCGTGCCATCTATGAAATCACCGACGCCGGTGCCGAGTCGCTTGCTGCGCGGGTGGGCC
>Ga0210390_10003801_pt1 | contig 12903 bp, 11 predicted proteins | sample IncBWH11OmetaG_FD_161050 | JGI IMG/M metagenome (GOLD analysis project Ga0210390, IMG submission 161050) | Forest soil microbial communities from Barre Woods Harvard Forest LTER site, Petersham, Massachusetts, United States - Inc-BW-H-11-O ...
CGCAGACCCGGGATCTTACGAAACTCCGATGCCGCGTGTGCGGCGATCCCGAATCTGCGAAGCAGCACTCCGCGCTGCATCGCGTCCGGGAAAAGCGGCTAGTTAGCTTGCCTTGCCGAAGCGATCGTCGAGCGAGTAACCGGCACCCCGCACCGTGCGGATGGGATCAATGCCGTGGCCACGGTTGAGCGCCTTGCGCAGCCGTCCGACATGCACATCGACTGTGCGTTCATCGATATACACGTCGCTGCCCCACACGCCGTCGAGCAACTGCTCGCGCGAAAACACGCGGCCGGGGCGCTCCATGAGGAATTCCAACAGCCGGAATTCGGTCGGGCCGAGATCCACAGGCCGGCTCGAGCGCGACACGCGCTTCTTCTCACGATCGAGCTCCAGATCGCCGATCATCAGCACCGTCGCTACCCGTTCCGGACTGGCGCGGCGAAGCAACGCGCGAATTCGGGCTAGCAATTCCGGCACGGAGAACGGCTTGACGAGGTAGTCGTCGGCCCCGGTTGCCAAGCCGCGCACGCGTTCGCTCTCTTCGCCGCGCGCGGTCAACATGATGATCGGCAGCGACTGCGTCTGCGGCCGCGCACGCAGCCTGCGACACAATTCGATGCCTGAGAGCCCGGGCAGCATCCAATCGAGCACGATCAGATCCGGTGCGGTCTCGCGCAGCCGCGTATCGGCCTCGTCGCCCCGCGCTACGGCATCGACGTCGTAACCCTCTGCTTCGAGGTTGTAGCGCAGTAGCGTCGTCAATGGCTCTTCGTCTTCAACAATCAGGATGTTCGCGCCCATCCGCGCCTCCTATTTATTTTTGCAGCAGAGCTGCTCCAAAGCTGGTGGTATCGCCTTTCGGGCGCTGGTCGGTGATCGGACGGCCCTCGATCATGTAATAGACCGTCTCGGCGATGTTGGTAGCGTGGTCGCCGATACGCTCAACATCCTTCGCGCAGAACATGAGATGCATACAAAAAGTGATATTACGCGGATCTTCCATCATGTAGGTCAGAAGCTCGCGGAACAGCGAGGTACAAATTGCATCGACCTCCTCGTCGCCGTTCCAAACCGCCAGCGCGCCCGCCACGTCGTGGCTCGCATATGCATCGAGGACCCTTTTGAGCAGGGTGGCGACGAGCGTCGCCATATGCTCAACCCCGCGGATCAGCTTTTGCGGATGCAGATCGAGATCGAGCGCCACGACCCGCTTGCCGATATGCTTGGCGTGATCGCCGATCCGCTCGAGGTCGTTGCACACCCGCATGGCGCCGATGATCTCGCGCAGGTCGACGGCCATCGGCTGGCGACGGGCGATCGTCAGTATAGCCTTCTCCTCGATGTCGTGCTGCATCGTATCGATGAGCAGATCGTTTGCGATCACCCGTTCGGCGAGATCGACGTCCCGCTCGCCCAAGGCGCGGGTGGCGTCCGCGATCTGTCGCTCCGCCAATCCGCCCATCTCCGCGACCTTGCGTGAGATATCCTGCAGATCGGCGTCGAAGGCCTTGGCCGTGTGGTCTACTCTGGAGGAGATGTCGGTCATCGCGGTCACCCGAAGCGGCCGGTGATGTAGTCCTGCGTGCGTGGATCGTGCGGCGCCGTAAACATGTGGCTGGTAGTGTCAAACTCGATGAGCTCGCCGAGATACATGAAGGCGGTGAACTCCGACACGCGCGCCGCCTGCTGCATGTTGTGGGTGACGATGACGATCGTGTAATCGTCCGTCAGTTCGTCGATCAGCTCCTCGATCTTGGCGGTCGAGATCGGGTCGAGGGCGGAGCACGGTTCGTCGAACAGGATGACTTCCGGCCGTACGGCCACGGTGCGCGCGATGCACAGCCGCTGTTGTTGCCCGCCGGAAAGGCTCTGTCCATTGGCCCCGAGCTTGTCCTTTACCTCGTCCCACAGCGCCGCCCGGCGCAACGAGGTTTCGACGCGCCCATCGAGCTCGGACTTCGGTAGCCGCTCGTAAAGGCGGATGCCGAAGGCGATGTTTTCATAGATCGACATCGGGAACGGCGTCGGCTTCTGAAAGACCATGCCGATGCGCGCGCGCAGCAGGTTGAGATCCTGCTTCGGCGACAGAATATTGCCGCCGTCGAAAATCACGTCGCCGGTGGCGCGCTGATTGGGATAGAGGTCGTACATCCGGTTGAGCACGCGCAGCAAGGTTGATTTGCCGCACCCCGACGGACCGATGAAGGCCGTCACCTTATGCTCGTAGAGCGGCAGGCTGATCGACTTCAACGCCCGCGACTCGCCGTAAAAGAAATTCAGGTCGCGGATCGTAACCTTTTCAACGAGACCGGAGCGGTCGCTGGGAGCGACGGAAACCGAGGGAACGGCAACGGAGGTGACGCTCATGACTGCCTACCTGATGAGACGAGACTGCGTGCGGTGATGCTGAGCGCGAGTACGGCGAGCGTGATGATGAGGGCGCCGGTCCATGCGAGGGCTTGCCAGTCCTTGTAGGGACTGAGCGCGAACTGGAAGATTACCACCGGCAGGCTCGCCATAGGGGCGTTGAGATTTGTGCTCCAGAACTGATTGTTCAAGGCCGTGAACAACAGCGGCGCCGTTTCGCCGCTGATGCGCGCGACGGCGAGCAGCACGCCGGTGACCATGCCGGCGCGGGCGGCGCGATAAGAGATGCGGGTGATCGACATCGAGCGCGGCAAGCCGATCGAGGTGGCCGCTTCGCGCAACGCATTGGGGACAAGCGTGAGCATGTCCTCGGTGGTGCGCACCACGACCGGAATGACGATGACGGCCAGCGCGACGCCGCCGGCAAGGCCCGAGAAATGGCCCATCGGCGCGACCATGACTTCATAGATGAACAAGCCGACCACGATGGAGGGCGCGCTCAGCAGAATATCGTTGATGAAACGCACGACGCTGGAGAGCCGATCGTGACGGCCGTACTCAGCCATGTAGGTCCCGGCCAAAATCCCGATCGGCGTGCCGATGGCGACCGCCAAGATCGTCAGAAAAAGACTGCCGACGATCGGATTGAGGAGGCCGCCGCTGGCGCCGGGCGGTGGCGTCATTTGCGTGAACACCGCCGGCGACAGGCCGCTGAAGCCCTTCCACAACAGCGCGCCCAGAACCAGCACCAGCCAACCGAGACCGAATGCCGTCGCCGCCAGCGCTAAACCCATCGCGACTTGGTTGCTGCGCCGACGTGCATTGTATCGAACAGTATCCATGGCGTTCATCCGACACGACGCTCGATGCGCATCAGCATGTAACGTGCCGCCGCCAGCACGATAAAGGTGATGACGAACAGAATGAGGCCGAGGGCGATCAGCGAGGAGGTGTAGAGATCGCCGAGCGCTTCGGTGAATTCATTGGCGATGGTCGCCGAAATGGTGGTGGCGGGCGCGAGCAGCGATGCGGAGACCCGGTGGGCGTTGCCGATGACGAAGGTCACCGCCATGGTCTCGCCAAGCGCGCGACCGAGCCCCAACATCACGCCGCCGATCACGCCGACTCGCGCGTAAGGCAGCACGACGTTGCGCGCAACTTCCCATGTGGTGCAGCCGATACCGTACGCCGCCTCCTTGAGAACCGGGGGCACCGCTTCGAACACGTCACGCGATATCGATGTCACGAACGGTAGTACCATGATGGCCAGGATGAGCCCAGCCGTGAGCATGCCGATGCCGTAGGGCGGCCCGGTGAAAAGCGGGGCGATGCCCGGCACGTTGCCGAGCGTATTGATCAGGAACGGTTGCAGGGTGTCCTGCAGAAACGGTGCAAAAATGAACAGGCCCCAAATGCCGTAGATGATACTCGGAATTCCCGCGAGCAGCTCGATGGCGATGCCGATCGGGCGCCGTAGCCATTGCGGGCACAGCTCTGTGAGGAAAAAGGCGATCATCAGCCCGACTGGGACCGCGATCAGCATGGCGATAAAAGATGTAACCAGCGTGCCGTAAACCGGAGCGACCGCGCCGAATTTCTCGGTAACTGGATTCCACCGATCGCTGATGAGAAACTCAAACCCAAAGGCCCGCAACGCCGGCAGCGACCCCTGGATGAGCGAGACGATCACCCCGCTCAAAAGCAAGAGGACGGCAATAGCGGCCGCGCGCGTTATATTGCGAAAGGCGATGTCGCCAAATCGAAGCCGGTCGAGCACTCTGGCCCGCATCCCTGCTTCGGCGGTTGCCATCGCCTCCTCCTGCAGCGTCACGTCTACCACGGAACGTCTCCGCGCCAAGTCCTCAACCCAAGCCGCCTTCGACTAACGCGCATCTCGACTGACCACTGCCTACTCAAACAATCTACCGGCCGCCACACAACACACGTTGTGCGGCGGGCCGGTTCTACAGGCGACATGCCGAGCGATCGTTCGCCGCGGCGTGCTGCATCAACTAATGAGCCATCGAGCCTTCAGTGTAGAGCGCCTTGCCGCCGGCGTCCTTGATCTGGCTCGCCCACATCTTCTGGACCTCCCCGACGACCTTGTCGGGCATGGGCACGTAATCGAGCTCTTCCGCCGCCTTGTCGCCCTTGTCATAGGCCCAGCCGAAGAACTTCAGCGCCGCCGCAGCGGCGGCCGCGTCATCGGGCTGCTTGTGGATCAGGATGAAGGTCGCCGCCGTCATCGGCCAGGATTCCGCGCCAGGCTCGTTCGCCAATATCACGCCGTAGCCAGGCACCGAATTCCAGTCAGCATTGGAGGCCGCCGCCTGGAACGCCGCGCTGGTCGGCGCAACCGCCTTGCCGTCCTTGTTCACCATCTTGGTATAGATGAGCTTGTTCTGCAGCGCATAAGCATACTCGACGTAACCAATCGAGCCCTTGGTCTGGCTCACGTTGTTGGAGACGCCTTCGTTGCCCTTGGCGCCGATGCCGGCGGGCCACTCGACCGAGGTCGCAGAACCGACCTTGGATTTCCAATCGTCACTGGCTTCGGCCAAATAATAGGTAAAATTGAAAGTCGTGCCGGAACCGTCCGAGCGGTGCACCACCGCGATCGCCTGCGACGGCAGCTTGGCGTTCGGGTTCAGCTTCTTGATCGCCGGATCGTCCCAGGTCTTCACCGTGCCGAGAAAGATGCCGGCAAGCGTCGGGCCGTCAAGCACCAGTTCTCCCGGCGCGATTCCGTCGATATTCACCACCGGTACGATGCCGCCCATCACCATCGGAAACTGCACGAGACCGTACTTTTCCAGCTCCGGCCCTTTGAGCGGCGCGTCAGTCGCGCCGAACGTCACCGTCTTTGCCTCGATCTGCTTGATGCCACCACCAGAGCCGATCGACTGATAGTTGAGGCCGACGCCAGTCTCCTTCTTGTACGTGTCCGCCCATTTGGCGTAGACCGGATACGGGAAAGTAGCACCGGCACCCGAGATCTCGAGGGCAGCGGCGGGAAGGATGCCGGCGGCTAGAAAGCCGGCGATGGCTAGAGTTCTCAGCTGTTTCACTGGATGCTCCTGTCAGCGGATATTTGAGGCGGCGCGGACCTAAGACCACGCCGACGCGGTCCCGTTCGGGACTTATGTGTTCGACGCCCAATATGCGACTGCTCGACGCCCGAGAGGCAACGCGCTGCGGCGAGGTTCGGTCGAGCGGCTCACAGCGGTGAATGCTTATTTTCAGCGCTTTACCGTTCTATGAGACCCGCATGTCAGCTCGATGACAAGCTATCGCTCTGATTTCTTGCGGGTTTATCGCTTGCGCCGACACCGCTCAGTGGAAGGTAAACCGTGAAGGTGGCGCCCGCTCCGGGCATGCTTTCGATCGAAAGCCGACCGTGATGCCGGTTGAGGATGTGCTTGACGAGAGCCAAGCCGAGGCCGGTTCCGCCCTGGGCGCGGCTCTCGCGCACGTCGACGCGATAGAAGCGTTCGGTCAGCCGCGGAACGTGCTCCGGCGCGATACCCGGACCGTAGTCGCGCACGCTGACCAGAGCCTCTTCCTCGCCGTCGGGGGATTCGCCCCGGCTAAGCGCGATGTCGACTCGTTTTCCGACGGCGCCGTATTTGAGCGCATTTTCCACCAAGTTTTCGAAGACGCGAACGAGCTCGTCACGATCGCCAGGAACCCGGAAGGCATTCGCCGCGTCGACCTGAACCGTTACGCCCCGATCGCGCGCCAAGGTCTGCAGGCTGTCGGCAACCTGGCGGACAATCGGCGCCAGCTCGATCGCGGTATCCGGGCGCCGATGGGCGTTGAGCTCGATGCGCGAGAGCGACAAGAGATCGTCGATCAGCCGCGCCATGCGCCGTGCCTGCTCCTGCATGATGGGAAGGAAACGCTCGCGCGCTTTGGCATCATCCTTCGCCGATCCCTGCAGGGTCTCGATGAAGCCGGAAAGGGCCGCAAGCGGCGTGCGCAGCTCATGGCTGGCATTGGCGACGAAATCGGCCCGCATCTCTTCCACGCGGCGCAGCGGGGTGAGGTCGTGAAAGGTCATCAGCACGAGATCGGGCATGTGCAGTTTGGGGTCGCGCCGGACCGGCTTGACGATCACTTCGAACCAACGATCGATCGGCACCCGCTCGGAATACTCCACGCGCTGTTCGTCGCTGGTGGCGTAAGCGCGGCCGATCGCCTCGATCAGCTCCGGCATACGCAGCGCAAGCGAGACCGGCTCGCCCTGGCGCAAGGCCGGCGCCAGCGAACGCGCGCCATCATTCAGCGTCAGCACCCGGCCGTTGCGATCGAGCGCGATGACCGCATCAGGCACCCCGGCGATGACGGCCTCGAGCGGCTCGCCGGCGCGTTCGGTCACGGCCACCGGCCGCGCGAGCCGGTCGGCCCCTTCGGTCGCACGGCTCGCCAGCAGCGCCGCCAGCAGCAGAACGACAAATCCGAGAAGTGCATAACCGGGCGACATCGCCCCAAGCGCGACAAAGCCTCCGAACACAATCGCTGCTGCAACGATAACGATCCGGCTGCCGCGCCACCGGCTGGGTGTGCGGCCAACTCCATTCAAGCTCATCGACAAGCCTTTCGGGCAAGCTCTCGATGTTTATCCTCGCCCGTTCCGCCAGCGGATCAAGCCACGTCGGATTTTTCTCGCACCAGACCGTTGATCGGCGATAACGGCCTTGTCTTCGGGCGCGCGACGCGACGCGACGCTCGCCCATGTAACACCTCACGCGTTCCGAGGATCAATAGCGAAAGTGCGAACGGGATGATGTAGTAGAGCAGCCGAAACAGCAGCAGGCCGGCCAGCAGGTCTTCTTTGTCGAATTGCCATAGCGCGACCATCATGGTGGCATCGAACACGCCGAGGCCGCCGGGCGCATGGCTGGCAAAGCCCAAAAGCGTGGCGGTGACAAAGATGACCGCGACCGGAATAAAGCCAAGATGCGGCTCGTCCGGCACCAGCATGTACATGGCAGCCGCACAGAACCCGAGATCGAGAATGCCGATCAGAATCTGGACGAGCGTCAGCGGCCCGCCCGGCAGCGACACCTTCCAGCCGTCGCGGCCGATCACGCGCGGTTTCGCCCAGACCCAGGCGATGTAGGCCGCCAGCACGAGCAAGATCACGATCGCCAGAACGCGGTTCACCCCGATCGGCAACCGGTCGATATCGCTTGCCTGTTGCGGGGCAAACAGAATTCCGATGCCGAGCATCGCCGCATTTCCCAGCCAGAACGTTAGTCCGGCGACGAAGCAGATCTTCGTGACTTCGACGACGCCCAATCCCCAGGGGGAATAGATCCGGTAGCGCACGGCGCCGCCGGAAAAGACACTGGCACCGACATTGTGCCCGACCGCATAACTCGTGAAGCTGCCCAGCATGGCGGCCCAATAGGGCACCTCGGGACGGCCGATCGTGCGCAACGCGAACAGATCGTAAAAGCTCAGCGTAAAGTAGCCGGCGGCGACGAAGAGTCCGGCGATGATGAGGGTCCGCCAGTCGGTCGCCTCGATTGCGTCGATCAGCGCGTCGAAGTCCAAGTCGCGCAGGATGTGATAGAGGACGAAAGCCGCAACGATAATGACGGTAACGCTCAGCACGAGGCCCAGTCGGTGGAAGCCGATCTTATGCTTGAACACGTGTGCGACGGTGCGCAATCCGCTCAACATTCCGCGCTCCCAATCGCCATCATCGGCCCGCTCGCCGGCCGCCTCGCGCCGACCACAAGCCGCCCACCAAACGGCTCCAATCGCGACCGCAGCGAATCGCGGCGATAACGCCTAACATTTTGGAGACGCATGGTCTTTTCGGAAAACCAGTACCATTTTCCTGAGACTGCTCTAGCAGATGCGGGATCATGGCGCGAGGGCGGCGCGGACGCCGCCACGGGCCGCGCTTTTTGGCCACACGCCATGGTCGGGTCTGCATCCTATGGGACAGCGCCCATTTGCGGCGGGCACGTTTGCGGTTGACGAACGCCGCGGCTGACGCTTGTTACCTCTCGAAATCTTCAGGAGCCCTTGCCGATGACCAGAACCAAACCGCCGTTCCGCGCCGACGTGGTCGGCAGCCTGTTGCGCACCGCCCCGTTGAAGCAAGCGCGGGCGAAGCGGGAAAAAGGCGAGATCAGCACGGCAGCCCTGCGGGAGATCGAGGACCGCGAGATCGAAAAGATCATCACGAAGCAGGAAGAGGTCGGGCTGAAGGTCGCGACCGACGGCGAGTTTCGCCGCTCCTGGTGGCATTTCGATTTCTTCGACATGCTCGACGGGGTCGAGATCATCGAGGTCGATCACGGCATTCAGTTCCACGGGGTGCAGACCAAGCACCGCACGCCGCGGATCGTCGGCAAACTCGGCTTTTCCGGCCACCCGATGCTGGATCATTTCAAGTTCCTCAAGGCGCACACACGGGTCACGCCGAAAATGACCATACCGAGCCCGGCCATCTTGCACTTCCGGCTCGAGCCGGAGGCGATCACGACCAAGGACTACGCCGATCGCGATGCCGTTTTCGACGATTTGGCCAACACCTATAAACAGGCTATTCGGGCTTTCTATGACGCCGGTTGCCGCTACCTGCAATTCGACGACACCGCCTGGGCCTATCTCTGCTCGCAAGCCGAACTGAAAAAAGCGCGCGAGCGCGGATTAAACGCCGAACGGCTGGCACAAGACTATGCCGGCATCATTAATAAGGCGCTGCAGGGCAAACCCGCCGACATGGTGGTTACTACGCATATTTGCCGCGGTAATTTCCGCTCGACCTGGATTTCCGAGGGCGGTTACGAGCCGGTCGCCGAAGTGCTGCTCGCGCAGCTCAACTATGACGGCTATTTCCTCGAATACGACACCGAGCGGGCCGGCGGCTTCGAGCCGCTGCGCTTTCTGCCGAAGGGCGACAAGATCGTCGTGCTCGGGCTCGTCACCACCAAATCCGGGCAGCTGGAAAAGAAGGACGACGTCAAACGCCGGATCGACGAGGCGACCAAGTTCGCCGCGCTCGAGCAGCTGGCGCTGTCACCGCAATGCGGTTTCGCCTCGACGGAAGAAGGCAACGAACTGGCCGAAGAAGAGCAATGGGCGAAACTCCGCATGGTGGTCGAGCTTGCCGATAAAGTGTGGGGCTAGCCTCGCTCGCGCTGAGATCAACTTCGCCTCGTCATGGCCGGGCATAGCCGTTCGAAGAACGGCGTCGCTTTGCTCGCCTATGTCCCGGCCATCTCGCTTATGCGGGCGCAGTGCGTGACGATCGGGATGCGCGGGTCAAGCCCGCGCATGACGGAGCAGGGTTAGGGCCGTGCGGAGTGTACACTTAGGCGCGCCGCCGCGACTCGCCATCACGCAGCCGAGCGCACCAGCGCCGCACGCCGGCTGAGCCTTTTGTGCACGTGCACCATGAGGCTCATGGCAAAAATCGGCGTCGCCAGATTGACGATGGGAATGGACACAAAGGCCGCGATCAACAGGCCGGCCATGAACACCGTCCCGCCGTGGTACTTGCGGAAAGCCTTCGCCTCATCGGGCGGACGAAAGCGCATGGCGGCGAGGTCGAAATACTCGCGGCCGAGAAGCCAGGCCGTCGCCACAAAGAAAATGACCGCGCCGAAACCGGCAAATAGCAGAAACGGCAGCGCGCAGAGGTAGACCAGGACCGCCAGCAGCGCGGTCTTGGTACCCTGCATGATGGCGACCCAAAGCGGAAGCGCCACCCCTGGCGGATCGGCGGAATAGTATTCACGCTCGACCGCATCGGCGATCTCGTCGGCGAAGAAACTGGCGACAAACGCAGTGACGGCCGGCATCAACATCACGCTGCCGACCACGATCCCCAATCCGGCGGCGATCGACAGTACCCAGCCGAGCACGATCGCGGGGGTATGGGCGTGCGGTCCCAGGCCGCTTTCAAGAGCGGCGCCGCCGGCGCCGAGGAGCCAGATAATCAGCCGATTGAGGACGATCGCGACGACGACTATGAGGACGAGTGCCAGCCCGATCGCTTTCCACAGCACCGCGCGTAACGGCGGCGAAAGCATTTGGCTGAGCGCCCTCGCGGCATCTTCAAGCATGAAACCCTCCGCTGGGTCGCAGAGGTAAAGCCGGCACGGCGCAAGAACAAGGGGCTGCCACTTCGCGACCATGCCGCGGTATTCGCCGACGGGAGGCAGGGGCGCACACCGAGGCGTCGGACTTCTTCAACGCGTCTTCTTTGGCTGCGACCTTACGCAGCGGGCGCCGCGATTCGGTTCGCCTAGGGCATGTCCCGGAAAAGCATGCCCTTGGGCTTTGACCCAGCGGGCGGGAGCCGGTTTTCCGAAAAGGCCATGCGATAACAAATCGATCGAGCTGACAACACGCCATGCGTTCAATCTTGAGGATTGTTTAACCATGGTGTTTGCCTCGCTCGGTTGCTTCGGGCACTCTGCGCGCGCCAGCCAACATCTGGAACCCCAGCCTCCAAAGCCCATGTCACGGCCCATGTCACGATTGAGCCGCCGCTCGTTTTTGACCGTTTCGGCGGCGCTTGCCAGCCGGTCCGCCTTCGCAGCAGGTCCGGCCGCGACGCCGCCTGTGGATGTTGTCATTGTCGGCGCCGGCGCTGCCGGGATCGCGGCGGCGCGGCGCATTGCCGCTGCGGGCCGAAAATTCGTCGTGATCGAAGCCGCCGACCGCATCGGTGGGCGCTGCGTAACGGATACGCGCAGCTTCGGCGTGCCGTTCGACCGCGGCGCGCACTGGATTCACACGCCCGATTTCAATCCGCTGATGAAGCTGATCCCTCGGCGCGGCCTTGAAGTCTATCCGGCGCCGGCGAGCCAAAGGGTGCGCATCGGCCGGCGCTACGCACGGGAAGGCGAGCTCGAGGATTTTCTGGCGCTGCAAGTGCGCGCCAACCGGGGCATCATCGAGGCCGCGCGCAAGGGCGATATCGCCTGTGCGCAGGCGCTCCCGAACGACCTCGGCGACTGGCGGCCGGCGATCGAATTTGTGCTCGGTCCTTTCAGCTGCGCCAAAGACCTCAGCCAGGTTTCCACGGCGGACTACGCCAAATCGGCCGAGCGCAATACCGACGCTTTTTGCCGGCAGGGGCTCGGTACGATGCTTGCGACTTTCGCCGAGGGGATCGCCGTCAAACTATCGACGCCGGCGACCGCGATCGACACGCGGCGCGGCGTGGTCGTGGAAACGCCAAGTGGCGCAATCGCCGCGCACACCGCGATCGTCACGGTATCGACCAATGTGCTCGCGTCCGGCGCGATCAAATTCACGCCCGAGCTGCCGAAGCGACAGGTCGATGCGCTCGGCAAGCTCTCGCTCGGCAGCTACGATCACATTGCACTGGAACTGGCCGGCAATCCGCTCGGCTTCGAGAGCGACGAACTGGTGCTTGAAAAATCCACCAACACAAAAACGGCTGCCATTCTGGGCAACGTCTCCGGCACCCAACTGTGCCTGATCGAGGTTGCCGGCAGCTTCGGCCGCGAGCTCTCCAGTAACGGAGAAGCCGCCATGGTCAATTTCGCCGCCGATTGGCTCGCCGAGCTCTACGGCAGCGATGTGAAAAAGGCGATCAAACGCTCGCAGGCGACGCGCTGGAACACCGAAGCCCGCACGCTGGGCGCATTTTCGGCCGCGGCTCCGGGCGGACAAGGCGCGCGCAAAATCCTGATGGAACCGCTGCAGAACGCGATCTGGTTTGCCGGTGAAGCCGCGCACGAAACGCTGTGGGGCACGGTCGGCGGCGCCTGGGAATCCGGCGAGCGGGCCGCCGACGCGGTGCTCCACCGGCTCGGCGGCGGCAAGGAAGCCGCCGAAACCACCGGAACGCCGGCGCGCACGCCGCAGCGCACCCGCGTCGCGCCGCGCTACTACCGACAATAATTCCGGCTAGGCGCGCAGCACGCCGCCCGTCCGCTTGCCGACTTCGCCGACGATCTTGGCCGCGAGCGCCTCGATTTCGTCGTCGGTCATCGTACGCTCACGCGGCTGAATGGTGACGGCGATCGCGATCGACTTTTTGTCGGGCGGGATGCCGGCACCTTCATAGAGGTCAAACACTGTCACGCCGGTGATCAGTTTCCGATCGACGGATTGCGCGGCGCGCACGATGTCGGCTGCCTTGACACCCCGGTCCACGACAAAAGCGAAATCGCGCTCGACCGGCTGGAACGGCGACAGTTCGAGCGCGGCCTTGGCGCGTGTCGCCTTGGCCTTCGGCTCCGGGATGCGCTCCAAAAAGACCTCGAAGGCAACCAGCGGACCTTCGGCCTTCAGCTTTTCGAGCGTGCTCGGATGTAATTCGCCGAAATGCCCGAGCACATTTTGCGGCCCGATCTGGATCGTCCCCGAACGGCCGGGATGAAACCAGGCCGGTCCTCCCGGCACAATTTGCAGCGCCTGGGGGGCGGCGCCAGCCGCCACCAGAACGCCGAGCGCATCGGCTTTGGCATCGAAGGAATCGACTTCGCCATCGTGCTTGGACCAAAAACGCCCGGCGCCGGAAGGCTTCGCCAA
>Ga0210390_10003803_pt1 | contig 12898 bp, 9 predicted proteins | sample IncBWH11OmetaG_FD_161050 | JGI IMG/M metagenome (GOLD analysis project Ga0210390, IMG submission 161050) | Forest soil microbial communities from Barre Woods Harvard Forest LTER site, Petersham, Massachusetts, United States - Inc-BW-H-11-O ...
CTTGATATTTATGGTGAAGCAGAAGAAGTGAAAAAATCCTTCCATCAATTTGCGTCACAGATCAAAGAAGGAGGGAAGCTCTTTTTGAGGGAAGGTTTGGAGATCGGTCAGCCAAAAGGAGTTGAAATTCATGCTTATGCTTATAATGGCAACGGTATTACCTCAGAGAACCTAAGGGTCGAAAATGGAAGTTTTGTTTTCGATTATAGCTCTTCTATTAATAAAATTGAAAATATTACCATGCAGGTTCCCGGATTTCACAACGTGGAAAATGCCTTGGCTGCTATTTCCATTGCACTGGAAATGGGTATAAAATCAGACAAAGTAAAAGAGGGGATAGAAAGTTTCAAAGGAGTAAAAAGAAGGTTTCAATTTATTTTAAAATCCGAAAAGATAGTTTATATAGACGATTATGCCCATCACCCAACAGAAATAGAAGCATTTCTAAAATCGGTACGAAAACTTTTTCCCGAAAAAAAGATTACTTGTATTTTTCAACCTCACCTGTTTAGTCGTACGAGAGATTTTATGGAAGGCTTTGCAGAAAGTCTTTCCTTATGCGATCAATTGATCTTGTTGGATATTTATCCCGCTCGTGAACTTCCGATCGAGGGGGTTACTTCGAATGTAATATTCGATAAAATAAAGATAAAAGATAAAAGGCTTTGCAGTAAAAGTAACGTGATCGAAGTTTTGGAAGAGGAGGAAACGGATATCCTGGTAACCGTTGGAGCAGGCGATATTGATACATTGGTAAATCCAATAAAGGAAATGCTCAAAAGAAAATATAGAATGTAACGCATTGCATGTTTAAAAAACTTAAAATAAAGAAAGGAATTGTTTACACAGGAATGGGGTTCTTATTCCTCGTCCTTATTGGGTTTGTGGAGAAAAGGCAAGCCGATCAAAGGGTGAAGAAAGTGCTCATAGACATTGACCATTCCGGCAATAATTATTTTGTAGAAGAGAGCGATGTCATGGACCTGATTACTAAAAATGGAAGCGATCCGATTGTGGATAAAAAATACCAACATTTAAACCTCAAAGAGATTGAGATGAGGATCAAATTTTTTAAATTTGTATCTGATGCACAGGTATCAACAGATCACAAAGGAAACTTAAACGTTTTAGTGAAACAAAGAAGACCTATCGCCAGAGTTATATATCCCAATGGAGTTCATGCTTATATTGGGAGCGATGGGACAACTCTCTCCACTTCTGAAAAATTTACCTCCAGGGTCATTATTATTGATGGGGAGTATTCTCCGAAGTTACTCTCCGAAGATTTTCTTAAAACTGCAGAGGGTGAAAACTATTTTCATCTATTGAAAATTATAGATGAAAATAAATTCTGGAAAGCTCAGTTGGCACAGATTAGTATTGATCGGTCAGGGGAAATTACATTATATCCTCAGTTAGGCAGGCAGACAATTTATATAGGTACTCCTGATAATATAGAGGAGAAATTCAGGAATCTGAGTTTGTTTTATTCAAAAATCATTCCTTCGAAAGGATGGAATAGATACCAAACCGTGAACCTGAAATATAAGAACCAATTAATTTGCGAATAACGCGTATGGAGAAAGATTTGAAAAATGATAAACTCGTGGTGGGACTTGATATTGGTACCACTAAAATTTGTGCGATTATTGGTCGCATGAATGAGCATGATAAACTGGAAATTCTAGGGCTCGGCAAGTCTGTTTCAGAAGGCGTGATTCGTGGAATGGTTATGAACATAAATTCTACAGTGGATGCCATTACAAAAGCCATGAAGGAGGCCGAATTACAGGCAGGTGTAGATGTGAAAGTCGTAAACGTTGGAATTGCCGGGCAACATATTAAAAGTTCTATGCATCGTGGAAGTATTATGCGAGCGACTACCGACGATGAAATAACCCCGGAAGATGCAGATCGTCTTACCAATGATATGTACAAAACGGTCATGCCTTATGGAAGTGAAATCATTCACGTAATGCCACAACTTTATACCGTCGATTATCAGGAAGGAATCAAAGATCCTGTAGGAATGTCCGGAGTTCGTTTGGAAGCGGATTTTCATGTTATTACAGCACAAACAAACGCTATTAACAATATTAACAAATGTATTGTTAAGTCAGGTTTGGTAATCGATAAACTAATTCTGGAACCGATTGCTTCAAGTCTTTCTGTCTTGAGTGATGAAGAGAAAGAAGCAGGAGTGGTGTTGGTTGATATTGGGGGAGGTACTACCGATGTAGCCATATTTCACGATACGATTATACGCCATACCGCGGTGATTCCTTTTGGTGGGAATGTAGTGACCAATGACATTCAGCAAGGTTGCAGTGTCATGCAAAAACAAGCAGAATTGTTAAAAACGAAATTCGGTAGAGCATTGGCCAACGAAGCGAACCCAAATGAAATTGTTTCGATTCCAGGTCTTCGCAACAGAGCACCCAAAGAAATTTCTGTAAAAAATTTAGCACACATCATTCAGGCAAGAATGGAAGAAATTATCGAGATGGTGCTTTCGGAAATTATCAGTTCCGGATACGAGGGAAAACTTGCCGGAGGTATCGTAATAACAGGAGGTGGAGCACAACTACAATACATAAAACAATTATTCGAACTTGTTACCGGAATGGATGCTCGTATTGGTTATCCTAACGAACACCTTGGGAAAAGCAAAGTTGAAGTAGTAAAAAGTCCCATGTATGCAACCGGTGTTGGCCTTGTCCTTTCTGGCTTTACCTCTATTGACGATAGAGATAATAAATATTCTGAATTGACGAAAGCAAAAGAATCTAAGAGCGATAAAAAAAGCGAACTATCAAAGAAGACCGCCAAAAATTTTGATTTAAGTTTGAATAATTTTCAGAATAAATTAAAAGGCTTTTTGGCAGGAGATATTGATGAAAGCTTAGAATATTAATTACTAAACGGTTTACGTTATGACAAATAGTATTTATAAATTCGATATACAGGACTCTCACAAATCTATTATCAAAGTAATTGGTGTAGGTGGAGGCGGAAGCAATGCAGTTAACTACATGTTTCGTCAGGGAATTCGTGATGTAGAATTTTTGGTTTGTAATACAGATTCTCAGCACCTAAAGGTGTGTGAAGTTCCTAATAAAATTCAAATTGGTATCAATCTTACCAAGGGTCTTGGAGCCGGTGCCAGGCCTGAGAAGGGACGAGAAGCAGCATTGGAAAATAAAGAGGATATTCGTTCTATTCTGAGTGATAGTACCAAGATGGTTTTTATTACAGCAGGAATGGGTGGTGGCACCGGAACCGGAGCTGCTCCAGTAGTGGCAAAGATAGCGCGCGAACTGGACATCCTTACGATCGGTATTGTTACGTTGCCTTTTAGATGGGAAGGTTCCGGTAAAAAAGGACAGGCCTCCAACGGTATTGCAGAAATGAAAGAATGTTGCGATACTGTTATTGTCATCAACAACGATAAACTTCAGGAACTTTATGGAAAACTTCAAATCAAAGAAAGTTTTGATAAAGCAAACGATGTATTGTTAACGGCTGCCAAAAGTATTGCCGAGGTCATTACTGTTCAAAGTGAAATTAATGTGGATTTTGCCGATGTGGAACGTGTGATGAAAAATTCAGGAGCAGCGGTGATGGGTTCTGCGGTTGCCAGTGGAGAAGGAAGAGCAATACGTGCCATCGAGCAAGCACTGTATTCTCCATTGATTGACGGAGGGAATGTGTTTGGTGCTAAAAATATGTTATTGTCTATTGCGTACGGTGACTCCGCTGATTTTACCATGGATGAATTGACAGACATTACCGATTATATTTCAGAAAAAGTAGGTGACCAGGCAGACGTAATTCCGGGCATTGGAGGGGACGCTTCTTTAGGCGATGCCATTCGTGTTACCATTATAGCAACTGGTTTCGAGCCTAGTCATATAGATACACATGACACCAAGAAAGTAATTGATTTGGAATCCAACAAACAGATAAAAATGTTTGACATTCAGGCTCCGGTGACAAAGAAAAACGAAATTATTTATTCTTTTGAAAAACCTGAAAGTAAAGAACAAAAGCAAGAAGAAGATACGAAAGTTGTATTTGAATTAAGGGAAGATATTTCTACTGCACAAATCGATTTATTTTCTTCTAATAAAAAAGAAGAGTTGAAAGGTACTCCGGTGGAGGCAAGAGAATATGTTTTTGAAATAAAAAATGAAACAACTACGGAGATTAAATCAATGGTTGTCACAGAAGAGGATAAGCAAAAATTAGCAGAGAAAGCGGAAGAAAGAATTAAGCGTTTAAATAATCTTGCCAATACCCAAAATTTAGATCCGGAAGAATTTAAATTGCGATTGGATGTCCCTGCTTATATGAGAAAGAAGGTGGATTTGCCTGAGCAGCCACATTCTTCGGAAAGAAATATATCACGTTTCTCACTTAATGAAGACAATGAACTGCTTGGGAATAACAAGTTCCTTCATGATAACGTAGATTAAGCTTTTTTGTACCTGTAATATGAAAAGCGCACTTGAGACGGTGCGCTTTTTTATTGTGGAAATCCATGGATTTTGTAAGTATATAGTTGCAATTACTTATTTAATAAGTATTATGTTTTTAATTATTTCAACGCTTGTTTCCATTTTGGAAACTTTTTTTATATTTAACGTTTAAATAATGATAGGTGAGTGAGCATAGTTAAAAGGCAAACGATTAATAGTTTGGGTGAAAAATACCCTCGAGCAAAAAAACAGTTAGATGTTTGGTATGAAGAGGTGAAAAAAGTTAAATGGGATGGGCCTAATGATATAAAGAAGGAATATCCTAAAGCTAGCATATTAAAAAACAAGCGGCTTGTTTTTAATATCTATGGAGGTGAATTCAGGTTGATAGTAAAAGTTGAATATGAATTTAAGGCTGTATTTATTTTGTTTTTTGGAACCCATCAGGAATATGATCAAATTGATGCAAATACTATAAGTAGTTATTAAATATTAAGATTATGGAACTGAAATTGATAAAAACGAAAAAAGATTATAATATAGCTTTAGAAAGAATAGATACTTTTTTTGAAGAGGGAGTTAAGAAAGGAACTTCTAAAGGGAATGAGCTTGAGTTATTATTGTTGTTGATAGAGAAATATGAAGATGAACATACACCTGTAGATTCACCTGATCCTGTGGAAGCAATTAAATTTAGAATGGAACAAATGAATTTAAAACCGAAAGATTTAGAACCAATTCTAGGGAATAAAAGTTTGGTGTCAAAAATTCTTAATAGAAAGCGAAACCTGTCTTTGTCAATGATACGAGCAATCAATGAGAAATTGAAAATTTCGACTGATGTGCTCATTCAGGAATATTAAATAGAAACCGCTTAAATCGTTATTTTATATTAGACTTTCTACATTATTGCTATTCTCTATGAATATAGGTCATGTTTTGATAAATCCAGGAAATCATGGCATGTTCATTAGGAAGGAGAATGGAAACGACAAGATTATTTAAGTTACATTTTTGCACTAATAGGATTTATATTTTTGGTTGGTATAATACTTTTTATTACCAACAAAATATTTTTTAATAAAGACAACAGAAACTGAAATTTGATATGCTAGAGTACTGTTGTTTTGTTTATACCAGTTTATTTTATACCTATTCACAATACCATAACAGGATTTAATCATTGGAATAGTATTTCAGAATCTTTACAATATCAAAATATAGATAGATGTCGACAAGAATACTGAACCCTTGCGCCGTTAGATTCAATAATAAATAAAATAATAATCTGTTATTGAAAAGGAAATTCATTAATTTTCAATACTGAATACCGTAAGTAAGATTTTATTTATGAAAAAAATCATTGTTTTTATACCACTCTTTTTGATAGGTTTTATTGTATCTCGTGCTCAGAATACTCCCTCTTCAAATGCTTCAGAGATATTGCTTTCGCTGAAAAAATTGAATACGCTTGGGTCTGTATTGTACATAGCCGCGCATCCGGACGATGAAAATACACGCTTACTGGCTTATCTGACGAAAGAAAGAAATTTAAGAACCGGCTATTTGTCCTTAACAAGAGGAGACGGAGGGCAAAATCTTATCGGCAAAGAACAAGGAGGAGAGTTGGGGTTGATACGAACCCAGGAATTATTGGCAGCCCGCCGAAACGACGGGGCTGAGCAGTTTTTTACACGTGCGAACGACTTTGGGTATTCTAAAAATCCGGACGAAACATTTTCGATCTGGAACAAGGATAGTATTCTGGCAGACGTAGTTTGGGTAATCCGGAGGTTTAGACCAGACGTTATCATTTGCCGATTTCCTACTACGGGCGAAGGAGGACATGGGCATCATACCGCTTCCGCAATTCTCTCCGTGGAAGCATTTGATGCAGCAGCAGATGCCAAGCGTTTTCCCGAACAACTAATTTATGTGCAACCCTGGCAAGCAAAACGGCTTTTCTGGAATACGTTTAATTTTGGAACTACGAATACCACCGCACCCAATCAAATCAAAATAGACGTCGGCGGGTACAATACCTTGCTTGGAAAAGGATATGGTGAAATAGCTGCGGAAAGCCGTTCCATGCATAAGAGTCAGGGATTTGGTACTGCGAAAGCAAGAGGCTCTATGGTTGAATATTTTAAACAATTGAAAGGTGACACCCTTAAAACAGATTTGTTTGAAGGAATGGATCAATCTTGGAAACGTTTAAATGTAGGTTTGAAAATACAAGAAAAAATAAATGAGTGCATCAAACAATTGAATCCAATACAGCCTGAAAAAATTATTCCATTATTAGTAAACGTGTACAAACAGATCCAACAATTGAACGGCAATGATTCGACTACGAATTACTGGAAATCCATTAAATTGAAAGAGACAGAAGCTCTAATTTTTTCTTGTTCGGGATTATGGATGGAAGCATACTCTTCTGAGTATAGCTGTATTCCTGGTAATAATTGTACGATTTTATCGCAAATTATTAATAGGAATAACACTCCTGTGAAACTGAATAAAATTTCTTTTATGCATCAAACCGATACCATTACTGCATTAGATTTAAAACAAAATATAATGTATACATTTCTTCACAAAGAAATGTTGCCTGCTACGATTCCTTATTCAAATCCATATTGGTTGGACAAAACGCATGACAAGGGTTTATATAACGTGCAGGATCAATTGTTGATAGGAACTCCTGAAAATAATTCGCGGACAAAGGTGGCATTTAACCTAAATGTATTCGATTTAAATTTTACTGTAGAACGGGATATTGTCTATAAATATACGGATCCTGTAAAGGGAGAATTGTACAGGCCACTGGAAATAATACCTCCTGCTACCGTTAATATTTCGGATCCCGTTTTTGTATTTGCCGATTCGGAAGCCAAAAATATTCAATTCACGGTGAAAGCCAATACTCCTGATATAAAGGGAAAGGTACAAGTGGAGCTATCCGAAGGATGGAAAATTACCATAAAGAATCCTGAATTTTCGTTGGCAAACAAAGGTGATGAAACAATAATAGACGCTACGGTAATACCTCCCGCTAATGATGACAAAGGTAGATTGATGGTCAGCTTACTAATTAACAAAGTGAATTATACGAAAAGTATTAAGCGAATTGAGTACGATCATATCCCTTACCAGTTTATTCTGACCGATGCGGAAGCCCTGTTGGTAAAGGTTGCATTGAAAAAGGCAGGAATTACGATAGGGTATATACCAGGATCAGGGGATGAAGTGCCTACTTGTCTTAAGCAAATCGGTTATAACGTAACGCTTTTAACGGATGAATTATTGACAAAAGAAAATTTCTCAAAGTTCGATGCCATCGTAACGGGAGTACGTGCCTATAATACGAATAATAGGTTGCAAGTGAATTATTCTAAATTGATGGACTATGTTCAGAAGGGTGGAAATCTTATTGTCCAATATAATACCAACAATCGTATCGGACCTGTTCTGGCCAAAATTGGTCCTTATCCTTTTACGATTTCAAGAGATAGAGTAACGAACGAAACAGCAGAAGTTCGTTTTACGAATCCAAAACATTCGGTGTTAAAATATCCTAACCTTATAACGGAAAAAGATTTTGAAGGCTGGGTACAGGAGAGGGGAATTTATTTTGCAACCGAATTGGATAAAAATTACGAAACCATTTTTTCTATGAATGATCCTAATGAAAAAGCAAGCGAGGGAAGTTTGATCGTTGCTAAATACGGCAAAGGGAACTTTGCGTATACAGGATTGGCTTTCTTTAGAGAGTTACCTGCTGGCATTCCCGGCGCTTATCGTTTATTTGCAAATTTAATTAGTCTTCCCTCAACCAAATAAAAAATGGAGGAAGAAAAACCGCCCATTCTAGGAACATGGAATAACATTTATGCACTCGTAATAGGAGTGTTGATTGGATTGATAATTTTCTTTTACTTTTTTACCAGGTATTTCGAATGAGTTATCCGGATTGGTTGGTATTGACAAGTACAATCCTGCTAATTGTCTTGTATGGTCTTTGGAAAAGCAGAGGAACCAAAAATATTGAAGGGTATCTTATGGCGGACAAACAATTGCCATGGTACCAGGTTGGCTTATCGGTGATGGCCACACAAGCCAGTGCGATTACTTTTTTATCAGCTCCGGGACAAGCCTACAACGATGGATTACGGTTTATTCAATTTTATTTTGGGTTGCCTTTGGCAATGGTGGTACTTTGCATTACGTTTATTCCTATTTTCAGAAAGTTGAATGTGTATACGGCTTACGAATACCTGGAAACCCGTTTCGATTATAAAACCAGGTCCATAACAGCATTTTTATTTTTACTTCAAAGAGGACTTTCTACGGGAATCACGATCTATGCACCGTCAATTATTCTGTCGACTATTTTAACTATTGATATTACGTATACCACCATTGTAATGGGAGGAATTGTGATTGTATATACGGTATACGGAGGAACAAAAGCCGTATCCTATACTCAAATGCTACAGATGGGAATCATCTTTTCAGGATTATTTATGGCGGCTTGTATGGTGGTTTATTTGTTGCCGGATAATGTTGGGTTTTTAGACGCACTTCATATTGCTGGTAAAATGAATAAGCTAAATGCAATTGACACATCTTTTGATTTAAACAATCGTTATAATATTTGGTCTGGGATTATAGGTGGATTTTTCCTACAACTTTCTTATTTCGGTACCGACCAATCTCAAGTGGGCCGTTATCTGACAGGAAAGTCTACGACCGAAAGCCGTTTGGGTTTAATTATGAATGGGCTAATAAAAATTCCTATGCAATTTTTAATTTTACTCATCGGTACGTTGGTATTTACTTTTTATCAATTCCATGTACCACCTGTTTTTTTTAATAAAGTAGAAATAAATAAAATAGAAAACAGTTCCTATAACGAGGCCTATAAAACAATCGAATCGGATTTTAAAGAAGTACATGCACAAAAAAAAGTCCTGATAAATGAATTAGTGTCCGCTCTTCGATCCGATAATAGAAAAAGAATTTCCGATGTACAAAGTAGAGTAAAAAAAGTTGATCAAAAATTGAATTTGATTAGAAATAACGCAACTCGGCTTATGGAAAAAAATAATCCAAAAGCAAATACCAATGATACCAATTATATTTTTCTAACATTTGTTACAGAACAATTGCCAGTCGGGTTGGTCGGATTGCTTATTGCTATAATTTTTCTTGCTTCCATGGGTTCTACAGCGAGCGGATTGAGTTCGCTTGCCTCCACTACCCTCGTCGATTTTTATAAACGCATGTATAAAAATAATGAAAGTGATCGTCAGTATCTTTTTATTTCCCGATGGGCTACGTTTGGTTGGGGAATTTTTTGCATTGTTGTCGCTTTATATGCAGGTAAGCTTGGAAATTTGATAGAAGCCGTAAATATTCTAGGTTCTTTGTTTTATGGAACTATATTGGGAATATTTTTAGTAGCATTTTACATGAAACAAATAGGAGGGACGGCTGTATTTTATGCCGCCATAATATCAGAAGTGGTTATTTTTTATTCCTGGCTAACCAATTTGACCGCATTCTTATGGCTCAATGTTATTGGGTGTTTGTTGGTTATGGCATTGTCCTGGCTAATTCAGAAGATTGTATTAAGAAAACAGGTAAAGTAAAAAAATACAAATTTTTAATCTTGACAAACAGATAATCTCTTTCTTCCTGAAGTAATAAAAAAATCCTTCCGATTAATTCAGAAGGATTTTTTTATGGCGATCCGAATTTTAAATGTTGAATTTTCGGAATATTTTTTTTCGCTGTTTATTTAGCTTTTTTCACTTCTGCGATAAATTTAGTAGCCATTTGTACATAGTCATCATTTTTTGCCTCTGTAGCCAGTGGAATAACTTGTTGTTCTGCCGTAGCAATAGCAGCTTGATTATCTTTTAATTTGTATTGAATTTTTGCTTTCAACATAAACATAAAAAAAGCTTTTGGGTTTTGTTCGGTCGCTTTGTTTACCCACTCCAATGCTTGTTTCATATCCTTATTATTTTCATAATAATAGTTGGCCGCCTGAAAATAAGGACGTGAATCTGTACCAATCGAAGATTCAATGTTCTTCATTATTTTGCCATCAATTTCAGTTTTTACATTAAATGCCACACGTGTTTTATCCCATGTTAATTCTATAATAGCAGTGTTAGGAGTAATATCGACAACGTTTATCGTAAACATTTCTACTTTAGTTCCAAGGGAAGATGGTTTCACGGTAAAATGAACAATTTCATTTTCGGGTTTGTAATTGGCTACATTGCCTCCCAGCGTTAAATCCTTATAAAGCATTATTTCCCATTTATCTTTGTTCGGAATAGAGTACAACGCATAAGTTCCGGCCGGAACATCTTTATCTTCTACCTTTACATCTTCACCAAAAGTAATTTTTGTAGAAGCGTTTGCTCCGGTACGCCAAATTTTTCCATAAGGAACTAAATCACCATACACAACACGCCCTTTGACTCCTGGACGTGAATATTCGATGGTAATATCCGAAAGTGAAAAATTTTGTTTTAAAGTTTGAGTGGGACTAGGGGCAGGTACTTTCAGTGTTTGCTGTGCCTTCGTGTTTAGTGCTAAAATACTAAATGCTGCCAATATAACGGCGGAGAAAATTATTTTTTTAGTAGTAATCATGAGTTGTATGTGTTTAATTTTATATACTACAATAATAGGTCTTAATTCGTTCAACAAATATAATTAAAAATTGTTTTGATGATTAAAATTATAAAGGACCTTTAAGAGGAAGTAGTTTTATATATTAATTTTTAGTTATTATTTTATTCTTAGGGTATTATGAAATAAATGCATTAAGGCTGAAGGAGCGTTTCCAAATAATGGTATTTTATGTGAAACATCGTTTTTATGGTTTCTATTTTTTGAGCGATCGGTTCTTTGTTCACTTTTGTGGTTGTTTTTGATCCTACCATCAGGATATTTTTTCTTGTATGTTCATTAGAAATAAATTCAAATATTTTTGTTTGGTACTGATTCTCTTCCATAAGTAACGCTCGAATGGTATCTGTCACCATTTCGAATTGTCTTTCTTTGAATATGCCGTATTTCAGTAATGGGTTTTCCTGTTCAATTCCTTTTACTTGTTGTCGTATTTGTTTGTGGCAACAAGGAGCACAAATGATAAGCGACGCATTTGAGATTATTCCTTTGTAGATGGCGTCATCGGTAGCAGTATCACAGGCGTGTAAAGCTATTAAAATATCAATTTTATTTTCTTTATATTCTTGAATAGGTTCACAAAGAAAATTCAGTCCATCGAAAAGGCATTGTTTGGCGACTTCATTGCAATAATCGGTGAGATCTTTCCGAAGTTCAATTCCTGTGATGGTTACTTCCAGATTTAATTTATTTTTTAAATAATCATACAATGCAAAAGTAAGATAGCCTTTCCCTGATCCCATATCTACAATAGTTAAAGGAGAGGGAAGATCAGTAGATCCTATAAGGCTTTCTATAATTTCCAGGTATTTGTTTATCTGACGGTATTTGTCCGCCATTTTTGGAATCATTTTTCCTTGATAATCCATAATGCCTAAACTAGTCAGGTAGGCATTGGTATTGGCTGCCCTTTTTATTTTTGGTTTGTCGTGCGCATAAGATTCTGTTTCAGAAAAAGTTGGTTTATGACTTGTAAATGTATTTACACCTTTGTCCGAAATTATTAATTTAAAATCTTCGTGAATGGTAAATAGAGTAGCAATAGAAAAACGTTCCTGAAGAAGAGTAGCCATTTCTTTATAGCCATCCTCGAAAGCAAAATTTTTAGTCAGGTCTTTTGTTTTATAATGATAGGTAAAAGAAAAGTGTGGTTTGTTTTTAATAATAATTAGCCGAATATATACATTGTGAAGTTCTGCTTTTTTTTCTTTTGGTTTGCTTATGGTTATTTTTACAAACTCTTCTGCGGAAATACTACTCTTAAGTTGCTCAAACAGCCTTGTTAATTCTTTCATAAAGCAATTTACCAATTTCCTTTCAAGAAAAAATTAATTTGAAGGGCTTCGATGTGTTCTTTATAAATAGGTTAACATCGCGGAGGCTTGTAAAAGGAGGAGATTACTGCATATCATTTTAAACTGAATAGAATAGCCAAAATATTCTTATTTTTGTGCCATGCTCATTCACGAATTACAGCAAAAGCTCTTGGAAAGAGCAGAAAATAATAACCTTCGAAAACTAATCGTCACCAATGGAATGATTGATTTTTTCTCGAACGATTATTTAGGACTTGCTAGAAGTCAAGAGCTCTCAGAGATGATTCAGCAAGAATGCGAAAGTCAACATGGAAACCTGAATGGTTCAACAGGCTCTCGGTTGCTATCCGGTAATTCAACCTATACTATGAAAGTAGAGGAAGAACTGTCTAT